>Ga0118677_10013330_pt1 | contig 11836 bp, 3 predicted proteins | sample AliMusrvi5mmetaG_FD_86154 | JGI IMG/M metagenome (GOLD analysis project Ga0118677, IMG submission 86154) | reverse complement strand
GACATAGGGGGGGGTGAAGAGTTTATTAATGATATTTTGTATTTGCAGGTAACATGTGCCCCACACATGTGGGGGTTAACCGAAATATACTCTAATGGAGCACCAAAAACAAAAAATCTGCCCCACACATGTGGGGGTGAACCGTTTACTCCGCAGCCGTAGTAGCACCAACGGGCATCTGCCCCACACATGTGGGGGTGAACCGTTGTTTCAATATCAGCAAAAACAATATCTATCATCTGCCCCACACATGTGGGGGTGAACCGAACATTTCTTTCCTCTCTTATTCTTATTAGCCAATCTGCCCCACACATGTGGGGGTGAACCGAAACAAAATAAAAATTTGGAGGACAAACAAAAATCTGCCCCACACATGTGGGGGTGAACCGGGTAATTATGGCTGATGCTAATATCTATCTGCCATCTGCCCCACACATGTGGGGGTGAACCGTCGCGCATTGCCATTGCAACGGCAGGAACATTCATCTGCCCCACACATGTGGGGGTGAACCGGCTAATAATGTAACTGTAAATGGCAGTGATTTTATCTGCCCCACACATGTGGGGGTGAACCGGCGGTAGTCACCTGATTACCGCCTTATTTCAAAATCTGCCCCACACATGTGGGGGTGAACCGTTTTTAGGGTCAATATCCACCATAGATAGCAATCATCTGCCCCACACATGTGGGGGTGAACCGAGGTATTACTGTTTGTAAGGAATGGGAAAATAATCTGCCCCACACATGTGGGGGTGAACCGGGCGATTACGATCAGATAGTGCCGGACAGAGAAAATCTGCCCCACACATGTGGGGGTGAACCGAAATTGTCCTGGGGCTGTTGTTGCGGTTCTTCATCTGCCCCACACATGTGGGGGTGAACCGTAGGCGCTTATATCAATCCTGGTAATAAAATAATCTGCCCCACACATGTGGGGGTGAACCGCTAGTCCACCATTTACACACACGATTATATTCATCTGCCCCACACATGTGGGGGTGAACCGCCTGTGTGCGGTCATCAATATTATCTGAATTCATCTGCCCCACACATGTGGGGGTGAACCGTGCTTCGGCCAGGTGGATTGTAAATAGGATTGTCATCTGCCCCACACATGTGGGGGTGAACCGTAATATCTAGCACAATATTTTCCATATTAATTCATCTGCCCCACACATGTGGGGGTGAACCGAAACATCCTAGGCGTGGCTACATGACTACTGAATCTGCCCCACACATGTGGGGGTGAACCGAAAAACCTTGCCGACCGTCAAGCTGCAAACGAAATCTGCCCCACACATGTGGGGGTGAACCGGCTCTCATACCCGCCAGCGTGTCCGATAAGGCATCTGCCCCACACATGTGGGGGTGAACCGTGAAAAAAACTATAATATTATACCCGGAGAAGATCTGCCCCACACATGTGGGGGTGAACCGTCACAGGAACAATTCCTGCAGATATTGCCATGCATCTGCCCCACACATGTGGGGGTGAACCGTAAAAATTGCTGTTACTAATAGTCCTAAAAATCATCTGCCCCACACATGTGGGGGTGAACCGTGCAGCGCATATATTCTTCCTCCGTAATTATTAATCTGCCCCACACATGTGGGGGTGAACCGCTTATGACGCGAATTGTGGACACGACCGGAGAACATCTGCCCCACACATGTGGGGGTGAACCGGTTTCATAGCCTAGCGAAGAGTAAAGCTTTTCATCTGCCCCACACATGTGGGGGTGAACCGTTTTACAGGTCAATGATGTTGTTTTGCAGGGGAATCTGCCCCACACATGTGGGGGTGAACCGTTCACATTCTACGCTTCCAGCTTATTGGGTATCATCTGCCCCACACATGTGGGGGTGAACCGTTTGTTGCTTCATTTGTACGCTCCTTTCAGTTATCTGCCCCACACATGTGGGGGTGAACCGAAACACCAAATTCTTTAATTAAAATCGTTAAAATCTGCCCCACACATGTGGGGGTGAACCGGGGTTCTTGGTAATATCTGAAATAGTTAAAAAATCTGCCCCACACATGTGGGGGTGAACCGTCCGAGAGGTTTCTGCCGGCATGTTCTGACCGCATCTGCCCCACACATGTGGGGGTGAACCGCCAGTTAGCTTTTTGGTCTGTTTGCACCAGTCATCTGCCCCACACATGTGGGGGTGAACCGATTAATTGTTTGTTTTAATAAAATATCTTGTTCATCTGCCCCACACATGTGGGGGTGAACCGCGATATAAGTGTATGGCGCATTTCGTGGAGGTATCTGCCCCACACATGTGGGGGTGAACCGTCCAATATTGCGTTAATATGTTCCCTGCGCTGAATCTGCCCCACACATGTGGGGGTGAACCGCTGCAACAGTTGCCCAGACTGCAGAGGAAATAAATCTGCCCCACACATGTGGGGGTGAACCGACGGTTGCAAATTAGCAGCTATATCATTAATTATCTGCCCCACACATGTGGGGGTGAACCGACGGTTGCAAATTAGCAGCTATATCATTAATTATCTGCCCCACACATGTGGGGGTGAACCGAAATAGCACTAGTCATATCAGTAATACCCTGAATCTGCCCCACACATGTGGGGGTGAACCGACATAGCAAGCACTAAACCAGCTCCAATAACAATCTGCCCCACACATGTGGGGGTGAACCGCATTTTTATAGCATTTTGACTGCAATTAATCAATCTGCCCCACACATGTGGGGGTGAACCGCTGGCACGGAGTGGGACAACAGAGATTGGCATATCTGCCCCACACATGTGGGGGTGAACCGCATGCAACCACTTTTTCGAGAACCTATGTAATATCTGCCCCACACATGTGGGGGTGAACCGTGGCAAAGCAGCATTTGGAATTTACTAATACTATCTGCCCCACACATGTGGGGGTGAACCGCTGTGTCGCCATGATGAGCATAATTTCGGTAAAATCTGCCCCACACATGTGGGGGTGAACCGACCAGTATCGCCTTGAGTAGCAAATGAAACAATATCTGCCCCACACATGTGGGGGTGAACCGCCCTGTCCATATAGTTACCGTGTGTCGGATAAATCTGCCCCACACATGTGGGGGTGAACCGTTATTAATATTTTATTGTTTTAGCATTATTTTATCTGCCCCACACATGTGGGGGTGAACCGTTAAAGAGGGCACATTAAAGCACCCTCTTATAAATCTGCCCCACACATGTGGGGGTGAACCGTATATAATATAGTAAATGATACGAGATATACTCATCTGCCCCACACATGTGGGGGTGAACCGCTATGAGTTATTACAAGACCTGCACGGACTGCATCTGCCCCACACATGTGGGGGTGAACCGTAAATAAAAAAAGAAAAAACAAAAAACACATAATATGCCCCACACATGTGGGGGTGAACCGAACCGCAACAACAGCAAATCGACGTTGAGCTAATCTGCCCCACACATGTGGGGGTGAACCGCATATGGACAAGCCAACATCAAAAATTAAGACATCTGCCCCACACATGTGGGGGTGAACCGTGCTGAAACTGCAAAAATCAATTCAATTAATGCATCTGCCCCACACATGTGGGGGTGAACCGAAATAAACCGCAAACGAAATGGTTATGCGGGTATCTGCCCCACACATGTGGGGGTGAACCGCTGTTTTCGCGTCAATGTATGACGTGGCAAACATCTGCCCCACACATGTGGGGGTGAACCGATGTTAAAGAGGAAGAGTATGTTGTAATCAAAGCATCTGCCCCACACATGTGGGGGTGAACCGACACGGAAGTCAAAGGCACAATGGCAATGATAATAGAGCTTGCACAATTAAAAAGTATTATTAGATAAAATTAATCCCGCTCCGGCGGGATTTTTACATAACTATATGGAGTTAGTTTTTAATTTGGTTAATAAAACAGTATAAGTATTTAGAAGCATAAAACAATAAATTAATAAATATTTGCTTTTTATATAAAAATAATATGTACTTTATAAAAAATCGACAAAAAGTATCAAAAACAGAAAAAAGGGTATTGACATTGATATGGGAAACTGGTAAATTAATAAGAGTTACCATAGAAAAAGAATAAATTAAAGTGAGGAATACATATGAAGAGATTTTTTGCGATTGTATTATTGATTTCCATAGTTGCGACATTGTTTGTTGCTATAGGCTATCAGGAGGCAGTAGGAGCCATAGATGACCCCAACAATTTATTTACAACCGCTCAGAGTACTTTTGAAGGATCTACTACGACTGAAGGATGGACAGCTTTTGGCGGTGGAACATTATCTGTTTCATCCGATCAAGCACATAGTGGGACAAAATCATTATGTCTTACAGGTCGCCAAGGCTCATGGTATTCTCCCGCATATAATATATATAGCAAACTAAAAGCGGGCGGAGCAGGTACATATGCCTTTGGTTTTTGGGTATATGTTACTCCACAAACAGTTGCTCATAACGGAAGAATAATAATTCGCGGAGATGAAGCCGATGCAAATTCATTTATTTCAAATCAAGCTGGCAACTATTATGGAGTAATAAGCGATTATATAAGTACACCTGGTAATGAATGGACATATTATACAGGGCGTTTAAAAGTGTTAGGTACAGATTTGACAAGAGATAATGGTAATTTTAATCTAATGATTGATATATTAGATGCTTCAAGTCAAAATATATATTTTGATGATATACAGATAGATAAGTTGCCGAATGATAGTATTTTCAATGGTAATTTTGAAAAAGGGTTAATAGGGTGGAGCGTTTTTGACAGCGGAAGTGCAAGCATAAGTACAGAAAAACATTTAGGGACATACTGTGCAAAATATAATAGAACTGGTAACTACTCTTCAATTGCATATAGTGTCCAAGATATATTGAACAATGGAGGGGCAGGATATTATTTATTAACATATTGGATAAAGCTTGAAGATAGCAACAATAATACTGAGACCTATACAACTTATTTCAGCTCAAACTATAATACATACCATAAGGAATTGGGCAATGTGTCAGTTACCAATCAATGGACGAGATATTCTCAAATGATAAACATCACTTCTGATGATATATCAACTAACCTAGTTCCAGCCACTCGAAATGTTCAATTTAGGTTACAAGGGTCATCGGCTACATCTGGATGGTCTAGTTATTATATTGATGATGTAAGGCTTAGTTATGAAGGTACTACAGGGCTTGCAACATTAGGTAAATATGGTTATGACTTTTCATTTAAATCAAACAAGACAAGCACTACCTTCTTTTATAGGCTTGATAATTCGTTAGGCTCAGATGTATTCACACCCGCTACGCAGCAAGGTCAATATGGGAGCGCAGCTGTGGTAATTAAAAATACAAGCGGTTCTGCATTTAATGCATATTTGGATACTAGAAGTAGCTCTTGGGGAATGACTCCCACTTGTAGTAGTATTGTAAATATTCCTCCTGGACAGATAAGAACAATAAGAATGAACAACAATATCCCTTACGGGAACAACATATTACTTCTTCAAATAAGTGGTGCTAATGCTGGTACAACATTCACTATCGGTAATATCACAAGAATTGATTATTCGAATGAATTGGTTAGCGGCTCACTTAATAAAAATCAAACTGATATATATCTAAATACACTTATCCCTGGCGACAATTATACGCCACAATAATTTAGTAATCTATATACAGAAGAAAAATATATAAACAGATGAGGAGTAATAAATATGAAAACGAAATGGTTTAAATATCCAGTAGCTACAATATTAATGCTAGTATTATTAATAACAGGATCTGGTAAAGAAGGCTTAGAAGCCCTAGCTTTAGGCTTAAATACTGTAGTTAATGCTGTTACGCAGACAGCAGACGATAACAAAGTCAAAATACTTGGCGAAGACATTACAAAGAGAGAGAAAAATACTAAGCAATATATACAAAGTGATGGGAGTTATGTCTCTGCTACTTATCCTATGGCTTTGCACTATAAAGAAGCAGGAAATGATAAATGGCTTGATATAGATAATACTCTTGAGACCGTTACAAATGAAAATGGTCAGCAAGTTTTGAAGAATAAAGCTAATTCGCTTACAATAGAGCTACCAAAGCAAATTAATGAAAATAACTATATTAAGATGTCAAAGGATAATAAGAGTGTATCATTCACTTTAATAGGCTCCAAACAGGTTAATATTACGCAAGAGGCACCAGCAAGTCCTTCTGTGACAGAAGAGGGAATGGCAGATTTATCAAAGTTAACAAGCAAGGTAGTTTACAAAGATGTAAAGCCTGGTATTGACCTTGAATATGTTGTTGAACCAGAAGGCATAAGGGAATATATTGTTATTAAACACAAAATGAATTTACCAGAGCTAAGCTTCAAACTTAAGTCAGAGGATGTATCGCTAAGTAATGACAATAATGAGGGAAAAAGTGCTAATGCTATAAGTAAAAACGATTCAGCAGCTGTGGATAATTCAGAAGCTGCTATTGCAGAAAACAATAATATAGTTAATGATGATACATTTACAGTAAAGAATCTGAATATGAAGGATAACAATGGTAAATATACAGAAGCAGTGGAGCATAGTTTGACTCAAACAGATGATGGCGCAGTTCTTACTATTCAGCCAGATAAGAATTGGTTAGGGGATAATGACACTCATTATCCTGTGCGTATTGATCCTGATGTACAAATTAAGCAAGGCGATTATGATTATCAAGATACTTATTATTATGGAACAACCAACTGTGTAAGCGAAACAAGCTTGGATATTGAAAGGACTAATAATGCCCCATCTATAGTTAATAGCTATATAAAAGTTGGAAATATGCCTTATATAGGTATGAATACAAGAATAACAAAAGCAAGCTTTAGGCTCACTAAATCTGGCTTTGATTCAACTTATTCATCTTTCTTGCTTAACACATACGAAATCAATCAGGAATGGTCAGTTTCAAACAATGAGCCAACCGTTTCCGCTGATATTGTAGACCAGTGCACAATAAATTCTTCTACAACAAGTGTAGATATTGATGTTAAAAAACTAATAAACAAATGGATGACAGGCTCGAATAATGGTATTGGCTTAAAAATAGACCCGAGCAATAATGGCGCAGTAAGTTTTTATTCAGGTGATGCAGTAGAATCTACAGAGGCTCCAGAAGTTAAAGAGCCAGTGTTTTTAATTGAATATGTGTGTACTCCAATTTTAAATAATCCAAATGCCATTAAGGTAGATATGGGACTTGCTGGTACGGTTTGTGTTGATACTAGAACAGGTGGACTAACAATAAGCCGAACTGAATTGTCCGCTGGAGGGAATCGTCTGCCTGTTACGGTTGGTATGCGTTTTAGTGCTTTTCCTGCAGCCCCCACTACTGGAATTATTTCAACATGGGGATTGATGGGCGTTGAAAGACTATCAGAATATTCTTGCTCCGATATTACTAAATATACCTATACATATACCAGTTGGGATGGAGATCAAAGTATTTTTACATATAATCAGGATAAGAGTACCTCTGAAGGGAAACCGATTTATACTTCTGATGATTGGTCAGATGCACAGGTCTATAAAGATACCAATGGTCTTAATACTTTAAAGACATCAGATGGCATATATACATTTATTTGTAGCATGACGCAAAAATATTCAAATTTAAGCGGTACAAATTCTATAAGTTATTATCAAGGAGTTTGCGATAATCCTACTGAAATTACTGATTCAATTGGCAGAAAGTACAAATACTCTTATGTTGTTAATCAATCTGGTTATTTAAATTATTATACAGGTGTAGAACTAATGGACACAGATGGAATCAAAGGACTGGAAAAGTACACATATACATATATTGATGGTAAACAAACGCAAGCATCAAAATATACTAAAGAAAATGGTTCTTATGCTCTGCAAAGTACTGTAAATTATGGATATGATTCAAATGGAATGATTACAAAGGTAGCGGATACCGATGGATATTACACAAAGTATTATTATGAAACTTATAATTCTGCAAGCAGATATGCTCCTAGGGTTAATAGGATTGAGGAGAGAATCCCCGATCCTGAGCATTCACAAGACCCTGCATATGATACTATTGGAGATACATTGGATTTTTCATATGGTGATAGTAAAACAGTAATTACAGATAAGCAAGGCAAAATAGTAAACTATAATTTTGATGAAGATGGTAATATTTCTGGCTATACGGATGATCATGGGAATTTACTGGATGCCAGCGGATCTTCTCAGACAGATTCCGGCAGAAGAAATAATTTCCTTGAAGGTTTTACAACAAAGACAACCACTACAAGTCTGCTTAAGAGTATCCAGAATATTAATGGTTATTCAAATAGCACGAATTATTTCGACAATGTCTCTGGCAATGGAATATACTGCTACGATGAAATGGAGCAGAGCTTTACTGCTACCAATTATTCAAGTTCTGATATGGTCTGCAAACAAAGCATCAGTCTTGGCAGTGGCTTGAGCAGCGAAAAATTTTATTCATTCTCTGCAAAAATATCTACATGGGATAATACTTCTACTACTCAAGGCGGATATTTGGTTATAAAGGCATCAGGCTCAGGGGAAACCACACTTACAAGTCAATCTGATGTGGTCTACGGTACGATGGATAATAAAAAGGTTAGCATTACTATGTCAATACCTGCTGGGTATCAGAATATCGATGTTGAGTTTCATAATAATTGTCAAAATAGTACGGCAGAGTTCAGAGAACTATCAGCGGTGCCTACTAAAACATCTCAAAAATACAATTATGTTAAAAATGCAGAGTTTAATACAAAGCTTGACCCAAATTCTTTAAATGCCTATGCTTATGGTTGGGCAGTAAATGACCCTACACCAGTAGCGCAATATACTGATTCGGACACGAACTTAAGAGGCACTCACGATAAGTATGCGCTTAAAAAATTTGGTGCATGGGCTGATGCGGGATATGCCAGCCAAAGTTCAGCATATCAAACAATTAATATTTCAGGTAATGCAGGTGATACCTTCTCGCTCAGCGGCTGGGCAAAGGCACAAAATGCCATTATTCCAAAGGATGTTGGTACTGCCGATGTATTTGATATAAATGATACCAGCTTTTCAATAGGCTATAAGTTTATTAAAGCAGCTTCCGATACTACCTCTACTCAGCAAACAGTTCAAAAGACTGAGTATAATTATCTACTTAAGGATTGGCAGTATATAAACACTTCTTTAATTGCACCGTATACATATTCGGCTATTGAAGTACATCTCATTTATAATAATCAGCCTAGTTATGCCTTGTTTGATGGTGTGCAGCTTTATAAGGAATCAGGCGCTCCAACCACTACTGAGCCTGCATATTCCTCTCAAGATTGGCAGCCAATAAATAATGACCAAAGTTCAAATACTGCTTCAACAAATACTTCAACTACAAATACCGACCCCAAGGCAGATACTGTAAGCGCAGAGGGAGTAATTACACATAATGTATATGATACCTATGACAATGTCACAAAAGAGCAGACTACAAATGGCAGGGAATCCATTGATATCACTTACGAATATCAATATAACAGTAACTTCCTTAAGTCTGTTACAGATGCACTTGGAAATCAATCCCAATATACCTATAATGAAGGTAATGGTCAGCTAACCGCAGTAACAGACCCTAAGGGCAATATACTCACCTACGAATACGCTGCCAATGCAAGTGACCCATTGAACAGAGTAAGCGGCATTTCACAGACTTACGCTCATGCTTCCTACTCATCAGGAGAGGCAACAGCGTCCGATACCTCTACAGTGCATTATGGCTACACATACCCCTATTTAACCAGTATTGATACTAATGGCGCAGATTATCAATTTGTCTATGATAAGTTCGGCAGGCTGACCAATATTCAGGTGAAAAATAATGGACAGTATCAGTCAATAGTCATAAATGCTTATCAGGACATTAATTCAAGCACTGATGGGTTGCTTTTAAGCACAACTTATGGCAATGGGCAGTATTTAGAATATTTTTACGATTCCAATGACAGACTTATAAAAATTATGTACAATGGAGATAGTTCTCAGACCATCCTATATGACTATGACGAGTATGGTGCTCTCATTTCTACCACGGACAATATGGCAAACATCAAGGAAACTAATATTTATGATGAGTTTGGGAACCAAACGGGCTCTCTCCAAAGTGGCATAAATGGCAGGACATTTAGCAAGCAGGCAACAAACAAAAATGATACGCTGACAGAGCAAATAAACGGCACCGACTACAGCACACACTACAACATTGACCGTGACGGCAGATATAATGGTGCCGAAATAACCAGTGCCAGTGGGAATGTCATGTTACAGGAAGTGCGCTATGACGACCTTGGCAGAGTCAAGAGCAGCGCAATCAGCAACAAAACCACTAATGATGCGCTTCTGTGGTCAAATTATACTTACACTGACCTGCCTGCTTACAAGACCACCGCTCAGGTCTCGGCACTTAATATTCGTGCAATGCATGATAGTTATACAAAGAATTTTGCCTACACCTATGACGCAAATGGTAATATCACGCAGGCAGGTAATGTGACTTATGAATATGATGCACTGAACCAGCTAACACGCGTAAATGACCCCAATTCGGGTTTAACCACAAAATATTATTACGATACAGCAGGAAATATACTCAAGCGTGTAGAATATACATATACAACAGCTTCAACGCTCTCCAGCCCAACTGCTGTTATATCCTATGTCTATAATGGCGATAACCCCGACCAGTTGACCGGCTATAACGGTCAAAGTATAGTCTATGACGCCAGCGGCAATCCGACCACCTATTTAGGCAAGACTTTCACTTGGTCACAGGGTCGTAGTTTGGCTAGCGCACAGTTGACCAGCGGCACGGCATATTACACCTATGACGCAAGTGGCTTGCGCCAGAGCAAGACCATTGGCAGCGACACCACCTGGTACAGTTGGACAGGCAACAATATGACATACCAGCAGAAGGGCAACGAAAAGATTTATTTCTATTATGACACGAACGGCAATCCGATAGCATTTCAGTACCTTGACAGCAGCAATATGACCAACTATGTCACCTACCACTATGTGAAGAACGTGCAGGGCGACATTATTGCCATAATGAATTCAGCAGGCAGCATTGTAACCGAGTACAAGTATGACGCTTGTGGCAAGTTGCAAAGCGTACTTGGCAGAGACACAAATGGCAATCTGACTGTTGATAAATCCGGTGATGCTTCCTTCATTGGCAATATTAACCCCCTACGCTACAGAGGCTACTACTATGACACAGAGACCAGCTTCTACTATCTGCAGAGCAGATACTATGATGCTACGGTGGGTAGGTTTATTAATGTGGATGATGCAAGCATTTTGCTGTCGACTCAAGGGCAACTGCTTGGGGCAAATATGTATACGTATTGCGGGAATAATGCGGTGAATAATAGTGATTCTAGTGGGTGTTTCCCATGGCCGGCGAAGTACTGGAACAAACTAAATTCTGCTGAAAAGATTTTGTATAACAAATACCCACAACAAGCTATGACATCTGCTCAGGCTAGTTTTTTGGCAGAAAAATATGCAGTGAAATATTTTAATGATAAAACCTCCGATGGAACTTTAGCAAATGCATTTAAACATGCTATGTGGAATGCTGTAATGGCGTCTGTCATGGGATATGATATGGCAAAAAAATTTGGTGATGCACATGAGCAACAGGATGATTTTAATAATGCAATGTTAAGAAAAGATGACTATGGATTTTCTGGGAGATGGAATATGTGCATGGACTTATTAAATGATCATATTGGTAGATTAATAGG
>Ga0118677_10013329_pt1 | contig 11837 bp, 6 predicted proteins | sample AliMusrvi5mmetaG_FD_86154 | JGI IMG/M metagenome (GOLD analysis project Ga0118677, IMG submission 86154) | reverse complement strand
GCTCCGGATGGAGATGGATTCATTGCCCGAGGAGCTCGATGAGATCAACCGGAAGCTCACCCAGCTTGAGATCGAAAGGGCTGCTATTCAGCGCGAAAACGACCGCTCCAAATTGGCGAAACTCGAGGAGGAAATTGCCAACCTGAAAGCTGATCAGACAAAGTTCAGGGCGGCGTGGCAGGCTGAAAAATCGGTGATTGAAGGAATTCAGAATCAGAAACAGCAGATAGAGGATTTTAAACTCCAGGCCGATCAGGCTGAACGCCAGGGGGAATACGGACGCGTTGCAGAGATTCGGTACGGTAAAATCAAGGAGGCTGAGGCAGATATCACGAACCTTCAGAAAGAGCTCGTGGAGCTTCAGGCAGGCAAATCGCTGATTAAGGAGGAGGTTGACAGCGAAGATATTGCTGCAGTGGTTGCCCGGTGGACAGGGATTCCTGTACAGAAAATGCTACAGAGTGAGCGGGAGAAACTGCTTCACCTGGAAGATGAGCTGCACATGCGTGTTATTGGTCAGGATGAGGCGATTGCTGCCGTGTCAGACGCAGTACGTCGCTCGAGGGCCGGTTTGCAGGACGACAAACGACCGATCGGATCATTTATTTTTCTGGGAACAACGGGTGTGGGTAAGACCGAGCTCGCCAAGGCCCTGGCAGAGTACCTTTTTGACGATGAAAATATGCTTACCCGTATCGATATGTCTGAATACCAGGAGAAATTCTCGGTTACCCGGTTGATCGGTTCTCCTCCGGGGTATGTCGGTTATGATGAGGGTGGACAGCTTACTGAGGCGGTGAGGCGCAAACCTTATTCTGTCGTTCTGTTTGATGAGATCGAAAAGGCTCATCCCGATGTTTTCAATGTGCTGCTCCAGGTGCTGGATGACGGCCGGTTAACCGATAATAAGGGTAGAACGGTCAATTTTAAGAATACGATCATCATCATGACCTCCAATATCGGGTCGCACATCATCCGTGAGCGGTTTGCCCATCTGAACGAAGGGAACCGGACAAAGGTGATCGAGGATCTTCGAAGTGAACTTTTGGAATTGCTCAAACAGAGTATCCGCCCCGAATTCCTGAACCGGATTGATGAAATAATTATGTTTACGCCGTTAAGCCGCAGTGAGATCAGGGATATCGTGAAGTTGCAATTTGCACTCATTGCAGAAAGATTGAAAAAGAGCGGTTTTGAAACGACGATCACTGAAGCTGCCATCGACTGGATTGCCGAAGCCGGTTTTGACCCGCAGTTTGGGGCTCGTCCCGTAAAGCGGATGATGCAGCGGTACCTGCTGAATGATTTATCGAAGGATATCCTGGCCGGGAAGGTAGTTGCCGGTCATCCGGTTAAAATCGACGTAAAAGAGGATAAGCTGGTTTTTGACAGCGAATAATGGTGGAAAATACCTGCAGGAGTTTAATATTAATGACCCCCAATGGCGTGGCATTGGGGGTCATGCGAACACTTTAGGGCGCAACCCCGGAGCAGGTTGAATCACTGATATTCAACCCACTTCGGGGTTGATATTTATTGTTAGGTTGATTCTCCCGGCGAGTGCCGGGGGTCATAAATATTACTCCACCTTCGGCGGATTTGCTTTAATCCTAAATTCAATCTTCTTGATTCCTGTTATGCAATTGCCGGTATTCAAACTTAATCCTCAGTTAATACTCATCAATATTCCCTTTTTGGGGATTTCTGGTTTTTTAATATCTTTGCCCCACCTTACATGACCATGTAGAACCTCTCTTTGAATAAAAATGGTTGGAGCGTAATCAGATCACTTAATGGTATGACTCCGTTGATTAAAAGAGAATTGAGAATGAATAAATCAAAAGTACGTGGTCATATAGCCATGTTATTCACAGCCCTGATTTTCGGTGTGAATATTCCCCTTTCGAAAAATCTGATGCCTGACTGGATAAGTCCAATGGGGTTAACTTATTCCCGGTTTGCCTTTGGGGCAATCGTTTTTTGGATCATTTCACTTTTTATGAAATATGAAAAGGTGGCTCTAAAGGATATGGGTACTCTTTTTCTTGGCTCTTTGTTGGGGGTTGGGATAAATCAGGGAGCATTCATCGCAGGATTGCAGCGCACCTCGGTGACCAACGCTTCGATCGTGATAACCATCACCCCGATCCTGGCGATGATCATCTCATTCTTCATTCTCAGGGAACCAATAACCTTTAAAAAGGCCGGAGGTGTCTTAATCGGATTAATTGGTGTTTTATCGATGATTTTAACCTCTCAGGTTGCATCGGCGGGGCACCAGGCATCCATTATTGGAGATCTTTTATGTGTTTTAAGCAGTCTCTCTTACGCTTTTTTCCTGGTACTTACGCGTGGAATATCTAAACGGTACAATTCCCTGACGATTATGAAGTGGATGTTCCTTTTTTCTGCAATTCTGTTTATGCCATTGGGTTTTGGAGATGTGATGTCCGCGGCGATCTTTTCCAATGGCAGCTCCCTGGCCTGGGGAAGTTATCTCTATATGCTCATCGGCGCCACTGTAATCACCTACCTGCTGATCCCCTTTGCACAACGGGAGATACGGCCTACGACGATCGGAATGTATAATTACATTCAACCACTGGTCGCTTCATTTATCGCGATTATGTGGGGTCACGATACCTTTACCTGGAACAAGCCACTCTCGGGGATACTGATATTTGCAGGGGTCTATCTGGTAACTACCAGCAAGTCAAGGGAGGATGTTGAGCATGAAAAGGAGGCACAGCATCTGGAGAAAGAAGTTGTCAGGCTTCAACCTTGTCCGGTTACTGAGCCACTCAAGTAATTCAGTAAAATGAGTCCATATATTATTAAAATGTGAATTCTTTTCAGGCCCGGGTGGGAGATAACAAATAACATTTACTTTTGTTTGCCAAATTTGTTTTTTTAGGGGGAGACCTCATTCATAATAATTTAGTATTCAGCTAACAAAAAATTGTTTTTTTTATGGAAAATTCGAAACGTGCCGATGCCTTAAACTATCACAAAAACGGCCGGCCCGGAAAAATTCAGGTAGTGCCGACAAAACCCTATAGTACTCAGCGCGATTTATCGCTGGCCTACTCTCCGGGTGTGGCAATACCTTGTCTGGAAATTGAGAAAAATCCGCAGGATGCTTACGAGTATACAGCTAAAGGGAATTTAGTTGCTGTTATCTCAAATGGTACTGCTGTTCTTGGATTAGGTGATATTGGCGCTCTGGCCGGAAAGCCTGTAATGGAAGGCAAGGGGCTTTTGTTTAAGATTTTTGCTGATATTGATGTTTTTGATATCGAGGTAAATGAGAAGGATCCAACTAAATTTATTGAAGTTGTAAAGGCGATTGCCTGTACTTTTGGCGGGATCAATCTGGAAGATATTAAAGCACCCGAGTGTTTTGAGATCGAAGAGAAGCTTAAAGAGGCGCTTGATATCCCCATTATGCACGATGATCAGCACGGCACTGCTATCATTTCGGGGGCGGCTCTGATCAATGCCCTGGAATTGGTTGGCAAAAAAATTGAGGATGTCCGCATCGTTGTTAACGGAGCAGGAGCTTCTGCTACAGCATGTTCGAACCTTTATATCAGATTGGGAGCAAAACCCGAAAATCTGGTTATGGTAGACAGCAAAGGGGTGATCTCTGTCAGACGTACAGATCTTAACAGCCGGAAATTGCCTTTTGCAACCAAACTCCCATGCAACACCCTTCAGGAAGCAATTGCCGGAGCCGATGTATTTCTTGGTTTGTCAGTTGCCGGTATTGTAAACCAGGATATGGTTCGCAGTATGGCAGAAAACCCAATCGTATTCGCGCTGGCTAATCCTAATCCTGAAATCCCGTATGAGGAGGCTATCGCATCCCGTCCTGACATCATTTTTGCAACCGGACGTAGCGACCATCCTAACCAGGTAAACAACGTTCTTGGATTCCCTTATATTTTCCGCGGAGCACTTGATGTAAGGTCTACCGGAATTAATGAGGAGATGAAAGTGGCAGCTGCACTTGCTATTGCCGCGCTTGCCAAGGAAGCGGTTCCTGAAGTTGTTACCCTTGCCTATGATACCACAAGTCTTACTTTTGGCCGTCAATACATTATTCCTAAACCACTTGACCCCAGATTGCTTGTTACTGTTGCCCCTGCTGTCGCAAAAGCTGCCATTTCAAGTGGAATCGCCCGTAAACCTATCACAAATTGGGATGAATACGCTGAGACTCTTCGTCAAAGGATGGGGCTGGGCAATAAGCTGATCCATGGGTTAACTGAAAAGGCAAAAGAGAATCCAAAACGGGTGGTTTTTGCCGAAGCTAACCATATCAATATGTTGAAAGCAGCTCAGGTTGCCCGTGCCGAAGGAATTTGTATCCCTATCCTCCTGGGTAATGAAGAGCGGATTGAAAAAATTATCAAGGAGAACAATATTGAATTTGAGGGTGTTGAGATCATCAATCTTCGCCATGACCGTGAAGAGGCCACACGTATGAAATATGCCAAGATGCTCACTGAAAAGCGTGAGCGTGAAGGGATGACCTATAGTGAAGCTTACGAAAAAATGTTCGACAGGAACTATTTTGGAATGATGATGGTTGAGGCCGGAGATGCTGATGCATTTATCACCGGTGTTTATACCAAATATGCAGACGCGATAATTCCTGCTATCGAGATTGTAGGGATGCGTGAAGGACTTAAACATATTGCCGGTTTGAACATTGTGAATTCCAAACTTGGTACTTTCTTCTTCGCCGATACACTGGTCAATAATCACCCGTCCAAAGAGACCCTGATCGACGTTTCCAAATTAACGTATGAGGCAGCAAGGCTATTTAATGTAAACCCGGTAATGGCCATGCTTTCCTATTCAAATTTTGGAGAGCGTCAGGCGGGTAGTCCGGCAATGGTTCATGAAGCAATTGAATACCTGCATAAGAGTTATCCTGATATGTTGATTGACGGCGAAATGCAGGCCAATTTTGCACTGGATAAGGATCTTCGTCATGAGAAGTTCCCATTCTCAAAAATTGACGGATTAAATGTCAATACACTGATCTTCCCGAATCTTAGTTCCGCCAATATCTCCTACAAACTAATGCTTGAGATGGGCATGAGCGAAACCATAGGTCCAATCCAGATGGGGTTGAATAAACCAATCCATATTTTAAACGTCGAAAGTTCTGTTCGTGATATCCTGAACATGGTAACTATTGCAGTTATTGATGCACAGGTTGAAGAGCAAAAACTGAGACAGAAATTGATCTGAGAAATGTCCGGTTACCGAAATTAAAGGTAACTGATTGATTGATAAAAAAATCCTGCGAGTTTGATTTTGCGGGATTTTTTATTTATAAAATTTTATGTTTGTTCAGTTTACTACCTACTTTTGCTGAACCCTTTTGATTAAAGGGGTTAATTAAGTGCCCGGTGGCACTTAATATGGGTCGAGTGAGCGCAATTCTTAAAACATTTCGTCCCGGATAGGACGGGATTGTGCACTTTTATTTATTTCTCCCATATTTAATCCCTGACGGATTAAAAAGGTGAATTACCTAATCTATAAAACTGATCGTTTCTGCATTATAAATTAAAATGTTATGGCCGGAATTAAATTTAGCGTTATCGTTTTCATTCTTACCTTCCTGGGTTTAACTGCATCTGCATCAAAAGATCAAAACAGACAAACCTCTGTTTTAGTGATCGGAGGAACAACAGGCGGGACTTCAGCAGGGATCCAATCGGCAAGAATGAATGTTCCGACAATTATCGTTGAAGAAACCCCCTGGCTGGGAGGGATGATCACGGCTGCAGGAGTCAGTGCCACCGATGGGAATCATGAATTATATTCGGGAATATGGGAAGAGTTCCGTACAAAACTCAGGGCTCATTATGGTGGTGCTGCAGCACTTGCAACAGGCTGGGTTAGTTATACCCAGTTTGAACCTCATATAGGCGATCAAATATTTAAGACAATGGCAGGGGCAGAGAAACAGCTTTCGGTGATTTATGGGTATCATCTTACGGAAATACTTAAAAAGGGAAAGCAGGTTGCCGGAGCTATATTTGAAAATGAAAATAGGGACCGGCTAAAAATTCTGGCTAAAGTTGTGATAGATGCCACAGATCTTGGCGATGGACTTGCAATGGCAGGTGCGGCTTACGATCTTGGAATGGAGGCACGCACGGTGACAGGGGAGAAGTGTGCCCCCGAAAAGGCCAACGATATTATCCAGGACCTTACCTGGGCTGCTATCCTAAAAGACTATGGCAAAGGGGCTGACAAAACAATTGCAAAACCCCGAAATTATAATCCTGATTTGTACAAGGGGGCGTGTACTTCTGAAGATGATGCCATGTTGAACGATTGCCAAAAGATGTTGAATTATGGTCGGCTTCCGAATAACAAGTTCATGGTCAACTGGCCTATTAAAGGGAATGACATTTATCTGAATGTGGTGGAAATGGATTGGTCACAGCGGAAGGAAGCTCTTCAGCCAGCCAGGGATAAAACCCTTGGTTTCATTTATTACATCCAGACCGAGCTAGGTTTTAAACATATCGGGCCTGCAGATGATGAATTTCCTACAGCAGATCAACTGGCCCTCGTTCCATATCACCGCGAAGGGCGCCGTTTGCGGGGAATCACCCGTCTTACAATCACAGACATCATGAACAGGTATGATGGCCAACCACTTTATCGTGCTGGAATCTCGGTCGGGGACTATCCGGTAGATCACCATCATGGGTGTAATCCCAAGGCGCCGGAGATTCATTTTCCGGCAGTTCCATCCTTTAATATTCCTTTGGGAGCGTTGATTCCGGAGAAGATAGATGGTCTGATTGTGGCTGACAAGGCCATATCGGTTTCCAACATCATCAATGGGGCTACGCGCCTGCAGCCCTGCGTTTTACTCACAGGACAGGCAGCAGGGGTTATTGCCGCCCTGAGTGTGAAAAATAAACAGCAGGCCAGGGATATCAATATTCATGCTGTTCAGCAGGCGTTGCTGGATGCAAATGCTTACCTGATGCCATTGATTGATGTAAATCCGACCGATAAGGCGTTTCAGGCAATACAGCGGGTGACGGTATCGGGCATATTGAAAGTAAAAGGGGAATCTTTCCAGTGGGCAAACCGCTCCTGGTTTTATCCCGATTCGACAGTTACCGTAAAAGTGTTTTCAGAAGGACTAAAGACATTCGATACCAACGAAGAAGTAGAAAGCGACAATTCGGTATTGACTATTGGAAAGGCTGCAGATATGCTTTCGAAATTTTTGAAAAGGGATTTGAAATTGGAAATCCAAGGGGTTTGGAGCTCCCGGATGAATCGGAAATCAGATAAGAATCTTCCTTTAACCAGGAGAGAACTCAGTGTTTTAACGGATGAGCTGATTCGGCCATTCAAAATAAAGAGCGTTGGATTTGACGGGAATTGGAAATAAAGAAATTGGCTGGTTTTAAATAAATTTTAAATAAATTTGTAACTGGTTTAAATTATTTTAAAATCTGCTATGAGTCTCTCATTCCTGTTGGATAGTACCGAAGACCTTTCACTGTCGACGCTTAAATCAGTCAAGCTTAAAAAGAGTATCATTAAACGGTTGGCTTTAAATGGAGTTGCCACTATTGCCGAGCTGGGTAAAGAAACTGATTTCAGCATACCAACGGTTACCAAAATAATTTCAGAACTCATTGATGAAGGAATTGTTTTTGAAGAGGGAAAGGCGGGAACTGCCGGTGGAAGAAGACCTTCGCAGTACGGAATTAATCCAAATGCCTGTTATTATCTCGGAGTTGAGGTAAAACTGAATTCAATCAATATTGGACTTCAGGATTTCAACAACAGTTTTGTAAAACACACTGAAAATATTACCTATTCACTTGACAACACTAAAGAATCCCTGTTATCCCTTTGTTCAATTATTAATCAGTTTGTTGCCGATTCGGGCGTTCCACGGGAGAAAATAATTGGGGCGTGTATTAACCTTAGTGGCCGTATCAATTCCCGCATTGGATTTAGCTACAGTTATTTTTTCTTTGAAGAAAAACCTTTAAGCGAGATTATTGAATCACAAATACATATCAAGACATTTCTGGAAAATGACACCCGGGCGATGGCTTATGGCGAGTACAACTGTGGTATAGTTCAAAAAGAAAAGGATGTCATCTTTGTAAATGTAGGATGGGGTGTTGGAATCGGAATCATTTGTGATGGCCAGTTATATTATGGTAAATCGGGATATTCCGGTGAGTTTGGACACAGTCCCGTTTTTGACAATGAAATTATTTGTCACTGCGGGAAAAAAGGGTGTCTTGAAACTGAAATCTCAGGTAATGCTTTAGTCCGAAAGTTTAAATCGGCCCTCGAAAATGGCTCCATTTCGATACTATCCGGGAAAAAGGAGATTGATGAAATAACCGTTGATGATATCCTAATGGCAATTATCCAAAATGAAGATACTCTTGCCATTGAGATCATGGAAGAGATTGGAAGTGAATTGGGGCGGTTCCTCTCGATGCTGATTAATATTTTCAACCCTGAACTTGTAATTCTGGGGGGTGCCCTGGCTGAAACCGATATGTATTTAAGGCTTCCTGCCCGTACCGCCATTCACAAATACTCGCTGAGTCTGGTAAGTCTGGATATGGAATTGAAAATGTCGGCTCTTGGATCCAAGGCTGGTGTAATTGGAGCCTGCTATATTCTGCGCGATAAACTCTTTTATAGCGCCTAAACCTTTTCGGTCAAATTTTTCTACCTTTTTTTATGATCCATTAATTCATCTTTTAAACTGAAGATTAGTTTGTTATGCCCCTAATCAACGGAATAAACGGCCAGACAGCGGCAATTCCACATATTAAAAATCTCCCTAAATCCAGGTGAATTAATAAATAAATACATTAAATATCATTTGTAAATAAAAATATTTAATAAATATTGATAATTAATAAAAATAAATTAATTTTGGCTTATGGATTATTAATTCAATTTAGCCATATAGTGGATGAATTCAGAGGCAAAATATGAAACTGGTATAAGATTTTCCGGATCGACCCCCAGAGCGGGTGCGCTTGATGCCCTTCGCGGATATGCCATTCTGACGATGGTGTTTTCTGATACGGAAGCATTTGGTATTTTACCTTCATGGATGTATCACGCCCAGGTTCCTCCCCCCATTCATAAATTCGACCCTTCAATCTTCGGCATTACCTGGGTCGATCTGGTGTTCCCGTTCTTCCTTTTCGCCATGGGAGCCGCACTTCCATTTTCTATTGGAAAAAAATTGAACGCCAAGTCCGGTATTTACAAAGCTATTTTAGGTGCACTTGGAAGAGGAGCCCAATTGGTATTTTTTGCGATTTATATCCAGCATATTTTTACAAGAGTGACCAGCAATTCCCATGACCTGAAATCCTGCCTGATCAGCTTGTTCGCTTTTGGGCTCATGTTTCCGATGTTTATGCGTTTACCGGAGAGATTGTCTCTGAAGGTACGCACTTCGATTAAGTGCGCAGCATATCTGACTGGTTTCGTCCTTTTATTCAACTTAAACTATTCCGGAAACCGCTCTTTTAATTTGGAGAACAGCGATATCATTATCCTGCTTCTTGGAAATATGGCCGTCTTTGGATCATTGGCCTATATTTTAACCTTTAAAAATAGACTTGCACGAATAGCAATACTTCCGTTCATCATGGCCATTATGCTTGGAAGTACCAGTGACAGCTCATGGACTCACTGGCTTTTCAATGCTACTCCGTTCCCCTGGATGTATAAGTTTACCTATTTAAAATATCTGTTCATTATTATTCCGGGTACTATAGCGGGTGAATACCTGATTGAATGGATGAAATCTGAACTGTCACCTAAAAAGGACATGGTTGCTGAGAAAAAGATTGCCTGGATTATTGCAGCTCTTTCTATTCTTTTGATTGTAACCAATTTATATGGATTGTATTCGCGTCAGCTCATTCTCAATTTAATTCTGACTACCGGTCTTTTAGCTTCGGGAGTTTATCTACTCAATAATAGGCTGGATAGGAATATCCTGCTCTGGAAAAAGCTGTTTTCAGCAGGTGCCTATCTTTTATTGCTGGGTTTGTTTTTCGAAGCGTTTGAAGGTGGAATCCGGAAAGACTTCTCTACCTACAGCTATTACTTTGTTACTTCGGGACTAGCCTTTATTGCATTGACCTTTTTCTCGGTTGTATGTGATTTTTTGAAGGGGGATAAATACTGCCGTTTTCTGATACAAATCGGACAAAACCCGATGATTGCCTATGTATGTGCCGGAATGGTAATCATACCCATTCTTGGAATTTCAGGACTCTCACCCTTTTTAGCACTCTTCGATTCGGGGCCTTGGACCGGATTTTTGAAGGGGGTAATTATTACATTATTAGTCACTTTGATCACGATGTTTTTTACACGGATTAAATGGTTCTGGAGGACCTGAAGTGGCTTCACAATTCAAAGAAATAGGTTCAATACAATTTATATCAGATCAGAAATGTCAAAATATATAACTAACGAAAATGAATGAGCTGAAGAAATATGCCGGGCAATACAAGGACGAATTGCTTGATTCTGTTATCCCGTTTTGGATGAACAATTCCAAAGATTCCGTCTCGGGTGGGTATTTTACCTGTTTAAACCGTTGTGGTGAAGTTTTTGATACCGATAAGTTTATGTGGCTTCAGGGGCGCGAAGTATGGTTATTCTCTATGCTTTACAATAAGGTTGAGAAAAAGCAGGAGTGGCTTGATATGGCGTTACATGGCGCTGTTTTTATGAAGAAATTCGGAAGAGATTCAACTGGAAACTGGTACTTTTCATTAACCCGCGAGGGAATGCCGTTGGTTCAACCATACAATATTTTTTCAGACTGCTTTGCTGCCATGGCTTTCAGTGAACTTTACAAGGCCACGGGAGATGAGGAGCATAAACAGATCGCACTATCCACTTTCCAAAATATTCAGCAACGGCAGAATAACCCCAAAGGAAATTATAATAAGGCATATCCCGGAACCAGGCCCTTAAAAAGTTTTTCCCTCCCCATGATATTATGTAATCTTTCGTTGATTATGGAAGAAATCCTGGGAACTGAACAGGTCAATAAAACCATTCAACCACTGATTAAGGAAGTAATGGAGGTTTTCTACGACAAATCCTTAGGATTGATCCTTGAAAGTGTTACTCCTGATGGTCAATTCAGCGATTCGTTTGAGGGAAGACTCGTAAACCCGGGACATGCCAATGAATCGATGTGGTTTATGATGGATCTGGCAGTCCGGAATAATGATAAAGCTTTAATCGACCGGGCAGTTCAGATTTTACTTGACACCACCGAATTTGGATGGGATAAAAAACACGGGGGGATCTTTTATTTCCTTGATGTGAAGGGGCACCCAACACAGCAATTGGAATGGGACCAGAAACTTTGGTGGGTGCATATCGAAACGTTGATTTCGATGGCAAAGGGGTACCGTCTTACCGGGAGTGAGTCCTGCAAAAACTGGTTCGAAACTCTGCACGAGTACACCTGGAACCATTTCAAGGATCCGGAATACCCCGAATGGTACGGTTATCTGAACCGTGCAGGCGATCCACTCCTCGAACTTAAAGGAGGCAAATGGAAAGGTTGTTTCCATGTCCCACGGGGAATGTACGAAATCTGGAAGATGCTCGAATAAAGCAGGTCAGGATCTGTCTGTCTGGTAATGGCCATACAATGAATTACTTAATAAAAAATATATAAGATATTTTGTGCTATTTTCTAATTTAAAAATTTCATTTATGAAAAAAAAGTTAAGTGAATGTTTATTTAGGCTTTGGAG
>Ga0118677_10013328_pt1 | contig 11838 bp, 7 predicted proteins | sample AliMusrvi5mmetaG_FD_86154 | JGI IMG/M metagenome (GOLD analysis project Ga0118677, IMG submission 86154) | reverse complement strand
ATAAAGAAGATGGCTGCGCTTCCGCCAGAGCTGTCTTACGAGACGGCTCGAGCGCAGGGCAGAGGCCTGGACCTCAACGTGGAGCTGCGGCGGGGCAGCAAAGGCGTGGGCCTCTTCGCCAAAAAGTTCATCGCTCCTCGCACCATAGTGGCATATTACGTGACGAAAATATACGGCGCCTCTCGTCGAAGCCGTTACGAAGTGGAGTACAGCGTCGGCATACCCAAGCATCCTAGCCTCGTCGGTGACCTCTGCGACGCCAGCCTCTCCAGTCCGGTGCGCGTGAACGGCCGCTGGGTTCCACTTTGGGCCTATTTTAGCAACGAGCCATCTCCCAACGAGAGCCCCAACAGCAAGCTCTTTCCTGCCATGACGGGGCGGTTTGCGCACTCCAAGGCGGCCGTCGGCGAGCGCTACCGCTTCAAGCTCGTCGCCTCCAAGGCCATCCACCCAGGCGAAGAGATCGTCTGGTGCTACGGAGATGACTACGAGCGGAGCTACGCCTCCAGTTGCTAGACGGCGAAATTGGCCGCCGAGGCCTCCAGCATGGAGGCGTCCGTCGGAGGCACCATGGCGGCCCTCAAGGTCGCGGCATCCAGGAAGAGCGCTTCGGCCTTGGCCAATCTGCCGGTCCGTCCGGCACGGCCCACCAGCTGCTTCATGTCGAGGTAGTGCAGGGGACGACACGCCACGACCACGCGCTCGAAGGGCAGATTCAGTCCATAGATGAGCTGCACATCGGCCACCACGAAGGACTCGCGGGCTTGCTCGGCCACCGTCTGCGCGGCCGCCTCGTACTGAGCGTCCCCGAGGCCTCCGAACGGCAGCACGCCGCACAGCGCCGCCTCTATGACCGTCTCCGCTGTGGTCTGTCGCACCAACGAGGGCAACGGCAGCGCCGCACGCAGCCACTTGCTCGGGAAGGCCTTGGCGTTCGTCGGCGCGTGCTTCGTCAGGTGCTCCAGCGAGTTCACCACGCAGACGGTCGGCCAGAGCTCCGCCGGCTCACCACCGCCCGCCCAGGTCTGGCTCCGTGGCAGCTCCTCGCGCCGTGCCTCACGATCCTCCTTGCTCAGCTTCTTCGAGCTCGCCTCCGCGCGGCGAGTCTCGAGCTCTTGGCTGCGCTCCGCGACTTTCTGCAGCTGGCCCTCCGCTTTCAGCAGGCGTCGCAACGACGGCACGTTGGCCAGATTCGGAGGCAGCGCGGCCTCCAAGAACTGACCGACGTCGTCCAAAATCACCAGGCTCGCCCCGGGAAGCCTCCAAGCGCCCTTGCTGCAGAAGTCCTCCAGCTTCAAGGCCGGCGCATCAGACGAAGGAGGCTCCACCGCGGCAGTGCCGACGCGCAGCGCTCGCAGGCACGCCGCTCTAACGGCGCCGTAGCTGAGCAAATCCTCGAACGCCAACTCGGCTCCCGCTTCGACGAGGGTCAAGAGAACGCGGGGCGAGTAGAAACGCAGCAGATGCCCATCGGCGGCTATCGTCTCTGCCTCCACGCCCAAATGATGCGGCGCCCAGACCCTTTCCTGCGCGTCCAGCGCTGTGACGCTCATGGGCAGTCTGTCGCAGGCCACCGTCTGCAGTCGGCCCGCATGCCGGCGCTGGTAATGCTCGACGAAGCTCGGCATCGCCGTGAAGTCCGGGACACCGGCCGACATCAGCGCCGTGATCGCCGGACAGCAGCGCAGGAGGCGTCGAACGTCGGCCTGCATGCCTGGGGCCACGTCTGCGGTTGGCTCGTCGAAGAGCAGCACATAATCGCAGCCCTGTTGCAGAAGCAGCAAGGCCGAAGGCAAGTCGCAGATCAAGACGGTGGGAAAGCGGTCGCAGCCACGGCAGAGCTTCAACGTCCACTGCACACGCTTCGCGGCCTCGATGGGCGGCGGTTCCTTCTGCTTCGGAGGCCTGCCGTGGTAGCAGCTGTTGTGTGGGCTGGCGATGCCCTGAACAACGACCGCGAACGGCGTGCAGGTCGCCAAGCAGTGCTTGCCCACGTCGACGCGCACCTGGCGACTGTAGCATGCATAGATGATATGCCTTCGCTGTTGTCCCTGGAGGCAGGCCCCCAGCAGCGCTACGGTGGAGGTCTTGCCTCCACTCGGAGGCGTCTGATAGCGCAGCAGCAGCGGAGCATCGCTGTGGCAGGCCGTCAGCAGCGCTGCCACGAACTCCCGCTGGTCCGAATGCAGCGCTAGGTCCACGTCCAGCAGTGGTGCTCCGGCAAGGTGCTCCTCGTGCTCACAGAGCTCACGCAGCGCCGCCAGTGGCTCTCCGCCAGCACCTGCAGCCAGGGCTGTCAGGCGCTGCGCCACATGATCCGGCAACTCCGCGAACCTCTGCAGCGCGGCTTGGTGCAGCCGCACCGCCGTCGTGGCGGCAAGCACCTTCGGACGCTTCTTCCTCTCCAGCCATGCGAGAGCAGCCGCCAAGAAGCTCTCGAAGCGATTGCCGTACCTCTCTAACCGTGGCATCTTGTCCTCGGCCACCTCATCGGCGAGCCGTGCCTTGTCGGCCTTCAATGATTCCTCCAAGCGCTTTCGGCGGAGCTGATCCACCTTGCGGCCGGCGTTCTTAGAAGCCTGCGGAGCCTTCGTTCCGGTCAACGTCGACCAGGCCTCCTCGTCGAAGCCGGACGTGCCGGTGCTCGAGACGTTGGAGACGGCCGACGTCGTGCGGCGGAGGCTTGACGCAGCCGCCGTTCCCAGAAGCTCTTGCGCTGAGACTTGGAAGAGCGCGCCGACGCGACGGACGGCCTGCGGCACCTCTTCCATGGCTTCCCACTCGCCTTTGGTGATCTGCAGGTTGCTGCCTGTTACGGCCAATGCCTCTGCGCGATCGTCGTCGGCGCTCCTGGCTTCGGATTTGGACGAAATCGGAGGTGCCTCCATGGCATCTTCGTCTGCAATCATGGCTCCAAATTGGGGGTCGATCAAGCTCCCAAGTAAGCCTTGTCGGCCGGATCGAGCAAGGCGGCATGCTTGTGGATTGTGGCTCGCACCGATGCATAGCTGCCATCGGTCTGCTGCAGCAGGGCGCCTATCTTCACGAGGCTCTGCGTGTAAGAGCCAGGCAGCTCCGTAGGCTTGCCTCTCGGCTGCGTCGCCGCCTCCTGCATAAGCATCACGAAGGCATTTTGCTTGTCACCAGTGAGCTGCGCCAGCTGCGTCAGAGAGCCTGGAGGACCACCCGCCAACAAGTGCGAGCTCGCACCTGGAAGGAGGCCAAGCGTCAAAGGGTCATCCTCGATGCCCCAGAGCTTCCTCACGTCATCCTTCCAGTAGACTACGGGGCGATTGGCACTGGCTGCCAACACGGCAAACGCGCAAAGACCGGGGTTGGGCACGGGACCGTTCAGGCAGACGACCGTCATGAACGAGCCCTGGAGCTCGAAGGCCAGCGACGCTGCAGCCGCAACGCTGAGCATCACGGTCTGCTGCCCCAAGGTGTCCTTTCCAAGCAGGCGGCCTCCTAGCCCTGAGACGAGAAGCGCCACTGTCGGCTGCTCCCACGACGCCACCACGGTCACGTCGCCATAGAGCTTCTGGCAAGCCTGATTGACGTACGCTTTGACGATGGCGCCTTCGAGGATCTGATCGCTCGACAATGCGGGAGCGAGCAACAGCAGCCTTCGTGGCATTTGCTAGAAGAGAAAGAAAGCTCGATGCACTTGAGCATCAGCGTCATCATCGGTCTGTTGGCCGTCCTGGTTTTATTGGCTCTGGTGGCTTGGGGGGTGTCCACTCGCACTCCAACGCCGATCAAGGCGGCTCCCTACGATCCTATGCTTGGGAGACTGGAGAAGTACTGGATGGACTCTCTGCGGCCACCTCTTTTGTCCGAGCGAGCCGTCGTGTACTGCTCAGGTCCCTTGTTCAATCTGTCCGAGGTCATCTATGCACTTGGCTGGAAAGGCCTGCTGCCTCCAAGCACGTCTCTGGAGACGTTGTACGGCCTCGATGCGACGCAGCTGGCCTCCATCGGCAAGTTGTCGGACTCCCTCGGCCTCAATCCCTACGGTCTGTGCGGTGAGTTGGCCCAGCAAGGCCTGGATGCCTACTGCCCCGCTCGAGACGGCTTCACTTTGGCGGTCATCCTTGCCGCGATCAATGGACCGCATGGCCCTAGCTCGCAACAAGAAGCTGCAGAGCTCACCGCGTACATGAGCAAGGCCATCTACGCCATCGATGCATTCTGTCTCGGAGGCATCTGCAATTGTGGCATTCTCAACGCGAATGGGTTGCAAATCGACGATGGCTCGGCGACTGAAGTGGGCATGATGGGCATGAGAGGCATGCCTTTGGCTATTTATAGAGATCAGGCCACCTCGCAACTTGGCCCTGGCATCCAGAACCCTATGCCCATCGGAAACGCCTCCTCCACATTATCACCTACCGGATACACCACCGTTCAAGCTGCGGTCAAGGCTCTGAAGCAAAAGATTTCGGCGGTTTTGAAAGGCAAACCTGCTTGGATCGGCTCGTCTACGTATGCTCACGATGTTCCGCCACCTCCACTGTACATCTATTGGCAGACCATTGGGTATGCAGTCTATAGCGTGAAATTTCGCAGCAAGTCATTGGTAGTAGATAGGAATGGTCGCCTCGACGCCAAAGCCAGCTACACGGACTTCTTCTATGATCGCTACGTTGCAAATCCCACGCCCGAGAACCTCGTGGCAATCGCCCGGAAAGTCACCGAGGTCATCAAGCAGGTGGAAGCACAGTTCCAACCATTGATCGATCTCTACCCGGAGGCGGCGCTGCCGAATGCAGGAGGCACAGGCTATGGCCGATGAGCCCTAGCGGTAAAAGAGCTCTATCACGGTCATTTCGCGTTCAGGCTTGTTGGCAACGAATTCCTGAACAACCTGCGCGAGCTTCTCAAGACGGGCAGTCCATTGATCGGCCTGCTTGGGAGCGATGCGAGGCTCCTGCGTCTTGGGGGTCTTGCCCCAGCAAGAGGGGACTTTGCGGCCTTCGATGGTGTAGGCATCCGGATTGAAGCGGATGAACACGTGGGGCACACTGCCAGCGTCCTGGAAATGCTCCATCATTTTGCGAGACTCGCAAAGGCACACGTAGCCGAAATGTGAGAACTCATCAATCTCAATCGTCAAAGCCCAGCCATCGAACTGTATGAAGATGTCTGGGCGGCGTTGAGACTGACCTCCAGGTATGGTTCTGTCGAATTGAAACTTCAAGCCAGGGAAGCGCAAGGCTAGAAATTTAACGACCGCGGCCTCTTTGCTGCGACTCCAACGAGCTCTCTTGTCAAGAGGGAACAAGACCCTGAAGCATGGCGAACAAAAGCCATCGAGGCTGCGCGAGCCAAAAGTGTCGCAGTGCTCACTCTTGCAAGCATGGGACTGTCGCCAGAGAGTATGCCATGCCAGATCGTGCTCGGCCGCACATGAAACGCAGCAGAGCGTTGATCTTCCACCATAGTTGGCGGCTGACCTCTTCTGATCACAATGCATGCAGCGCGTGGCGGCGATGTACGCGGCATGCCACGCCAGATCGTGCTGGGCCGCACATGAGATGCAGCAGAGCGTAGAAGTTCCGCCATAGGTGGCTGTTGGCCTCTGCTTATCACAATGCATGCAGCGCGTGGCGGCGATGTACGCGGCATGCCACGCCAGATCGTGCTGGGCCGCACATGAGATGCAGCAGAGCGTTGATCTTCCACCATAGTTCTTCGTTGACCTCGCTTGATCACAATGCATGCAGCGCGTGGCGGCGATGTACGCGGTATGCCACGCCAGATCGTGCTGGGCTGCGCATGAGACGCAGCAAAGCGTCGATTTTTCGCCATAGTTGACTGTTGACCTCTTCTGATCACAATGCATGCAGCGTGTGGCGGCCATGTACGCGGCGTGCCACGCCAGATCATGCTGGGCTGCGCATGAGATGCAGCAGAGCGTCGTCTTGCCTCCATAGTGGTTTGCTGACCTCCCTTGATCACAATGCATGCAGCGCGTGGCGGCGATGTACGCGGCATGCCACGCCAGATCGTGCTCGGCCGCGCATGAGATGCAGCAGAGCGTTGATCTTCCACCATAGTTGGCGTCTGACCTCTTCTGATCACACTTCATGCAGCGCGTGGCGGCGATGTATGCGGCATGCCATTCTGGATCGTGCTCTTGAGCACAAGATACGCAACACCGTGACCTATTGCCACCGAACTTCCGCGTCGGTCTCTGCGTCTTCGTGCAGACAATGCAAAGCTCCTTCACGCGGACTTTGGCAGGTTTGACCTGAAGTCGTGCAAGCAGCTTCGAGCGAGAGCGCTGGAAGAAACCATTGGGTCTCCACTTCATATTTGATATACTTGATGCTGATGGGCTGCGAGGCGAGTGACGCGCATGAGAGGCAACCAGAAAGAAATGACAATCTCCACCTGGTTGCCCTGCATCATAGCGATTATGGTCTTGGTGATCTTGTTGTGCATGGCATGCATGGCGTACTCGCCGCTGCCCCAATGCAAACCTGCCAACCTCTATGGAGCGGCGTGCACCTGCACGATGATGCCGCTGACGAATGCCTGGGCATTTGAGCCTTTGTACGGCTTCATGGATGCCGACGCTGCCGCTAAAAACTCTGGCCTCCTTTTCGTCGTGGGCTACAGTAGCCCTGCATTCGCTCTTCTGGCTGCGGTGTCCATGTGTCAATGGAATGCCAAAAAGGTGACGAACGTTGCATGGCAGGATCTCCGCGCCCAAGGCTACAGCCAAATCTGGGCATTGGAGAAGAGCGCGAGTCCCGCCGGGCTGAGCGCCATGGGAGGTCTATACTTTACTCATACCGAGACGTTGGCCGAGTTGCTCCAAGCGCACCCCAACTTCGTTCCGAAGGCTTACATACATTCTGATTCGACCAGTCCTTCCAACTTACTTGTTGAAGTGGACACGCCAGCTGGCCTCTACCTCTCGCCAAGCGTGTCCATGAATCAAGGGCAAGGCTTGGGCAACATGTGTGGCACCTCGGTTGCCATCATGAATTTCTATGCCAAGCTCTCCGCCGGCATCTTCTTTTCGAACCCCATCCTCAACGATTTCGTTCAGCGCTACCTTTTTCTCGACTTTTCGAGTGCAGATCAAGACGGTCCAAATCTCTTCGCTCCCGGAGTTAGCAGCACACCCTCCTCGGCCTTGATGGCCAATGTCTGGACCCAGACTCCTGTCATCTACGCATGCGGCGTTATGGTCTGGCCAAAGTGGTGGGAAGCAGTCGAAGCACTTCGCACCACATGTGCCAAGCTTGGCTTTCCACCCCTTCCATCATCGCCTCCCACCACGTCCTTTCCTGCTGGGCATGGTGGAAGCACCAATGGCTTCTCGCATCTCTGCACAAGTCTCAAGGGAGCAGTGACCAGAGCGTGTTGTTGCATTATGACCAACATGGAAGATATCAATGCAGCCTTGGGTTCTCTGGCTTTCATCTTCGATGCTCTATTCTTGGATCAAGCCACCCTCACCGATGTCACAATGTCAGCGGTGATTGATGCTGCAATGAATGCATTGGTCACCAATGCTGCGTTGGGGACCAAATTCCCTGCAGGGGCTGTGGTGAGCGTTGCGGCCTGCATCGAGAGCCTCGATGGCACTCGACTGGCGACGCATTCCGCCGACTACCGTCCCAACATCGCGGAGGTGTCTCCAGCGGTAGCCGAGATGGCCTATGGCAGCATGGGCAGCAAGACAAGCACGGCTCTCAACATAGCTTGCATCGTCCAGTCGCGCGTCAACGCCACTCAAGCCTCTGATCTCGTCAAGGCAATGTTCACCGTGAAGGTGAGTGATCTGCTCGACGATGCCGTCACGGACAAAGCCTTTTGCTGCTTTCAAAGCGGACAAGTCATTTCGGGGGGACCACCCCTCGGCTTCGCTTCTTACCTCAATGCATTGTTCCCAGAGCCATCGTCTTTCATCAATCGCACCACGGTGGGACAGTGTGCTTGGATGCAGGCTGGCTTGAAGGACCTTCCTCTCGTTGACCTCGAACTCCTTGGCGCCTATGAGTCCGTGGCTTTTGGGCCCATGCAGTGGGTGGCTCAAACGGGTCTTTGAATGCAGCTTTTTGCATCCGATCTTCGCTCATTGGTCGCTATTTCACTGCCTCACTTGGCCGCAGCTTTGGCCTTCGCCTTGGCCTTTCCGGCGGCCTTGCCTTTGGCCTTTCCCTTGGCTTTGGCCTTAGCGGTGGAGCGAACCACGCGGCGGCGCCGGCCGTTGCCCGCATCGGCGTCGACGTCGGCCTCGCAGGCAGCCCTCTCGGTGCGAAGTCGCAAGTACTCGGCATGTGCCAGCAGCAGCCGGTCCATGTCCTCGTTCCACATGCTCTCGGGCGTCTTGCCTTCCAGCTCGGCGATGGCGGCCGCCAGGGTCTCCAGCTCCTTCTTGAGCTTCTCGATGTGCTCCAAAGTGCAGCTCGCAAAGTTCATGGACAGCACGCCATCGTAGCTGAGCTCTCCCGCGGCGTTGGGAAGCTGCGGCAAGGAGTGCACGTCTCGGAGCTCGGCTTCCAGCTCAATCCTCTTCAGACCCGTCAGCTTCAGGGCTCCTGTGATGACGAGCTCGATGAAGCGAGAGCGTACTTGGGCGCGATCGCGCTTCGCCTGCAGCTCCTTCAGCATGGCCGCTCTCCGGAGGCCGTTCAAGCGCAGGCGCTCCTTCGCATGCTCCTGAATGATGCCGGCATAGTCCTCGAAGAGGCGCAGCTTGTAGGCTCCATCGAAGAGGTACATGTGCGAGGTGGCCTCGCTCGTCGTCAGTCGCAGCGCCTTCATCAGGTCCTCGTCTGGCACATCGGCAATGGAGTTGGCGAACTGGACCTCCACGTGCACGCGCGCCTCGGTGGACTGATTGACGACGCCGACCACCTGAAGCTTCAGCTTTTCGCCTTCCTTCAGATCCTTCAGGAAGTGGTCTGTCCAACGTCCGACGGGGAGCTCTGTCACGAGGACCGCGCTGTCGTTGAGCCGCTGGAACGTGCCATGCGTCAGCACACTCTTCGGTGTGACCTCGAGAGTTCCACGGAAGCCTTCGTAGTGTGGCACCGGCGCTGGAATGGGCTGGCCGGCCAACGCCGCGCGGCAGCACGCGACCACCGATGGCAGCGAGTGGCACGGCACGTTCGTGGAGAAGCCGCAACCAATGCCCGTCGCTCCATTGATGAGGATCGTTGGAACGACTGGCAGGAAGAAGGTGGGCTCGATGAGCTCGCCTTCCTCAACGCGGCGCTCCAGCACGGCATCGTCCTCCTGTGGGAATAGCGCCCTCGTGATGTTGCTCAACGCCGTGAAGATGTAACGAGGGGCCGCGTGCACCGACGGCTTGTCGAGACGGCTGCCGAACTGCCCGATCGGCAGGAGCAATGCCACGTTGTTGGTGCCGGTCTGCTCCTGGGCCAGGCCCACGATCGACTCGATGATGGACGTCTCGCCATGCAGGTACATGGTCTTCTGCGCCACGCCAGCTGCTGCCTGCGAGACCTTGATCTCACCCTTGACGTGATGCAGGAAGTAGTAAAGGACCTTGCGCCGCGCCGGAGTGAGGCCGTCGATGGCGCTGGGCAGGCCACGAAAGTTGGAGTAGGTGGAGAAGTGGATCATGTCCCTCCTGAGGAAGTCTGTGACACTCAATGTCGTGACGCTGTAGTCGACGGCGGCGTGGACGTCGTACTCGTCCGTCAAGATGCGCTTGCGCTCATCGCTCATCTTGTCATCGAAGAAGGCCTTCAGGCCGGCGGAGGCGTGCTCGTCCCAGGAAAAGACCATGGTGTGCCTGGCGAGATTGCGGAAGATCTCCTTGGCTTCGCGGACGGTGGAGCTCCCAAGGCCCTTGTAGTACTTGATGATGTAGCGGTCGGTGTCGACGCCGGCGGCCCATTCGGTGTAGGCCTGCATGCTGAAGAAGGCCTGCACCTCTCCGTTGCCTTGCTTCGGGGTGGCCTTGAGCAGGGGCGTCACGATGCGACGAACGAAGTCGGGGCGCGCCTCCAGGATGTGGGGGTAGAAGACCTCCATGACGTTCAGGATGAGGCCGCAGATGTGGGACCCATCGGCGTCCTGATCGGACATCACGCTGACAGACCCATACCGGAGGCCATCGAGGGAGCCGTTGGGCGAGGCGTTCAGGATCTTCAGCAGCGCCGAGATCTCCTTGTTCTGGACGGCCTTGGCCAGCGGACAGTTGCGAACGTTGAGCGAGACGCCACGCAAAGGGAAGACGCCGAACTTGTCGCGACCCACCACCGCCAGCCCGGCCGTGGCGAGCGCCTTGGCGGAGTCGCCCTCGGTCAGGATCAGCGTGCACTCCATGGGCGTCTTGCGGCAGTCCAACGCCGGATCGTACTTGTCGATCAGAACGTCGGCGCCGCGCTTCGTCGGAGCGACCTTCCTCATGTTCAGCGCCAGCTCGCGTTCCACCTCCGCCTTCAGCAAGGCCTCCACGGCCGACAGCTTCGCGAGCTTCTTCAGGAAGAGATCGGTGAACTCCAAGACGAACCCGAAGCTCTTGCTCGGCGTCGACAGCGCCTCCTTGCCCTGCGAGGTGAAGCGCGGCTTATCGATGCGCGCTATGGCCAGGACCGCCAGGTGCTCCTTGACGGTCTGAGGCTTGAGGTGGACGTCGAGCTTCTGCTTCTTGGCCACGTCCTGCAGGGCCTTGAGCAGCTTCTCGAAGACGTGCGCCTGCAGCGTGCCTCCGTCGCAGCGCACGCCGTTCACGAAGCCGCAGAAGGCCTCGGATTGCTGGCGGGCTCCGAGCGTCAGCTCCAGGCCCGGTCCCTCGCCGCGGCCGTAGGCCTCCGTCAGAAGGGCGGCGTCGGTGCCGAAGAGCTCGGCTGCGAACTTGGCCGCCTTGCACGGGAGTTCGGCGCCGTTGAAGGTCACGGCGACGCCGGCCCGAGTGCAGACGGCGGCCTCCGCAGCGCGCGTGCGGAGCAGCTCCTCCAACACCTCGGCGTTGGCGGCGAGGTCGAGGCCCATCCTGGCGTAATCGGGGAGGTAGCGCACCAGAACGCGACCGCAGCCGCTGCGCTTCGACGTGGGCTTCACGACCTTGGCCTTGACGACGGGAGCTCCACGCTCCGTCAGGTTGGCCCGGAAGGTCTGCTGCATCGCCGCCTCAAGCTCCCTGGCCGAGTAGGGCATGTTCAGCCGAATGGCCTTGGCCGAATCAAACAGCCGCTTCAGATGGGCCTCACACTCGAAGATCTTGCCACTGTAGACGCGAATACCCTCAAACACCCCGTCGCCATAGAGCGTGCCGTGGTCGTAGACGCTCAGTTTGGCGTCGGCCGTGTCGTGGAAGGTTCCGTCTATCCAGATTTTCAGAGACATTGAATCAAGCTCCGCAAAAACAAAAGAACGGCAAGTGTACCCGCCGGCAAAGGAAGAATCGAGAGGCTGGCAACATGGAAAAATGGGCGAGTGCATCCATTCTTCCAGGCAACGCGCCTAGCCGGCTCTATCAGGTGGCACAGGCTTCCAGCCCGTGGTGTCGCAGGGCAATTGCATCTGTTGGAATTCGGTGGGACGGGCATTCTTCCCTGTCATTGGATGGCCAGACAGACATTCCTGTCTGTCATCATTCTTGTCCCTACGAGGCCATCTAAGTCCCTTGGCGACCGCACATGCAATTGCCCTGCGTGATGGTGTCGGTGCCCCGACACTTCTCTCCGCCCGGAAAACCAACACATCCCCGGCCAGCCGGCGCACGTTGCACACGCGCCACCGAAACATCTCATCAGCAACAAAACGTATTTGGGTTTGATTGGCCCATGATTTTTCCGTACAATCGGTGCCAGATCGGTACCTGACCCGTTTTCAGAGCTCCGA
>Ga0118677_10013326_pt1 | contig 11838 bp, 9 predicted proteins | sample AliMusrvi5mmetaG_FD_86154 | JGI IMG/M metagenome (GOLD analysis project Ga0118677, IMG submission 86154) | reverse complement strand
CCATGAATAGGTTTGAAGGGAATCAGATAGCTAAGGAGATAAAGTATCTTCACAAGACACAAGTAGTCTCGGTAGAAGGGAATGGCATGGTCTCGTCGATCAAGGTTAAGGATGCCGAGGGTGATTCGATGATCGAAACACGGGCCTTATTTATTATTCAGGCGATGCCTTCGGGAATTCTCCTTAAAAAGACACCGCTTGAAACATCCGATAAAGATTGTATTCATGTGGACAGAAATATGCACACCAGTATTGCGGGTGTCTATGCCGCCGGAGATATGACCTGTGGTGGTTTACAGGTATCGATCTCAGTTGGGGAAGGCGCAACCGCTGCCCTTGAAGCCCTTAAATATCTTAGAGAACAAGCGTCCGTTCAATGAAAGAAAACGATATTGCCCTCGCGATAAAAACTCGCTATGAAGGCGAAGTCGATGAATCAATGGGATGTGCCAATTTATGGCCATTTCTTAAAATTGAAGTGGGTTCAACTTGGTGTGATCTGGGTTGTGGCAAAGGTGCGTTTACCGCCGAAATGGCTAAACGAACGGGTGTAAATGGTTTGGTGACAGGTGTGGACATGACCCCCGCGCTCATTGAGATTGCGGCAAAAAGATACCCTGAACCCTGCATGAAGTGGATCGTTTCGGGTATAACCGCATTACCCCTAGATAGTGGAACCCAAGATGGGGTGACCAGTAACTGTGTGATAAACCATGTTTTGGATAAAAAAGCCGTTTTTGTTGAGATAGCACGTATATTGAAAACAAAGGGTGTCTTTGTTGTGGCTGATGTTATGTCCATCGAGCCATTGCCGGACGATGTCCGCAAAGATCCTGTGGCCATTGCTGCATGTTGGGGTGGGGCCATCACACGGTCGGAGTATATCTCGGTAGTTAAATCATCAGGATTTAAAGAAATAAGTATCGTTTCGAGTCGGCGCTACATCAAAGAGGGGTATGAGCTTGAAAGTATAATTATAAAGGGTGTGCGCCGATGATCGCGTCTAAATATAATCAATTAACCCCGTTAGAGGATGGACGGGTCGTTTTCTATAATCTGTTGTCAGGTGCTGTGGATATTGGGGATAGTTCGGATGTTTCAGCCTTTGTGTCCGGTATTCCTCGGACAGATGAGGAGCGGAAGGACTGGTTAGAACGTGGCTATTTCTTTGAGACGACGTTGGCTGAACAATCTTATATTGCCGAGCGATATGAGGCTTTTTCAACGGATATGTCTACACAAGAGGTTCAATTCATGTTGGTTCCTACCTATGCGTGTCACTTTAATTGTGAATATTGTTATCAAAAGGGTATCGATTCGGCGCATTCATTATTAGACGAAGCCCATCTTCTCGCCTTTATAACTTACATAAAACAATATCGATCGGAAACAGGTCGGTCTATTACTGTGACAATATTTGGCGGAGAACCATTATGGCCTGGCGACAAACATAGAAAGCTTCTTGAACGTATTGTTGAAGAATTGAATCGTGAAAATATCTCCATGGCGATCGTGACAAATGGGTATTATTTGAAAGAATATGTCCCGTTGTTGGCAAAAGCGGATCTTCGGGAAGTTCATGTATCTATTGATGGAGATAAAAGTGAGCATGATAAACGACGGAGGACAAAGGATAATAATCCTACCTTCGACACTATCGTGGAAGGTCTGATCGCTGCGAAGGAAGCGAAGATCCCAATTCAGATTCGATTGATCATCGATCGAAAAACCATGAAAACCTTGCCTGACCTTGCCCGACGCTTTGAAAAGCTTGGGTTCTTGGATTTGCCTAAAGACCTTTTTAAGACGTCTCTGGGACGAAACTATGAACTTATTAATGACTATAGTCTTCCTAGCGATCTATTCGAGTTAGATGAAATGATAGCCGAGTATAGGGTGTTGCTTAAACAGGAGCCGATCCTAGCTCGTCTACATATGCCCAGTTTTTTTGGTATCTCTCAATTGGTGACAAACGGGGAAATGTATCAACCTAGCTTTGATACGTGCCCTGCCGCCAAGTCGGAATGGGTGTTCGATGCTGCAGGAAATATCTATGGATGTACGGCTAGCTGCGGACGTGATGATTATCAGTTAGGCCAGTATTATCCGGATGTGGTGATGAATAAGGTGGCGATACGAGAATGGCAAGATCGCAACATTTTTACTATCCCTGAATGCCGCGATTGTAGTGTGTCCGTTGTCTGTGGCGGGGGTTGTGGTGTTATTGCTAAAGATCGTGAGGGCAAGGTCCAATCTGCGAATTGCAAACCTATCAAAGCCATCATGGATGAGGGACTACGATATTATCAGGATTTACTTGCTTGAAATCTGTATCTTTTTACCCGAAGGGTGCATCATAGAGATATGGTTAAAGAAATAACATCGAATGTGTTTGAATCGGAAGTACTACAATATCAGGGGGCTGTTATTGTAGATTTCTTTTCAACAGAATGTCCCCCGTGTGAGGCTCTTGCGCCAAAACTTGAGGATATCCAGTCCCGATATGGGGATGCGATCAAAATCGTAAAGATTTTTCGTCAAGACAACAAAGATCTCGCCCTTTCTTTAAATGTCCGATCTTCACCGACGCTTGTTTTTTATAATAATGGAAAAGAAGTGGCTCCGAAAATGAGTGGCGCTATTCTGAAAAGCAAGCTTGTCCATCAGATCGAAGAAGCCTATAGCCTTAAATCGGACCGTTCAGCGATAAGTCCAAGAAAAGAGATCGTCGATGTCCTCATAGTTGGGGCAGGACCTGCCGGACTCTCTGCAGCTATTTATACGAGTCGTGCCAAGTTAAAGACGATCGTTGTTGATAAAGGCACACCTGGAGGTCAAGTTAACCTGACTCACTTGGTCGCGAATTATCCTGGAACCGAAAAGCCTATTAATGGGTATTTATTAATGCACAAAATGAACGAGCAAGCTAAAGCGTCAGGGGCGCACGTCATCATGGCGGCAGAGATCAGTCAATTGGATATGGATAAACGGCTCATGGTGGTGGATGAATCGCTTACGATCGAGTATAAAGTCCTCATTATGGCTACCGGATCAAAACCTCGTTCGCTAGGTCTTGAAGGCGAAGAACGCCTCTTTGGTAAAGGCATTTCTTATTGTGCGACCTGTGATGGGGCTTTTTACGAAGGCAAGAAAGTTCTTGTTATTGGTGGAGGGAATTCTGCTGTAGAAGAAGCCTTGTTTTTAACAAAATATGTTAGTGAGTTGACCCTCGTTCATCAGTTTGATGCCTTTCAAGCCAATGCAACAGCCGTAGAAGAGGCCATGAATCATCCCAAGATCAAGGCATTATTTCATCATGAACCTCGTCAGTTTTTAGGACAGGATCATTTTGAGTCACTTGAGGTTGAGGATCTGGTTACCCACGAGCGAAAAATGATCTCTGACGCTGATGGGATCTTTATATTTATTGGCTATCAGGCCCAGAATGAGCTGATCGCAGACCAACTTGTTTTGGATAAAGGTGGCTATATCGTAGCGGATGAAGACATGAATACCAGTCGAGAGGGTGTTTTTGTTGCTGGCGATATTCGAAGCAAGAGATTCCGTCAGATCACTACCGCGGTTAGCGATGGAACCGTAGCTGCGCTTTCAGCCGAGAAATATATTTCCCAAAAAAGCTTCTAATATAGCCTCTTTTGACGATAGAATGACTTTTGTCTAAAGGACAATTGTAAATTTTCAGGGGGCAATAATGGATCTATTCACTCGTCTAACATTCAAGGCCAAACAATATATGAGTTTGGGGCTGATTCTAGCCTCTATTCTAGCGGTGCTCATCTCAATGGTATACCTACCGTCTCATCATGCTCAGGTGATCGGCGTGACAGTGATCCAGTTATTGTTTGGCAGCCTCCTATCGCTCATTCTTATATCGCTACTTAGGCATCTGTCTAAAGTAGAAAGAGACTTAGCGCATTGGAACGGCCAAGCATCTCTAAGGGATGATCTGATCAAACAGTTTCAGTCATTGTTTGGACAAGTCGTTGCATCCTCGAATGATCTTAAGCAAAGCATTGAGAAGAACGTGACAGCCATGGAAACCGTTAATGAAGTATCCCAAGACGTGTTTAGAAACACGATAAAGCAAAATGGGGATATTGATGAAATTGGATCTGAAATGGAACAAGTCAGGGATATCGTGAGTAAAACCAAGAAGAGTTTTGATCTCCAACTCGATACGAGTGGAAAATCATCCGACCTTATTCGCGAAATCAGCCGAGCCATTAATAGTATTAGTAATGATGTTAATCAAATTGCCAAATTCTCCGTTGAGACAAGTGATATTGCCAAAACCGGCAAAGACCGAGTCATAGAATCGGTGAATTCAATGAATTCGATCCAAACTAAAGTCACGGGTATTTCGTCGCAGATTGAAAAACTAGGGACGAGCTCTGTTCAAATCGGTAAGATCATCGGGGTTATTCAAGATATTGCGACCCAAACCAATCTATTGGCCTTGAACGCGGCGATCGAAGCGGCGAGGGCCGGGGAGTCTGGTCGAGGATTCGCTGTTGTATCGGATGAAGTCCGAAAACTAGCTGAACGTTCGGCTGAGGCCGCAAATGAGATTCCGACCTTAATCCAAGATATTCAAACGGTAACCTCCGTGTCTATCGAATCGATGAGTGAGGGAATTAAAGAAGTTAATGTGGGGGTTGAAACCGCGTCCAAAGCGAAATTAGCCCTCGAGGATATTTTGGTGGCTGTTGAGAAAAATACCGATCAAATTCAGAATATTTCTGCCGTAGCCGAAGAAATTAGTGCGAGTTCCTCTGAAGTTGTGTCTACGATCGATCATCTTCAAACGGAGATCAAATCAACCAATACCAATATGGGTGATGTCGATTCTTCGGTTCATGATTCCGTTAAGCGTATCGAAAGTATCCTACATTCAGCCACTGGAAATACAAACGCCTCTAAAGATAACAGTTCTTCTATCTGTGATCTTTCTCAAAGGACCTCAGACGATAAGCGGTCTATTATTGATATCAATAATAACCTTTTTGAATTAGGTCAACTTCTGCAGAAGCTTTAGCTCACTTAGAAGTCAAAAAGTAACCCATCGTAACCTTGGTTCAGAGCTACCGTAATGGGGAGCTGCTTTGCAGAAGGTCCCCACAGCTGACGAGGTCCAGGTGAAGCGAACTGATCACTTTCAGCCCAATCCTTGCGCCGTGAATCGAAATATTGAAAAGCCGGGGAGTTTGTTTTTACTAAGGCTTTTTCGATGACCATTTCATCTTGTCCATGTCGTCGCTCAACATTGAGTAATCCCGTTAACGGTAGTGCGAGAGGTGTGCCCCCTTTATCAAGGTTAGCAATGCTAGCGATATAGCCGGTACGACCCGTGAGGATCAAGGAACCTGCGGTTAGGCCAAGATTGTATGTATACGCGGCATCAAAGAGTGTTGGGGCTCCACAACGACCTTCGTATCCAAAAAAGTGGTTTTGGGTGTTGAATTTAACGGAATGGTCTTTTTCTTTTATCCGTCGGCCAACCATATCAATAAGGAGACGCTCGGTAGGAATGAGGGACACTTGAAGGTTGCCATGAGAATCACGATCTGCTAAGAGCATTTCTTCCATATAGTCAGGAAGCGAGGCCATCAGTTGAGCATGTTCCGCTTTTAACTTAGTGGCGACGAAGTCACGTTTTTCGCTGATGGTTTTGCCCTCAAGTTCTCTGGTGAAATGAGCTAATTTATCGTTAAGGTCTTCGATCAAAGCGGTCATCTCAGGAATGAATTCGATCACGCCTTCAGGGATAAGAACCGCACCATGATTGATCCCTTTTTTGGCTCGTTCTATAATAATAACAGAGATTTGTTCGACGATCTCGCTGAGGGAAAGTCGTTTTTGCGCGATCTCCTCGGAGATGAGTGTAATAGCAGGTTTCGTTTGAAGTCCCACTTCGAGAGCGACATGAGAAGCTGAACGCCCCATCAGTTTAATAAAGTGCCAGTATTTTCGACTGGAAGGGGTGTCTTGTAAGATATTTCCGACAAGTTCAGCATAGATCTTTGTGGCGGTATCAAATCCAAACGAAATAGGTAAATGACTCCCGATTTGAAGGTCACCGTCAATTGTTTTCGGAACACCGATGACTTGCACTCCCGAACCATCCGCTTTGACCCCAGAGTAAAGCTTTTCAGCTAAAATAGCTGCATTGGTGTTGGAATCATCCCCCCCAATAACAACAATGGCATCGAGGTTGTGACGGACACAGGTTTCCTTTACCTTGGCAAATTGTTCGTCTGTCTTGATCTTTGTGCGATCCGATCCCAGATAATCAAAGCCACCGGTATTGGTGATCTTGGCAATGTCCGCATTCGTGATCTCAAAGAGATCACCATCTAATAAACCTTTGGGGCCGGCTTTAACACCAAGCAAAGTGTTGTCGTTCCCAAGTATACGCTTGATGCCCACAACGACATTATGTCCGCCAGCAGCAGGGCCACCCGAAAAAAGAACGGCGACTCGCTTACCCTTAAGCGGAGACGTGTTTACGCCATCAGCGGTAAGAACCTTGTTCTTTGAGCTGTTGACCGATTGACTAAATGCTTGATCGACCGTTTCCGAGTCTTTGGTAGAAAGCGTTTCACCTGTTTCTACAAAGGTAACAGGGGCAAGGAGGCCGCTTTTTAAAAATACGCTGCAGGTTGGAATGTCCAAGGTGCGGATCGCATTTTCGAAGACGGAACAATTTTTCTCGCAAGCGTTTAAAGAATCGGTCAATGTGCTCATAGTTTCTCCTTAGTATCTTCCGGCGCTGCCTAGAACTTTTTCATTTTTGTGTTTAATGAGTTCAATTAACTCTTCACGTGCAGGGCCAAGGTATTTGCGAGGATCAAATTCACTAGGACTCTCTGCGAAGACTTTGCGAATGGCGGCTGTCATGGCTAAACGTCCATCGCTATCGATGTTGATCTTGCAAACCGCACTGCTAGCTGCACGACGGAGTTGTTCTTCGGGAATGCCAACGGCCGCATCGAGCTTGCCACCATATTGATTGATCATGTCCACATATTTTGGCACAACAGACGACGCACCATGAAGAACGATCGCGAAACCGGGTAAACGTTTTTCGATCTCTTCAAGAATATCGAAACGAAGGGGAGGTGGAACGAGGACACCCTCAGCCGTAAGTGTGCAATCTTTGGGTTTAAACTTGAATGCACCATGACTGGTCCCAATAGAAATAGCCAGACTATCTACGCCGGTCTTACTCACAAATTCTTGGACTTCGTTTGGATCGGTATAATTGGAATGCTCGTGAGCGACTTCATCTTCTATCCCTGCAAGCACCCCAAGCTCTGCTTCAACGGAGACGTCTCGGTCGTGGGCATATTCGACGACTTTTTTTGTGATGGCGATATTCTCTTCGAATGGAAAGTGAGACGCATCGATCATGACCGACGAGAAACCACTATCAATACAGGACTTTGCTAATTCGAAACTATCCCCATGATCAAGATGAAGACAGATCGGAATGCTGCTGCCCAAAGAACGGGCGATCTCGACAGCGCCTTGAGCCATATACTGCAAAAGGATTTGATTGGCATACTTTCGAGCGCCGCTCGATACTTGCATAATGACGGGGGAGCCGGTTTGCGCGCATCCGGTAACGATGGCTTGAAGTTGTTCCATATTGTTGAAATTATACGCAGGGATCGCATACTTACCGTCGAACGCCTTCTGAAACATTTCTTTTGTGTTGGATAATCCTAATTCTTTATAGCTAACCATGATTGTAACTCCTTTATGTTAATAATTTATTATGCCGAGGAAGCTATCTGCTTTAAGACTAGCCCCACCGACCAATGCACCATCGATATTTTCTTTGCCCATTAACTCAGTTACATTTTCTGGTTTAACACTGCCCCCGTAAAGGATAGATATACTATCTGCAGCCTTTGAATTTGATAATACCGCGAGTTCTTTGCGGATAAAGGCATGAACCTCTTCGGCTTGATCAGGGCTTGCTGTTTTGCCGGTACCAATGGCCCAAACCGGTTCGTATGCGATAACGACCTTTTTTAGCTGATCAGCCGATAATCCAGCCAATCCATCGACAAGTTGTGTCTTAATGACCTCAAAGGTTTTGTCTGATTCGCGTTCGGTCAATGTCTCGCCGACACAGTAAATAGGGGTGAGCTGATAATCGAGAGCGACTTTAACTTTTTTATTGAGAAAAGCATTGCTTTCTTTGAAATATTCGCGACGCTCGGAGTGCCCCACGATCACATACTGACAACCAACAGATTTAAGCATCATGGGTGAGGTTTCACCGGTAAATGCACCCTTTTCTTCGGGGTACATGTTTTGAGCGCCCAGAAGAAGGTTGCTTGATGTTTTAATGAGCTCACGAACAGCGGCTAAACTAATAAAGGGAGGACAGATAACTACCTCGACATCATTCTTATTGGCATAACTTGCCTTTAAACCTTTGACGAGCTGGGTTGCCTCGTCCAAATCTGTGAACATCTTCCAATTACCTGCTATGATGACTTTCCTTACCATACATACCCCTCCTTGTTTTATTGAACCCTTATATTATCAGTGGCAAAATAATAATGGCCACCGTGATCATGACTTTGACAAAGTTATTAAGAGATGGGCCCGCTAGGTCTTTTAAGGCATCGCCAAAAAGATCGCCCATCATGGCGTTCTCATAGGTTTGTGTTCCCATGCCGCCAAAATGTCCCTTTTCCATCATTTTTTTACTGTTATCCAAAACGGCGCCCGCATTCGTAAAACTTATGGATAGAAAAATACCACTGATCATGATGCCCATGAAAATGGTCGCAAGCATATCCGCTCCGAAGAGCTTTCCAATAAAAATAGGAATGATCAGGACAAAGAGTGTGGGTAAGAATAGATCACGGATGATCTTGACCCCACTATCAAGGATAAAGACCCGCATATCGGGAAACGCTTTTTGCTCGAATAAATAGGGGATTGTTTTGATCTGTTCGATCGAGGCGTCAGCCATTTGTATCGCCGTATAAGATACAGCGCGAATCAAGGTGGATGACAAAACATAGGGAAGTAATCCCCCAAAGAATAAGGCCGAAACGATAAGGGGGTGGAAAATGGAGACGGAGTCATAGTGGACACCCGATACCTTGATATAGGCAAGGAAAAGGGAAAAGACGACAATGAGCGTGGCATTCGAGGCATAATTCTTGGCCAGTGCCGAAAGAGTGTTTCCCATGATGTCTAACTGCTGCACTCCTTTGAGGATGTCAGGATCTTGGGATTCCATTTTAGCTAGTCCGGTGATGTTATCTGCAAAGGGGGCATAAAGGGATGCTGCAAGTATGGTCGGTGCCATAGCCATAAAGCCGGTAGCCATCATCATGATGCCATAGAACCCAGAGAGATGATAGGCGATCAAAAAGAACACCATTTCAAAAAATAAAGGCCAATAGAGACTTTTCATTCCGACAGCAAGACCATTCAACATAGCGAGCGGCGCAGAGTGTTCTGCAAAACTAGCTAATTCGCGGACAGGTTGATGGGCATCAGACGTATAGTAGTCGGTCGCAATGCCAATGAAAACAGCTAAAATTAAACCGAGAACGATACAAATATAGGGTGAAATTCCTGTCGAGAACCCAAGAGAGGACAAAAAGGAAAACGAAGGAAGAATGTAATAGATAGAGAAAATAAAAGAGAAAATGCCGATCATGAAAAGACTGACATAAATGCTATGGATGGGTTTTAAAGCATTACCTAAGAGGGTTTTTCGTTTAAGACCAAGCAAGAGAAATCCTGAAATAAAACTAATGACGATACTCCCTAAGATAATAAAGAAGGGGTATGACAATACGGCGTAGTAAAGGGTGTCGCGAAGGGATTTGTCCACAAGATGGCCTTGAATAAAAAGGATCATGGCCACAAGGACGCCAATAAGCGATTCGATGAGATCGAATGAAAGTGCAAGACCATTATTGAGATAGTCCCCAATTTTGTCAGCGATGGCGGCAGGGCTGCGGGAGTCGTTCTCTTTGACCATAGAACTGGCGAGGTCGGCCCCCTTAGCGAAGATGCCGCCACCGAGTCGGGTGATAAACGAGACGATCCCTATCCCTAACAAATAATAGATAGCACTCGAACCGCCAAAAACAGCCAAAGTAAAAATAAGGCCACCCATGGGGAGGACGATCATAATAAGCGCTAAAATAAGGCTTGCTGCGTAATATTTGTCGAATAAACGTTCGGGTTGTTGTAAATAGTCGATCTCTTTGTTGCCCAAAAAGCGAAAAATGATCGGATAGGCAACATTAAGGTTTAAAAGAGTCAATGTCGTGCCAAGCCAAAGGGAAAGAAATCCATCCAGTCCGAGATGCGTTCCCTTAAGTAAAAATAATCCTTCAAGGAGGACACTAAAGACCGCCATCAAGGCAATGATGAACCATGTGGTGCGTCTTAGTAAAAAAAAGAGATTTTCATGGATAAGAAGGATGACATTTTTGAGGCGATCGATGTTCATTAAGAGTCCTCGCAGGGCAGTGGTTTCCACCGGTGATAAATAGTTTGGTGCGCTGTGAAGGATTCGAACCTTCGACCCATTGATTAAGAGTCAATTGCTCTACCAACTGAGCTAACAGCGCACGCTTCGGGCGATATTATACCGTGAAATGGGGAGGGTGTTAAGGCGTGAATCTAGATAAATTGTTCTCAATGTACTTGCGATAATATTTTCCCCGTCACTTAAATCAAAGAGTTGGGGTTCATCGCCACCCCTACTCTTAGGATCTCCTCCCGCTAGTCACTCAAGAAGGCTAACTTCGTTTCCCTTGGTAAAAATCAAAAAAGGCCTTATAACAGGGTCCCTTTTTGCTTTTTCTACAGGGAAATCTCGTCTCGATCATTCTTGAGTGACAGGAAATGCAAATCCTGAAATTCTTTTTGCGAAGGGAGTCGAGACTTTGCGGTGATTTGATCTTTGTTTGCTTTGTATCAAGACAAAGAAAAGACAATTATTAACTGGATAAGATGTATTTGCCGAAACTTGAAATTCCTAGTGTGTCTGAATTATAGATCGCCATTGCGTGACACAATGGCGATCTATAAAAATGGTTCTACTCTATGTTAGCCCCAACAACTGACGCAAGTTGTAGCATATTGATCGTTTGCCCAGCTTTAAGATCTGTAAAATCCGTTACTTTGCCACTCGACTTGCTTGTAACTTTTGTAGCCTTAAACAATTTCAAAAGTGTATCATCCGCTACGATAAACTTTCCGGCTCCTTCAGCTTTACCATTTTCAGTTTTAGCTTGCAGTTTATTCGCTTTAATATAATCCCAGAACTTTTGAGTGATAGCTGTTCTTGGTAATTCTGCTGTCCCACAAAATGCTGCTAAATCTGCTTTTAACTTAACCGGTTTATTTAATCCTATATCTGCCATGTTTTTTCCTCCTAAAGATTTGGGTTCAGTTGAATTATAGCATGAGGTCTGATTTTTTCCTTTACCCCTTTGGGGTGACTTGCAATCTCACCACCAGAGGCGGTTCGATAAGCAGCTAGCTGAACCACGTGTATTCTAAGTTGCCGAAATTTTAGATATCTATCGGGACAACGAGTTTGGGTTCGAATCCCGTATATTGTCTAATGGACGGTTGGTTGGGAATAGAGTTGAAATTTTTTGGTGCGCCTGAAGGGATTCGAACCCCCGGCCCCTGGCTCCGGAGGCCAGTGCTCTATCCACTGAGCTACAAGCGCGTAGCAGAGTGATTATCCCATATAATGAGCGGATTTTGGGAAAATATTGATTATTTACAAAACGAAGCAAACGCTATACAGTATAGCGC
>Ga0118677_10002827_pt1 | contig 11839 bp, 18 predicted proteins | sample AliMusrvi5mmetaG_FD_86154 | JGI IMG/M metagenome (GOLD analysis project Ga0118677, IMG submission 86154) | reverse complement strand
GTACAGCCTCAAGTTCACTTTCGACGTGTACAACCTGACGAACACCACGAGTTTCGACATACCGGGCGATGCCGTCTCACAGAACTACGACTACAACGCCTTCCCGGGATCTGTGCCTGCGGGCTCTAATGTCCTGCCCACAGGTTGCGGCACACCTGCCGCAGCCAATGGCGCCGGAAACCTGTATGCCTGTCCCGCGGGCCTGGGTATCGTCTCGCACACCATCGGCAGCCCGCGGCAGATTCAGATGTCGCTGCGGTTTGACTTCTAACAGCGGTTGAATGCAAACAAAGAGGGCGACCCGAGTGGGTCGCCCTCTTTGTTTTGGTAATTCGTACTATTCCTTAATCCCTAACCCCTATTCCCTGTCCTTCTACTCTTCCCCGATGTCCTCGTTCCACACTTCGGGGTGGGCGGCGATGTAGCCTTCCAGCATCTCGCGGCATTCGCTGTTATCCAGATCAACCACTTCGACGCTGTTTTCGCGGAGCCAGTCTGCAGCGCCCTGAAACGTGCGGCTCTCGCCCACCACCACCGCGCCAATGCGGAACTGGCGCACCAGCCCACTGCAATACCAGCACGGCGCCAGGGTCGTCACCATGATCAAATCGCGATAGCTTTTCTGGCGGCCAGCCGCGCGAAAGGCATCCGTTTCGCCGTGAATACTCGGGTCGCCCTGCTGCACGCGGCGGTTATGCCCGCGGCTAACCAAGACTCCGGCCCTGGTAAACAGCGCCGCCCCAATGGGGATTCCGCCCTCAGCCAGCCCCAGACGCGCTTCTTCAATCGCCACTGCCAACATGCGCTGATACATCTCTTGATTTGCCACAAGATTCCTCTTATGTGCAGAATAAGCCATCGCCAGAGGATCGCGCATCGAGCGTCGGTCTTCGCTTTCAGAAAACTGGCTTCGCAGTGCGCGAAAGCGGCTTGACTTTAAGCGCGCTCGAAGATGTGCGGTTGAATTGTGAGAGACACAGGTTACACCATTCGAAGCATGGCAGAGCGTTGCGGAATGACCGCGCACACTCTGCGCTACTACGAACGCGTAGGGCTGATTCAGCCAGTTGGTCGCGCGAGCAACGGCCACTGACGTTACTCTGACGTAGGCGAATGCTGGATCGATTTTCTGCATTGCATGCGCACCACCAACATGCCCATTCGCGAAATGCAGCGCTATGCCGCTCTACGCGAACTGGGCGACACCACCTCGCTCGAACGGCTCAAGATTCTTGAAGATCACCAGGCGGGCATCGCTGCGCAGATTCTCGAGTTGCAGAGAGCCCATGCGCTACTGGCCCACAAGATCACCAACTACCGCAAGATCGAGCAGCGCATTCGCATCGGCGGGCCTGTGCTGCCAGACTCGGAGATTGGCGAGCCCGAGTACGATTGGACGCTTGCGCCAACCGGGTAGGTTCTCGATATGGGCTCGCGGTTTGGATTCAGACGGCATCTTTGTCTTAGCCGCGGGTTCCGTGGAATCAGACCGCAGTCACCCAGCCAAGTGTGCTTCCAGCACCACTAGGAACTTGGCCAGCCATGCCGGGTGGGCTGTCCATGCCGGGCCGGTTACCAGTTTGCCATCCACCGTCGCCTCGAAGAAGTCCAACGGCACAAAGGTTCCACCGGCAAGCGTCACCTCAGGAGCGCATGCCGGATACGCGTTTACCTTCCGGCCCTTCAGCACGCCCGCTGCGGCCAGCAGTTGGGGACTGTGGCAGAGCGCGGCGATGGGTTTGCCGGCCTTGTCGAAGTGGCGAACAATGTCCAGTACTTTGGGATTGAGCCGCAGGTACTCCGGCGCGCGTCCGCCGGCGACTACCAGCGCGTCATAGCTCTTAACGTCGATCTCGTCAAAGATCGCGTTCAGCGTGAAGTTGCGGCCGCGCTTCTCAGAGTAGGTCTGGTCGCCCTCAAAATCGTGAATGGCCGTGCGCACCTGTTCGCCCTTTTTCTTTCCGGGGCAAACGGCATCCACGGTGTGGCCCACCATTTGAAGTGCCTGGAAGGGAACCATGATTTCGTAGTCCTCAACAAAATCGCCGGCAAGCAGCAAAAGCTTTGCGGGTTTCATGCAGATAGCCTCCTGGCTGCAAGTTTGCCATAAACGCTCGATGTCCTAAAATCTGGCTATGGCCAAACGCGCTTCTCCGCTGGAAGAGTTGAATGCCCGCATCGTGGCCTGCGATCACTGTTCGCGACTGCGCAGCTACTGCGCGGAAATCGCCAGCGTCCGCCGCAGGGCTTATGCGGACCACGAATACTGGGGCAAGCCGGTGCCCTCGTTTGGCGACGAGCAGGCGCGCGTGCTGGCGCTGGGACTGGCTCCGGGAGCGCACGGGTCGAATCGGACAGGGCGGATGTTCACCGGCGACGGCTCAGGCGATTTTCTTTTTCCTGTGCTGCATGAGGCGGGCTTTGCATCGCAATCCAAATCAGTGGCACAGGACGACGGCATGACGCTTAGGGACTTGTGGATTGCCGCTGTCGTCCGCTGCGCTCCGCCGGCCAACAAGCCCACGACTGAAGAGCAGCGCGCCTGTTCGGCCTGGCTGGACGAGGAGATGCAACTACTGTCCAATTTGCGCGTTGTTGTTTGCCTGGGCCGCATTGCGTTCGACGGTCTGCTGGCCTGGGCGCGTCGGACCGGGCAACTGCCGGCGCGCAGCGGGTTCACTTTCGCCCACGGCGCGGAGTTCACGCTGCCGAGCGGCCTGATCGTCATTGCCAGCTTTCACCCGTCGCTGCAAAACACCAACACCGGCAAGCTTACGCGGCCCATGTTTCTCAGAGTTTTCAAGCGGGCGCGGGAACTTGCGGGTTTGGGATAAGAGAGAGACGCCGGCATTTATTCTGGAACGGGGAGGAAGCTGTGGACCGCATGCCAATGGATATTCTTAAGGATCTCGACCCCGAACCACCGCCGCCGCGAAAGCCGCGATTGACCCCCGCAGACCATTACACTCCGGCGGTTCTGCTGGAGCGGGCGGCCTACCTGCGCAAGCTGGCCAGGCATGGCGACGGCTCGGCCAGCGAAACACTCAGGGAATATCCGCAGCACTTCACCATGCTCTCGTTTCGCAGCCGCGACGGCGAGGCCGAGGTGCATGAAAACTTGGCCGATCTCTTTTATGTGCTGGAGGGGCGGGCTACGCTCGTCACCGGCGGCACGGTGGCAGGAGCAAGGAACGTTGGGCCAGGCGAGACGAGGGGTGCGTCCATCGACGGCGGAACACGGAAGGAACTGAGGGCGGGGGATGTGGCGCACGTTCCGGCAGGCGTGCCGCACCAGATGCTCGTGCCGGGCGACAAAACGCTCACCTGTTTTGTGATGAAGGTGCGGGAAAAGGAGTAGCGGGAAAAGACGATCATGGTGGATGCGGACGATGAGAGTGGTGGTATCCCAGATCTCAAAATCGAGACCTGGGGCACCCAGCCTCTTATGGCAACAGGCTTTCCACGATGTACTGGAAGGCGACCATGCCGGGGTCTTCCATGCCCAGGCCTTTTTCTCCCCAGATGCGGGCGCGGCCTTGTTTGAAGGGCTTGGCGGCGAATTCGGCGGTCGTTGCCTTTACTGCGGCTGCCGCGGCGGAGGCGAGTTTTTCCGGTTCCTTGATGTTTTCTGTCGCGCTGCGAGCGGCTTCAATCACATCGAGAACTGTCTTGTCGCCGAGGTGGCTTTTGCCGCGTGCAGCCATGGCCGCGCCGGCCGCGGCAAGCAGCAACGAAACCTCTGACCATGGGACGGCGGTGCGGCCCTTGGTCAATTTGGCAGCTGCCATAAGGCCCGTCGCTGCAAGTGTTCCATAGGTTGAGCCGACTGTGCCGGTGAGCATTTTTGCGTAGCCCAGAAGAACCATCCCTACATCGTCGCCCTCCGGAGGCGTGGCGCTGAAGATTTCGACGGAGCGCGAAAGCGTGACTCCGAGATCGCCATCGCCGATAGCGCCATCGCGCGCGTTGAGTTCCTCGGCATGGGCCAGGATGCCAACCTTGATGCGGTCCATGGCCAAATGAATTGATTCAACCGTCAGTTCTTTCGATATCATGAGGCCTATACCTTGAGGAATGGGCAAGAGCAGGGCGCGAGCAGAAGCTGCTCCAATTCCGCATCGAGTTTGCAGAAGGTGATGGACATGCCGGCCATCTCCATTGACGTTGCATAGCGGCCAACGAGCGGAGCCACAACGGTGACGCCGAGTTCCTTAAGACGCTTTGCCACAACGCGATAGACGATGTAAAGCTCCTCGTGCGGCGTGGCGCCCAGACTATTGCAGAGGACCGAGATGCGGTCGCCGGAAGCGAGTGGCACGTCCGCCAGAAGCATGCGCAGCATCTCTTCCGCAATTTCATCGGCGGTCTGCAGAGGGCCGCGGCGCACTCCCGGCTCGCCATGGATGCCCATGCCGATTTCCATCTCGTTTTCGCCGATGGTGAAAGTGGTTCTGCCTGCGGCTGGCAGGATGCATGGAGTGAGAGCAACGCCCATGGTGTGGCAGGCGTCTGCCGCCTTCTGCGCGGTGGCGGTAACCTCGTCGAGCGTGGCACCGGTGTCGGCCTTGGCGCCGGCGATCTTGAAGCAGTAAACCATGCCGGCGATGCCGCGGCGCTTGGCGCGTTCTGCGAACGAAGCGCTGGCCACGTCGTCGGCCACAAGCACCGACTTGGCCTTCAGGTCTTCCATTTCGGCCATCTCGCAGGCCATGTCGAAGTTCATCACGTCGCCGCCGTAGTTGCCGTAGAGGCAAAGAACACCAGCGCCGCCATCGACAGCCTTCATGGCTTCGTAGATCAGATCCACGCCTGGCGAGGCGAAGACATCGCCGATGGCGCAAGCATCCAGCAGGCCTTTGCCGACGTAGCCGGTGAAGACAGGCAAGTGGCCTGAGCCGCCGCCGGTGACGATGCCGACTTTGCCCTTGACCGGCGCATCGGGACGAACAATGATGCGCCCGTCCGCGCCGATGCGCTTGTAGTACTCGGGATGCGCGGCGGCGAGGCCTTCAAGCATTTCGTTGACGTAATCGACTGGATTGTTGAGGAGCTTTTTCATGGTCACCTTTAAATGTCTGCAGATGATTTTGCTGCGCGGGACTTCTACCTTGAAGCCATTCCAATGAAGACGAGGCCGGCAACGTAGGCGCAGAGCATGAGGGCAATCAGCTTGCCGGTTCCACGTGGGGCGTTGCGGAATTCATGCCAGATGAGCAAACCCCAGAGCGCGGCGATGAATGTCGCGCCCTGGCCGAGTGCATACGAGATGGCCGGCCCGGCTACCGAGGATGCGATCACGTTGAAGGTGAAGGCGATCATCCAGATGACGCCGCCGAGGATACCGATGGAGTGGAGGCGGAGCGTGCCGCGGAAATAATCGGCATAGGTGACATGGCCGCTGCGCATGAACAGGGTGTTGAAAAGAAAATTGCTTACGAAAATGCCGACCCCAAAAACCACCAGTGCGATATAAGGCGTGAGCATGCCAGGGGTGATAGGCGAGGAATCGAACGCGGGCGAGATGGACCGCATGAGTTGCGGATAAAAGAAGCCTTGCACCAAACCGGCGAGGACCGACGCAATGATTCCCTTGCGCGCGTTTTTCTTTTCAATTTGCGGCAGCCGGCGCTGCGCTACTGCAGAGAGAACCATAGCCGCGAGCACCAGAATCATGCCGCTGAAGATCAGGACCGGGTTGCCTTTGGGGTTCTGGATGTAGCTGAAAAGGGTGCCGAGAACCAGCGCCAGTCCCACGCCCACAGGGAATGCGACGGCCATTCCGGCGGCGTCGATGCCCACCACCAGCAGGATGTTTGACATGTTGAAGATGACGCCGCTGATCAGGGCCGGAAGAATGAAGCCGGTGGTCATGGTTTGCGCGTTGGCCAGGGCAGACATGCCCGCCGTGCCATGGCTGCCGAACGTGAAAGCGAAGCAGAGGGAGCACAGCAGTACGCCGATCGCATAGTCCCAGTAGAAAAGCTGGAAGGGCCAGTTTGCCTTGCCGGAGAGCTTTTGGGTATTGGCCCATGAGCCCCAACCCAGCATGGTGACGACGCAAAAACATATGGCGATGGGAAGAGTGGAGACGACAAACATGATTAGCGAACCTCAGGCGCGCTGTTGGCAGAACAAGGCATCTTAAAGGAGCGGGAGCGCAAGGAGCAAATCAGGCGGGCTACGGCAGCTTGAAGGCTTTCACCGCGATGGCATTGGGTCCACGCCCGGTGGGCAGAATGGTGAACAGCGACCTCGAAGCGGTGCGCACCACGGCTACATCGGCCGAGCGGGTATCGACTACGAAGAGCAGATGTCCCGACGCGGAAAACGCGAGGGCCGATGGGCCGTCGCCGACGTGGAGGGAGCCGCCCTTGGAGTCAGGAATGCGCTTGCCGTCGTCGATGGAGTAGACAGTCACATACTGCGAGTGAAAGTTGCTCACGTAAAGCATGGTGTTGTTGCTTGAGACCAGTCCGCACACCGGGTTGTCGCCGATCATGTAAGCGCCGCCCACGTCGTCTGTGCCGGTGACAACCTCCGAAATGTTGTCGGAGAGCGAATTTGAAACGAACAACTCGCCGCCGTCGGGCTTCAGCGCCAGTTGCCGCGGTGCGCGGCCCACGTCCATCATGGCTTCAAGGCGGTCTGGCTGGTCGGGATGAGCTTGCGAGTGGGCCAGGGCGACGGCCATCACCTGGTGGCCGCCGGCGCAGGCAATGAACGCCTTTGAAGAATCGGGCAAGACGACCGCATCTGCCGCGCCGGTGCAGCCTTCAAAGACAGCGCGGACGGAATTCGCCGGAGGCCGTGCCGCGGCATCCACCACGCTCACCGAATTGCCGGCGCGGTTGGGGACGATCAGCGTTTTTCCATCCGGCGAAACGCGCGCCTGCACCGGTTCTTCGCCGGCGCCTATGACTGCAATCTCGCGCCGCGCCTTCAGATCGACAATTGAAACGGTATTTGAACCGGAATTGGCTACGTAGGCCAGGTCGCCCGCGGGGTCGAGGTCAATGGAGACTGGCTGGCGATGCAGGGCAATGGTGGCCACCACTGAATTGCTTTCCGCGTTGATTACGGAGAGGGAACCAGGGGCGCCGGGGGCACCCGAGTTGACCACGTAGACTTCGTTGCGTGCGATGCCGGCTGCGATGGCTACCGGATGCTGGCCCACGGCTACTTCGCGATCCACGCGCAAGTTCACCACGTCGAGAACGGTCACCGTGCCGCTGTCGCCGTTCGTCACATAGGCATATTCGCGATAGTTGGGCGGGAACTGCGGGAAGTCGTGAGGGCGGCAGCCGGCGAGGGCGACGGTCAACAGTGTGAAGGCTGCAAGTCGAACTGGTAAAGCGTCCCTCAGTTTCATGGTTTCAGTCCAGCGTTCATTCAAACAGTTGGTTCAGCTTTTGTGGTATCCCAGGTCTGAAAATCCAGATCACCACCCCATGGACTAAGACCAGTCCGAGGGGACCCCGGCCCTGGGGCACCCAGCTCTTGTGGCCTGAGTTCGCTGCAGTCTATTTTGCGGCCTCGGCGCTGATTCCGCGCGGCAAAGTGCGGGCCACCACCGGAGCAATCTGTTCCAACTCGTCCATCATGCGCGCAAACTGTATGGGATAGATGGATTGAGGCCCGTCAGAGAGCGCCATCTCCGGATGATCGTGCACTTCCACCAGGATGCCGTCCGCGCCGGACGCAACCGCCGCACGGGCCATGGGCAACACGCTGTCGCGCTTGCCGGTGGCGTGGCTGGGGTCGACAAGGATAGGCAGGTGGCTGAGGCGCCGCACCGCGGGAATGATGCTCAGGTCAAGGGTGTTGCGGGCATGGTCGGCAAAGGTGCGCACCCCTCGCTCGCACAGGATCACCTGGTAGTTGCCCTCGCTCATTACGTACTCTGCGGCCATCAAAAACTCTTCCAGGGTGGCGGAGAGGCCGCGCTTGATCATCACCGGCTTGCGCAACCGGCCGGCGTGCTTCAGGAGCGAGAAATTCTGCATGTTGCGGGCGCCGATCTGGATCACGTCCGCCCACTCGGCCACCAACTCAAGCGACTGGCTGTCAATGGCCTCCGTGACGATGCGCAGGCCAAATTTTTCTCTGATTTCGGACAGGATTTTCAAGGCGTCAAGACCGAGGCCTTGAAATGCATAGGGAGATGTGCGGGGTTTGTAGGCGCCGCCGCGAAAGAACTGGGCTCCAGACGCTGCCACTTGTTCGGCGATTGAAAAAGCTTGTTCGCGGCTTTCAACGGAACAGGGGCCGGCGATGATAGCCAGCGAACGGTCGCCGATGGCAGCGTGGTTCCCGCAAAGCGGATGATGGTGTCTTCTTCTTTAACGTCCCGGCTGGCCAATTTATAGGCTTTCGAGACCCGGATGACTTCCGCTACGCCGGAAAGCTCTTCCAGGTTTCCGCGATCCACTTCGCCCTGGTTGCCGGTAATGCCGATTGCCGTTCTTTGGGCCCCCGGAAGCGGGTGAGCGCGGAAACCCAACTGCTCGATATGTTTGCAGACCGCCTGGATCTCTTCTGGCGAAGCCTGCGCCTTCATGACAACTAACATTGCGGCCCTCGAACCATCAGTCTAATGGTTGAGGCAAATAAGGGCAATTTCTACCGGGAAACCAGAAGCCTCGGGGGGAGGCACTTCGCATCCACGGGCTGAAGAATTCTATCTTGCGCCACAAAAGAGCGCGAGCCGGAGTGACGCGCAACAGGGCAAAAGCCCTGGCGTTTAGTCGGACTCGTCGGTGGCTTCGGCGCCAGACTTGGCGGCAACAACTGCGGGAGCAACTACCATTCCAATAAAGGCCAGGGCGATCAAGAGGTCATGCATGGTATCCGTTCTCCTTGTGAGGCTCGTCTGAGCCCTTCCACTCCTGAATCATCGGACACATTAGGAAAGACTTAAATCCCACAAAGATTACTTTTGGCGAGATACAGGTGCTATGGCCGTGACCCTTATGGGGCATATTGCGCTGCTCAGGTCCAAAAAACGAGAGGGCAGGCATCCGCCGGATGCGGATGCCTGCCCTCTCAATGCATTGATTGCAGATGGTTTGTCGCGATCATGCCGGGTTAGCGCGGTTTGCGCCCCAGGCGCGTCGCTTCCCGCTTCTGGTCTCGCCATTTGAGACCGAGCCAGGCAAGGTAACCCAATTGGACCGTCCACGTGATGACATATGCCGCAACTACAAACTGATGATCGAGAATCGCTCTTTGATCCATCGTTTTTCCTCGTTCCTTTTCCCGTCTCGAACTGGACTTGCGGGATCGACTACGCGTTGAGAGCCGCCTGCTCTTCCCGGCGCAGGTTCTTCTGGTTTTGGCGCTCGACAAGATAGCGCAAGGCCGTGATCAGTACTCCCCAGGCCAGCCAGGCGAGCACGTTCCAGCCGAAGGCAGCAAGCATGGCCGGGTCCTTGATGCCGGAGTCCGGTCCGCCGCCGAAAACCGGGGCGGGATGCTGCGTGCGCCACCAGCGGTTCGACATATAGACGATGGGCACGTCAAGCGCGCCGAAGATGCCCAGCACCGCGGCCAGCGTTTGCACCTGCGGCCCCGCGGCAAAGCGGCGCAGCAGCAGGTAGCTGACGTAGATGAGCCACAGCACGAGCGTAGTGGTCAGGCGGGCGTCCCACGTCCACCAGATGCCCCATGCCCGGCGGCCCCACAGCGGCCCGGTCAACAGGACGATTGTGCAGTAGACGACGCCGACCTCGGCTCCGGTCAGCGCCCAGGCGTCTGAAATCTGCGCCCAGTCTGTGTGGCTGCGCCGGAACGAGAGATAGCCGATAGACCCCAGCAGGCTTACCGCGAAGAACAGGAAGCAGAGCATTGCGTGGGGCACATGGTAGTAGAAGATGCGTGAAACTTCTCCCTGCATTGCGTCAAGCGGCGCGACGTAGACCGCCTGGTAGAAAGCCCAGAGCAGGAGCGCGACGGTGCTTGCCGCATAAAGACTTACGCCGAGTTTCTTCATCGGGGAATCCTCGCAGAACGATTCCAGTGTACGACGAGCGAGGCGCGGTGGTCTCCGTCCGGACGGCGGATGCCGGGGCAATCGCATGAATGGTCGGGCACGATGACGCCTTTGGCCATCTGCGCTTCGCCGGCGCTCAAATGCCGGAGTATTTCAGGTGAAAAATGAAAGATCTTCGAGAGGATCTGTGGCGTAAGTCCTTTGTTTAGAGGGGTCGAAATGGGTATTTCTTGACCTAATCCTTTTATTTTTATGGGGTTGCGGCAAAAGCGGGGGAGGGGGTGGGGTAAATTGCCTTCTTTCGCGCTGCGATATTTGTGGCGCGGTGGAGGCCATAGGATGATTGTCTCCCTTTTTACGAATTAAACTGCAATCTCCGGGAAGATATCGGAACCTCATTTTGTCTGCAGGTTTCTTGATTCGATTGCCCTCGGATGAACGGGCCCTGAGCTTAAAAGAAACTGGCGGGATGATTGGACGGTACGGCAACAGGAGGCGTGGCATGAAAGGCCGAATCGCGATTTGGGCCGTTGCAGGCGCGCTGGTTGTCGTCTTCTGGGCTCTCTACCTCGAGGCCACCATTGGAACCCCGCTCCAGAATCCGGGGGGTTCGCACGGCGTTGGGTGGATTCTTATCTGTCTGACCTGCCCAATTGCGGCGGCTGGCCGGCGTCAACCGCAAACCATCTACTTTGCCCTGGTCGTGAATGCTGCCACGTATGCATTGGCGGGAGCTGTTGTGGAAATGATGCGGCGGCACTTCCGGGTCCGATCGACATCGCATTGATCTGCTGCCAACTCCTGAATGCCCAACAGGGAAAGCAAGGGGGGCTGCGTGGCGGACAAACTGCCCCATTCAGGCTGCTTGTTTCCTGGGCTTCACCTTGTCGATTGCTTTGCTTCTGGAAGCGATCCACAGGTCGTGGCCGCTCTGCAGGCCGATCCAAAATTGGGCTGAGTTGCCAAAATACCGGCTCAAGCGCAGGGCCGTGTCGGCAGTGATTCCGCGTTTGCCACGAACCAGGTCGTTTACTCGCGGGGCCGATATGTGCAGTTCTTTTGCGAGCCGGTAAGCCGTGAGGCCTAGCGGTTCCATGAACTCCGTGAGAAGAATTTCTCCGGGATGGATCGAGAAGGCAAAGGGGATGGCGTCCATGGTAGCTCCTAGTGATAGTCGACGATCTCTACGTCACCGGCATAGCCTTGGTGCCATACAAAACACAGGCGATATTGATCGTTGATTCGGATGCTGCGTTGACCTTTGCGGCTTCCCGCGAGCGCCTCGAGGTGGTTTCCGCCTGGAACTGCCAAATCGGCCAAGCTGGTTGCCCAGTGCAGGATCGTCAGCTTCTTCAGCGCCACCGTCCTGACATTGGCAGGAATGCGGCGGGACTTGCCTGTCTCCCACAACAGTCTTGTGTCGGCGTCCTTGAAGGTCCTAATCAAAGAAAAGCATAACGAAATCCGTTATGAACGTCAACCGTTATGATGCGCTGCGAAGCTTTGCCTTTGCCCAACGTGCAGCACTCCGCAGACCTTCGTCCGCAGATTCGGACCATTCTTCAAGCTTTGCCGCGTAGTGCGCCAACCCGCTGTTGCCCAATGCAATGGCGACGTTGCGGCGCAGGCCGAGGAAGCCTGTTCTGCGGATGGGCGAGCCGTTGAAATGGCGCTCGAAGGCGGGTTCGTCCATGTCAGCGAGCCAGTCGAGGGATGGGTTGACCAGCTCTGGTCGAGGCTCCAACTCGGGGTCCGTACTGATCGGGGATTTGCGGTTCCAGGGGCATACATCCTGGCAGATGTCGCAGCCGAAGACCTGGCGGCTCATGCCTTGCATCAACTCCTCAGCGA
>Ga0118677_10013323_pt1 | contig 11841 bp, 10 predicted proteins | sample AliMusrvi5mmetaG_FD_86154 | JGI IMG/M metagenome (GOLD analysis project Ga0118677, IMG submission 86154) | reverse complement strand
CCGCCGTGCGGATTGGGCGGCAGGGAAGGCGCTCTCCTGCCATGAATACATGACGCGGAAGGGGTGTTGATGCGGCGGGGCGCTGATCGGCGGGATGTCCGATGATCCACTTCTGCCTTGTCCCGGCCCAACGGAAAGGCTACACGCGGCGCAGATGAGCGGGAGGAAGGTGCGCTACAAACGCTTTCGACCAGCACAAATCCGGCAACATCGATCCATAGCAATGCCGACAACCGAACAGCAGCTTGAGGAACAGCTCATCGAGAAACTCCGTAGCCTCAAGTACGGATACCGTCCGGACATCCAAGACCGCGCCGCGTTGGAGAAAAACTTCCGAGAGAAGTTCGAGGCGCTCAACCGCGTCCGCCTCACCGATGGCGAGTTCGCCCGCTTGCTCGACGAGATCATCACCCCCGATGTCTTCACCGCCGCCAAGACCCTCCGCCAAATCAATGCCTTCACCCGTGACGACGGCACTCCGCTGAACTACACCTTGGTCAACATCAGGGACTGGTGCAAGAACACCTTTGAGGTAATCCACCAGCTCCGTATCAACACCGATAACAGCCACCACCGTTACGATGTGATCCTGCTCATCAACGGCGTGCCCGCCGTGCAGATTGAGCTGAAGACCCTCGGCATCAGCCCGCGCCGGGCCATGGAGCAGATCGTCGATTACAAGAACGACCCCGGCAACGGCTACACCAAGACGCTTCTCTGCTTCATCCAGCTCTTTATCGTCAGCAATCGTGACAGCACCTACTACTTCGCCAACAACAACGCCCGCCACTTTGCCTTCAATGCCGACGAGCGCTTCCTGCCCATCTACCAGTTCGCCGATGAGGCGAACAAAAAGATCACTCACATCGACGATTTCGCCGCCACCTTCCTGGTGAAATGCACGCTGGGCCGGACCATCAGCCGCTACATGGTGCTCATCGCCAGCGAGCAAAAGTTGCTCATGATGCGCCCGTATCAGGTCTATGCGGTGAAGCAGATCGTGGAATGCATCCATCAGAATTGCGGCAACGGCTACATCTGGCACACCACCGGCAGCGGCAAGACGCTCACCTCCTTCAAGGCATCCACCCTGCTGAAGGACATGAATGAAATCCACAAATGCCTCTTCGTCGTGGACCGCAAGGACCTAGACCGTCAGACGCGCGAGGAATTCAACCGCTTTCAGGAAGGTTGCGTGGAGGAAAACACCAACACCGCCGCCCTTGTCCGGCGGATTCTATCCGATGACTACGCGGACAAGGTGATTGTCACCACCATCCAGAAGCTCGGCCTCGCCCTTGATGAGAACAGCAAGCGCAACAAACAGCGGAAAAAGTACGGCCAAGAGACTTACAAGGAGCAGCTTGAGGCACTCCGGGACAAACGCATCGTCTTCATCTTCGACGAGTGCCACCGCTCGCAGTTCGGGGAAAATCACAAGGCCATCAAGGAATTCTTCCCCAAGGCCCAGCTCTTCGGCTTCACCGGCACGCCCATCTTCGAGCAAAACGCCACCTCACAGAAAATCGAGGGGGAGGTAGCCTCGCTCTTCACCACCATGGATCTCTTCCAGAAGGAGCTCCACGCCTACACCATCACCCACGCCATCGAGGACGGGAACGTGCTCCGCTTCCATGTGGATTACTTCAAGCCCAAGGAAGAGAAGGACAAAAAGGTTCCCAAACCCGGCGAGGCCATCGCCAAGAAAGCCGTCATCGAGGCCATCCTTTCCAAACACGATGCCGCCACCGGCGGACGCCGCTTCAATGCCCTGCTCGCCACGTCCTCCATCAATGACGCCATCGAATACTTCGGGCTCTTTCAATCCATTCAAGCGGACAAGCAGGCCGCCGATCCCGATTTCCAGCCGCTGAACATCGCCTGCGTTTTTTCCCCGCCCGCACAACTCGCGGAAAATCCTGAGAGCAAAAAGGACATCGAACAACTCGCCGAGGATCTCGAACAGGAGAGGGCCGACAACGAAGTCGAGCCGGAGAAGAAAAAGGACGCCCTCAAAGCCATCGTCGCCGACTACAACACCCGCTACGGCACCAATCACAGCCTCAGCGAGTTCGATCTCTACTATCAGGACGTGCAGAAGCGCATCAAGGACCACCAGTGGCCCAATGAGGACTTGCGCAAGGCCGACCCGAAAGTCCCGCATCACAAGATCGATATCACCATCGTGGTGGACATGCTGCTAACCGGCTTCGATTCCAAATTCCTGAACACGCTCTATGTGGACAAGAAGCTCAAGCACCACGGCTTGATTCAGGCATTCTCCCGCACCAACCGCGTGCTCAACAGCACCAAGCCCTACGGCAATATCCTCGACTTCCGCCAGCAGCAGGACGCCGTCGATACCGCCATCGCCCTCTTCTCCGGGGAAAAGACCAGCGACCAAGCCCGCGAAATCTGGCTCGTGGACAAGGCCCCGATCGTCATCCAGAAACTGGAGGAAGCGGTGAAGCAACTGGGCGGCTTCATGAAATCCCAGGGTCTCGATTGCGCCCCGGAAGCCGTGCCGAATCTCAAAGGCGACGAGGCCCGCGCCGCCTTCATCAATCACTTCAAGGAAGTCCAGCGGCTTAAAACCCAGCTCGACCAATACACCGACCTCACCGAGGAAAACAAACAGGCCATTGCCGAGGTGCTGCCTCCAGAGGATCACCAGGCCTTCCGCGGCGTCTATCTGGAAACCGCCCAGCGCCTCCGCGCGCAGCAGGGCAAGAGCGGCAAAGGCGGCGATGGCCCCAGCCCGGAAGTGGATCAGGTGGATTTCGAGTTCGTGCTCTTCGCCTCCGCCGTCATCGATTACGATTACATCATGGGCCTCATCTCCCGCTTCTCCCAGCAGAAGCCGGGCAAGCAGAAGATGACCCGCGAGCAACTCATCGGCCTCATCCAGTCCGATGCCAAGTTCATCGACGAGCGTGAGGACATCGCCGAATACATCAGCAAACTCAAAGCGGGCGAAGGCCTCAGCGAAACCGCCATCCGCGACGGCTACACCCGCTTCAAGGCCGAGAAAGATGCCGCCGCCATCGCCGCCATCGCCGCCCGGCACCAGCTCGACACCGCCGCCCTGCAATCCTTCGTGGACGGCATCCTCCAACGCATGATCTTCGATGGCGAGCACCTAACCGACCTCCTGGCACCCCTTGATCTCAGTTGGAAAGAGCGCACCCATAAGGAACTCTGCCTCATGGAAGACTGCACCCCCTACCTCACCAAACGCGCCCAAGGCCGCGACATCTCAGGACTCCGCGCTTACGAACAATGACGCAAAGGTTTTCAATGCGACTATAAACACCCTCTATCACACACTCATGATCTCCAAGCTAACACTCCATCATATCGGCCCGGTGCCCGACCTCACGGCGGAGTTTGGTGAGCGTCTTAATATCATCACTGGCGACAACGGTTTCGGCAAAACCTTCCTTCTCGACGCTTGCTGGTATGCTCTTACCCGCACTTGGGCCGGCGGTGACAAGCAGGCATTCTACCCTGCCGCCGATACCCCAAAATCCTCGGTCCCCGCCATCGAATACACGGTAGTCGGCAAGACTGGAAAGCCCGCAGGAAATCGTTCGGAGTTCCAATTCAAGAGTCAGACTTGGACGCCCAAGCAGGCACGCCCTGCCATGCCCGGCTTGGTAATCTACGCCCGCATTGACGGCGGTTTCTCGGTCTGGGACCCCGCTAGAAACTATTGGCACGACGACGATAGTACCTTGCGTCGCCCCGATGCCTACCATTTCACCAATGATCACGTTTGGAACGGGCTCGAACAGGGCGAAGGAAGCCGAAAAGATTATCTCTGCAACGGCTTGATTCGCGACGTGGATTCTTGGCACGCCAAAGGAAACGGCAGCATTTCTCTTCTCCAAAAGGTGCTGAAAGCACTTTCACCCAACGAGTCTGAAAGGCTCAAAATCGGTGAATCAGTGCGTGTCCGCGTAGCTGACGTGCGTGACACCCCCACTTTGGAGATGCCTTATGGCCCCGTGCCCGTAACCCAAACGGCGGCAGGCATGCGCCGCGTCCTTGGATTGGCATATCTTCTGGTGTGGGCCTGGGAGGAACACCAGAAAGCCGCTCAGCTTCAAAAAGAAGCTCCCACCAATCGGATCGTTTTGCTTTTCGACGAAATCGAGGCGCACCTCCACCCCAAGTGGCAGCGGGTGTTCCTGCCAGCACTTCTGAAGGTGATCGATGGCCTCTTACTCAAGGGCAAGGCCAAGTCCGTTCAGTTTATCGCTACCACTCATGCTCCCCTGGTCTTGGGTTCGGTCGAGAGCACCTGGGATGAATCGAAAGATCGGCTTTTCGATTTCGATTTGATCAAGGGCGCAGGCGACAAGCATACCATCCGTTTCTCCGATCTCGAGTTTGCCAAACACGGCAGCGCGGAAAACTGGTTGGAATCCGAGTCCTTTGATTTGGTGTCCGGCTACGCGCCCGATGCCGAAAAGGCCATGGCATGCGCGGACGCATTCATGTTGAAGTATCCAGACCCGAACGAGGCCCCGTTAAAGGAAGTCGAAGCGGTTCATAAAGAACTCCTGAAGGCTTTGGGTGGTGACGATGAATACATGCCCTATTGGCTGCCTTACTATGACCGCCGCTCAAAAAAGAAAGGGAAAGGAAAATGATTCCGGTCGCGCATCCGATCCGTAAGCCAAGGAATTTCGCGCGCGATTGCGAAACTCCGGGAAATGCATGGTTGGCAGCCAATGCCGTTTCCAATCGATTCCCGGCCCTTTGGCGCAAGTATCAACCACAGCTTGCAGCAGGTTTTCACGACCGCTGCGGTTGGTGGGCCATGCGCATCGCCGATGGTGCGGTGGACCATTACCTCAGCAAGAAGTTTCACCGTGATCGCGCCTACGACTGGAGCAACTACCGGTATATCTCCACCAGCGTAAACAGTTCCAAGCGCAACAAAGACGATAAAGTCCTCGACCCTTTTGAGATTCAGCCGGGTTGGTTCGAAGTCCAGTTGCCCTCAATGTTCCTCAAGCGCACATCGTCGGTTCCACCCGCCTTTCAGGCCAAGGCCGATTTCACCATCAAAAAACTGCGGCTGGTGAGCGGCCACAAAGTGCGTCGCAATCGTCGTGCGTGGTATGAAGATTACAAGAAGGGTCTGACCACCGATGCAGGCTTGGCGGCCTACGCCCCACTGGTCGCCCAGGCGGTCACAAAATGGAAACTCACCAAGGGCCTGCCACTGCCATGATGTGTGGCCGCGACATCTCAGGACTCAGCGCCTATGAGCAGTAAAACGAAAACCACCGCCACGAAGGAAGAGGCAAAGCCCGCGCTGGTGCCGAAGCTAAGGTTTCCCGGATTCAGCGCTCCGTGGGCTCACGAGCCGCTTTCGAGGGTTCTAAAGGAACATAAACTCAAGAACTCCGCTGGCCGTGATGTCTTCTCGGTCTCCATGGAATACGGCATCGTCAACCAGATCGAACTCTTGGGCCGTAGCTTCGCTGCCGCTGACACTTCGCACTACAGCGTCGGGCGGCGCTTCGATGTCGTTTACACGAAGAGCCCTTTGAAGGCATTCCCCTTCGGCATCGTGAAGCAATGCAAGTTCGACGGAGAAGTCGCACTGTCGCCACTTTACGGCGTTTTCACGCCACCCAACCCGTATCTGGGTTTGATGATCGAGGCCTATTTCGAATCCCCAAACCGGTCGAAGGACTTCCTTTCGCCGCTTTGTCAAAAGGGTGCGAAGAATACGCTCCAGATCACCAACACGACTTTCCTGTCTGGCCGTTTGCCGCTTCCGACGCAACCCACCGAACAACAAAAAATCGCCGAGTGCCTGAGTTCGGTGGACGAGCTGCTCGCCGCGCAAGCACGGAAACTGGACGCGCTCAAGACCCATAAAAAAGGGCTGATGCAGCAACTTCCCCCGCGAAGGCGAAACCCAACCCCGCCTCCGCTTCCCCGAATTTCAAAACGCCGGGGAGTGGGATCTGAAGGGGCTCGATGAGCTTGTGGACATTCAATCGGGTTCCACACCATCGAAGGCAAATCCAGCATTCTGGAATGGCTCGGTTCCGTGGGTGTCTGCGAAAGACATGAAGAGATTATTCTTGGAAGATGCGGAAGACCATATTTCGGCGGCAGCGGTTGATGATGGGGCAAGACTGGTTCCTCCGGGAACTCTGTTGGTGCTGACTCGTGGAATGACTTTGCTCAAAGACGTTCCCAGCTGCGTTTTGCGACGCGAGATGAGCTTCAACCAAGATGTCAAAGGACTGCGACCCAAGAATGGAGTCGATGGACTCTTTGTGGCGTGGATGTTGACCGGCAACAAATCGCGTCTGCTCGCGATGGTGAACGTAGCCGGGCATGGCACCGGAAAACTGGATACGGACGAGTTGAAGGGATTGGAGTTGTCGGTTCCAAAACCATACGAACAACACCGCATCGCCTCGTGTCTGAGCAGCCTCGACGCCCTGATCACCGCCGAGACCCGGAAGCTCGAAGCCCTCAAGACCCACAAGCAAGGGCTGATGCAGCAACTTTTCCCTGCGCCAACGGCGCGACCGCATACCAGCGAAGGGTGCAACCCTGGGTTCCCATCCCCGGAGGAGGTGGAGACATGAGCGCGATGGTCCGTTTGCCCCAACGGGGCAAGGCATACCAGCCCAGAGCAACGCTCTGGGTATCCGGGTGCGCCAATCCCCGCGTTCTGAAGGAACGCCGCATATCCTCGATTGGCGGAGGTGTGCCCGATCAACCCCGATGCGGCGTTCCTTCAGAACGCGAACGTTTCACCATTCCCGAACCCAGGGTTTCGCCCTGGGCTGGTATGCGTGGCCCCGTTGGGGCATGAACTCGTTGATGAACCAACCACATGCCGCAATCACTCTCCAACATTCTCATCCATTTGATCTGGAGCACGAAGGACCGTCACCCGTGGCTGGAACCTGGCGTTCGTGAGAAGACCCACGCCTTCCTCGCCGGTGCGGTGCGGCAATGTGAATGCGAGGCGTATCGCGTCGGCGGCGTGGCGGATCATGTGCATCTGGCGGTGCGACTTTCCCGCACCTTGTCCGTGGCGGACTTGGTGAAGGAAATCAAAACCGCTCCCAGCAAATGGGTGAAGACCCAGGACGCCTCACTCCATGACTTCGCGTGGCAACAAGGCTATGGAGTTTTTTCCGTCGGGATGAGTCAAAAGGAAACCCTGCTCCACTACATCGACACCCAAGAGGAACACCACCGGACGCGGGCCTTCCAAGACGAATACCGCGACTTGCTGAAGAAATACGGCATCGACTATGACGAACGCTATGTCTGGGACTAGTTCAAAGGATTCGCCATGAGATCGATTTGCCAAATCAGCCCCGAAGGGGCATCGGCATACCAGCCCAGTGCAACGCCCTGGGTGGCCGGACCGCATCATGCCCGCGTTCTGAAGGAACGCCGCATACCGGCGGATGGCGAACGTGTGCCCAATCAACCCCTATGCGGCGTTCCTTCAGAACGCATGAATGGCATCCTGCCCTTTCCCAGGGCGTTGCCCTGGGCTGGTATGCGTCGCCCCGTTGGGGCAGAAAATGAGCGCTCCGGGCATAAAAAATCGGAAGGCAGAGGATTGAGCGGCGAACCGACAATCACACGGCATGGAGCCGAATTTCACCTTCCGACACGGGGAAACTACCCCGGCTTCCCAAAGGGGCGCAACTTCAATTAGAATTTTTTCAATTAGAATTTTGTTTGCAACCCCCGATTCCCCATGACCGACACCAACCAAAAGCAACTGGGCAAGACCCTTTGGGGCATCGCCGACCAACTGCGCGGAGCGATGAACGCGGACGACTTCCGCGACTACATGCTGTCCTTCCTGTTCCTGCGCTACCTCTCTGACAACTACGAGACGGCGGCAAAGAAGGAACTGGGTAAGGATTATCCCAAAGCGGATGCCAGCGACCGCCGCGCACCCTTGGCCTTCTGGTATGAGAGAAACCTCGATGATGTTCCCGCATTTGAAAAGCAGATGCGCCGCAAGGTCCACTACGTGATCAAACCGCACCACCTTTGGAGCAGCATCGCCGAAATGGCGCGCATGCAGGACGGCGAGTTGCTCCGCACGCTGCAAGACGGCTTCAAATACATCGAGACGGAATCCTTTCAGAGCACGTTCAACGGCCTCTTCTCCGAGATCAACCTCGGCTCGGACAAGCTCGGGCGTACCTACACCGACCGCAACGCCAAGCTCTGCACCATCATCCAGAAGATCGCCGAGGGGCTGGCGGAGTTCTCCACGAACATCGACGCCCTGGGCGATGCCTACGAATACCTGATCGGCCAGTTCGCCGCCGGGTCAGGCAAGAAGGCGGGCGAGTTCTACACCCCGCAGCAGATTTCCGACATCCTCTCCACCATCGTCACGCTGGACAGTCAGGAACCGAAAACCGGCCCGAAGAAGCGTCTGGAAAGCGTGCTGGATTTCGCCTGCGGCTCCGGCTCCCTGTTGCTCAACGTGCGCAAACGCATGGGACCGCGTGGCATCGGCAAGATCTACGGCCAGGAAAAGAACATCACCACCTACAACCTGGCCCGCATGAACATGCTGCTGCATGGGGTGAAGGATTCCGAGTTTGAAATCTTTCATGGCGACACCCTGACCAACGAGTGGGACATGCTGCGCGAGCTGAACCCGGCAAAGAAACCCAGCTTCGACGCCATCGTTGCCAATCCGCCCTTCAGCTACCGCTGGGAGCCCACCGACGCCATGGGCGACGACGTGCGTTTCAAAAACCACGGTCTGGCACCCAAATCCGCCGCCGACTTCGCATTCCTCCTCCACGGCTTCCACTTCCTGAAGGACGAAGGCGTGATGGCCATCATCCTGCCGCATGGAGTGCTCTTCCGTGGCGGTGCCGAGGAACGCATCCGCACCAAGCTGCTCAAGGACGGCCACATCGACACCGTCATCGGCCTGCCGGCGAACCTCTTCTATTCCACCGGCATCCCCGTCTGCATCCTCGTGCTCAAGAAGTGCAAGAAACCCGACGACGTGCTTTTCATCAACGCCGCCGAGCACTTCGTGAAAGGCAAACGCCAGAACCAACTGACGAAGGAGCACATCGCCAAGATCATCGACACCTACCAGTTCCGAAAGGAAGAGTCCCGCTACTCCCGCCGGGTGGAGATGGCGGAGATCAAGAAGAACGATTTCAACCTCAACATCTCCCGCTACATCAGCACCGCAATTTCCGAGTCCGAGATTGACCTGGCGGCGACTCATGGCGAGTTGGTGGAAATCGAGAACACGATCCTGACGGCAACGAGGAAACACAACAAATTCCTGAAAGAGCTTGGCATCCCCCCGTTGCCCTCGCGCGATTCTGGTTTGTCAAGAGGTTAGGATTACGCTTACTTTCCAACCGCTCCCATGAACCAAGCTCCCTACCAAACTCCGTCCGTTCCGCCGCCCATGCCCGTGATGCCGCCTGCCGCGGGCGGGATCGGCGAGGACGCGGGAATCCGTTTGTTGTTGCCCGTCGGGCGCTCCGGCTGGGCCATCGCCGCCGGCTACCTCGGGCTCTTTTCCCTGGTTGTGTTCCCGGCGCCACTGGCCCTGATTATTTCGATTGTCGCCATCCTCGACATCCGGCGCAGCAAGGGTAGCCCGAAACCCAAGCACGGCATGGGCCGCGCGATCTTCGGTTTGATCATGGGCCTCCTCGGCACCGGCATTCTGATCGTGGTGGCGGTGGCGTCGGTGATCGCGTGAGCATGGATCCTTCTAACCCCGCAGCAAATTCCAAGCCGAGACGAGTGCCTTGAGGCCGGCCATTTCGATCGACGGGTCAATGCCGGCGCCCCAGGCCAGACAGCCGTCGTCGGCTTGCAACTGGACGTAGGCGGCGGCGTTGGCGTCGGAGCCGCCGCGTACGGCGTGCGAGCGGTAATCGGTGACCTTGAAGTCCTTGAGGCCGACGGCGCCGAGGGCGTTGACGAAGGAGTTGATGGGGCCGTTGCCGAGGCCTTCGGCGCTGTGGCGTTCGCCGTGGAGCAAGATGCTCGCCACGCACAGGACCTGGCCGCGCTCGGCGGTGTGGTGGACCAGTTCGTAGTCGAGCAAGGTCAGTGGCGAGTCGAGGTTCGCGAAGTGGCGGTCGAAGGCCTCGCGGATTTCGTCGGCGCTCAGTTCGCGCCCGAGGCGGTCGGCGAGGTCGTAGATGCGTTTGCCGACTTGCGGGTGCATGGTCTTGGGCAAGTCGAGGCCGTGTTCGCGGTCGAGGACCCAGGCGACGCCGCCTTTGCCGGACTGGGAATTGATGCGGATGATGGCTTCGTAGGAGCGGCCGATGTCGCGGGGGTCGATGGTGAGGTAGGGGACGGCCCAGGGCACGGGTTGGCCGGCGACTTCTGTTAGTTCCAGTTCGCGGCGGTCGAGGCCTTTCTTGATGGCGTCCTGATGGGAACCGGAGAAGGCGGTGAAGACGAGTTCGCCGGCGTAGGGCTGGCGTTCGGGGACGGTCATGCGGGTGACGCGTTCATAGACGGCGCGGATGGCGGGGAGGTCGGAGAAGTCGAGGCCACTGGGGATGCCGTGGCTGTTGAGGTTGAGGGCGACGCTGACGATGTCGAGGTTGCCGGTGCGCTCGCCGTTGCCGAAGAGGGTGCCTTCGACGCGGTCGGCGCCTGCCAACAGGCCGAGTTCGGTGGCGGCGATGCCGGTGCCGCGATCATTGTGGGTGTGCAGCGAGACGACCAGCGACTCGCGGTTTTTCAGGTGCCGGCACATCCACTCGATTTGGTCGGCGTGGATGTTCGGGGTGGTCCACTGCACGGTGTCCGGCAGGTTGATGATCATTTTCCGATCGGGCGTCGGCTGCCAGACGTCGATCACCGCGTTGCAGCATTCGAGGGAGAAGTCGAGTTCGGTGTCGGAGAAGGACTCGGGCGAGTACTGGAGGATGACCTCGGTGGCGGGCACGCTGGGCACGAGTGCCTTGACCAGGGTGGCGCCCTCGACGGCGATTTGGCGGATTTGTTCGCGCGTGGCATCGCCGAAGGTGATGCGGCGCTGCAGCGGCGAAGTGGAATTGTAGATGTGGACGATGGCGCGGGGTGCGCCGGCGATGGCCTCGAAGGTGCGGCGGATCAAATGCTCGCGGGTTTGCACCAGGACCTGGACGGTGACGTCCTGCGGAATGCGGCCGTCGTCGATCAGGCGGCGCAGGAAATGAAACTCGGTGTCGGCGGCGGAGGGAAAGCCGACTTCGATTTGTTTGAAGCCGACGCGGACGAGCAGGTCGAAGAACTCGAACGCCACATCGGCCTTGATCTTGGCCCCTTCGAGGCCCTTGTCATACCACGGCCGGTCGAAGGTGCGGCCGCCGAACGGGTCGCCGCCTTCCCAGGCGAAGCTGTGCCAATAGGCGACGGCGGGACGGATATGATCCTCCATCCGCTTGCCGAGGATGATCTCATCCTTGTTGTAGTGGTGGTACGCGAAGGGGTTCTTGCTCTCCGGACCTTCATACTTGGCGGGGGAGATACCCTTGAAGAAATCGGTCACTGACGTGCCTCCTCGATGGCGGGATCAACGGCGCGTTCACGCGCGCCTTCGGTTGCGGGATCAAAAGCGCGCTAGCGCGCGTCTTCGATTGCGGGATAGAGCGCCCGATAGCGCGCATACTGGGCGGTATAGGCGTCGGTGAGCGACCGGTCGGGGGCGATCACCGTCTTGATGCCGGGCATGGTCATCACGTCCTGCGGCGACCTGCCGGTCGCGGCGCAGAGGCCAAGCCGGGCGGCGCCGAGCGCGCCACCGAAATCGCCGTCCTCGGGCAGAGCGATTTC
>Ga0118677_10013322_pt1 | contig 11841 bp, 10 predicted proteins | sample AliMusrvi5mmetaG_FD_86154 | JGI IMG/M metagenome (GOLD analysis project Ga0118677, IMG submission 86154) | reverse complement strand
CCCTTCCGCCGCGATCGCGTTTTCCGCCGACGGTCTGCTGGTCGCCCATCCCGCGTTCGCCGCGCCTAACACCCGCGCCGTGGTTTGGCACCTGCGCGACACCGCTTCCGGGGAAATCATCCGCACCTCCGATCCCATCGCCCCGGATCGCCCGTGCCCGCTGGCCGCCTTTCTCGACCGCAATGCCCTGCGGGTCCTGTTGGCCGACGGCAGTTTGATGGAAATGCCGGTCTCGCCGGCGGAACCCGTTAGAACCACCCCGCTGGCGCAGCCGCTCCATTTGCTCCACGCGCAGTTTGCCGCCGACGGTGGCTCGGCCGTCGTCCTGAATGACCCGGGCCCGCACCTCCTGCCGGAATTATTCCCGCTGCCCTTGGGTGAAGTGCCCGCCGCCTTGGTGGAGTCCGCCGACTTGCTCGAACGCTTCCCGTGGAGCCGCCACCCCGGCCTGTGGACCGACCTCTGGCGCGACGCCGCAGATCCCCCGCCGCTCAGAGTGGACGACCGCACCGCCTGCATTCTGATAGAATCCCGCCCGCCGATCCGCACCGGTTCCACCATCACCGCGTTGGCGGTGAGCGACGACCGGGTGATCGTCGGGGAAACCAACGGCACGCTCACCATCCTGCGCACCCTGCCGGTGCCCACGGTAAAACCCGACGCGCCGCAACCCAAGGCGTTCAATCCCAAATCCCTCGCCGCCCTGCGCCAACTATCCATCGCTCTAACAGGAATCCGCTACCGCGAAGCCGACCGCACCTTTGTCACGGCTACCACGGCCGACCGCCTGTCGGCATGCGCCGCCTGCGATTTCAATGCCTTGCTGCAGGTTTTCCCGGCGCTGGATTTCAGCCCCGTCGCCGCCACCATGGCTTCCATCCATCCCCGCTCCGCCGCGCCCGAGGCCTTCCTGCCGCTCTGGGACCGCCTCGCCCACGCCGATTCCTCCGGTGCCTCATGGCCCCGCTGCTTGGAAAATGCCGCGGATCTATCGAATACACCCTGGTTTCAGGAGTTGTCAGCCGCCGTCGCGGCCCGCTCGTCCAAGCAAACCGTGAAACCGGAATCCTCACCATGGTTGGCACCCCTCGGGATCGAACGGGCTTTTGAAACGGTCGATTCCAACGCCATCGAGGCCGCCATTCAAACGGCTGGCGACAAGGGATCCGCTGCGGCCAAAGCATTGGAACTCTCGCTGGCCTCGACCCATCCGGAATGGATCGGTGCCTGTCTGGCCAAGGCAGCCGATCTTCCGCCCTTGCTGCGGCGGATCGCCATGTCGCGCATTGCCTGGCTGCAAGATCGCAAGGCCGACGCCTTGACCGGCTGGCCCGAGGTGTTTCCCGATCTGGCACAAATCCGGCTGCGCGAGGATTGGGACGGCTGGGAGCAGGCGGATTTCACCCAGGCGCTGGAAGACCTCCGCCGCTGCGTGGGCGAGGTGCTGGCCTCCATCGAGGTCCCGCCCAACCCGACCGCCGAGCAGCGCAAAACCATCGCCGCACGCCTCAGCGATCCGGCCACGGTCCAGGCGGTCGGCCGCGCCCGTTTCGCCAGCGCCTGTCTCAAGGCGGCGCTGGCCTTCGCCGCGTTCAAGGAGGAAAAGGAAAACACCTTCATTCTGGCAGCCCGTGCCCGCGACCTGGGCGAAGCGCCCGCCCCCTGCCTGCGCGCCGAAGCCATGGCGCTCACCGCGCTCGGCGACTATCAGAAAGCCCATGACCGCTGGATCACCCTGATCACCGAATTCCCGGTGGCAACCCAACTCCCTGGCGATTACGCCGAGGCCTCCTACACCTCGTTCGAGAACTCCGACCCGCGCCAGGCCATGGCCATCCTGACAACCGGCCTCCACCGTTTCCCCAAAGACGCCAACTTCGCCCTGCGCGCCGGCTGGGTCGCCCTGCTTACCGGCAACGCCGAACGCGCCTATCGGTTCCTTCTAACAGGACAACAGATCGGCTACCCGCCGGAGAAACTGGAAAACGCCATCGCCCTGTTGGCCATCGCCGCAGCGCAAACCGGTGCCATTGAGGATGCCGCCGCCTACTACGAGGACCTGATCGTGCTCGATCCGGAATGGAAGGACCCCGCAACCCTCGAATCGCTCGAATGGCCGGAGGAATTGAAAGCATCCCTCCGCCAGGTCGCCAACCCGGACCTCACGCCAGATCCATCACCAGGACTCTTGCCCACCATTCCTTGAACGCCGCGATGAACGCGTGATGGTCGGCATCATCCTGATAGGCGTCGTGATCCTCCACCGTCGCGAAGCGCATGCTCAACGCATACGTCCACGATTGGTCGATCACCGGCCGCTGCACGACCTTCGCCGGGACCGCCCACCGCCCGCCGGCCACCAGCACGATGTCGAACAATCCCGCCAAGCCCGTCTCAAAGGCCGCGCGGTCCGCGGCATTCTGATGCTCCTCCTTCAACCAGAAATATACATGATGCTCCATGCCCGCCGGATCTAGCCGCCACGCCCCGCCCTGGCAAGCATGGATCCGGCAAAGACGCCGATTTCCGCCGCCCAATTATGGATGTGTGCGGATCAGTTTTCGGATCTCATCATGATTGCCGAGGAAAAAGAACACCAATTCCGGCGGGGTGACGACAAAGACAAAAGCCAGGCGATTCTCCAGCCCAACCCGACATTCAAAGATCGATTTGGTCAGTCGGCGGATACCAATCCCCGAATGGACATGCGGATGGCCCCAGGCGGCCAGAACCCGGTTGATGGCATCACCGATTTCCAAGCGCTCGCGCTTGGGCTTGGTGCGGATACACTCCAACAATTCCTCAGTGACTCTTGCCCGCAACGAGAGCTTCGATGTCTCCGGTGAAGTCGTGGAGTTTGCCCGCTTTGCGGGCGGTTCTGATTTGGCCATGGATGCGGTGTTCGAAGCGTTCCAAGTCGGCGGGCGCCGCGCCGTATTCACGCTGGCCGTAATCCGTGGATTCCACCTGGACTGGACGGAGAGCGACGATCTTCCCATCCACGACGATCCCGATATCGTCACCTTTCAGAGCCCGACGCAGCAATTTGGAAAGGTTGCCACGGGCAGTCGTGGGTGTGATGGTTAGCATGCTCATGGCCGCAACATGTCGCATTTCCGGCGCAAATGCGAGCGAATTTTTCGAGGGATTTCTTCACACGGCAAGTTGCTCGGGTGTGAAAACGATAGGCTGCTTGCTGAGGGCGGAACGATTGACCCAGTAAACCGGCGCTTCTGATAGAAACGCCGCGCGGGCGTCGCAGTTCAACTTCGCCTTGCCGCGGACTGCGTCGAAGAAGTTCTCAAGGTGCGGCTGGTGCGGCGGCATGGCATACTTGGCGCCGTTGCGATTTTGGATCTGTGGCAGATCGACGGACAGATCGTAATCCGGCGGGGGGACATCGGTCTCAATCACGACGATGCCGCCGGGAGCGGTGACCCCGCGCTTTGGGCGGGGCTTCTTTTCCTTGATGACGCCTGCTTCGACGAGGGGTCCCAGGATTGCGCGCTGTAGTCGCGCACAATGTTGGTGAACAAGGATTGCTCCGAAATCCTGATGGTGCCCTCGGTTCCCATGAATGTCTCAAAGTATCCACTGCGGTCACTGCTTGCCATCAGGACCTGATAGAACGCGCGCACTGTGCCACCGGGCGTATCGTAGTCGAAGATCGATGGATAGAAATCATTCGACCCGAAATAACTCTCGGTCATTTCGGCGAAGAATTCCATCTGGTTGGTTAGCGCATAGTGCTTGTGCATTCCCCAGCGGTTGGTAAGCACCGATTGGTATTTGCCGCCGTCGCGGAATTTCTTCCATGCGGCCTTGATGCGCGGTTCGTCGTAGCCCATAACCTGGTCATGATAACCGTGTGTCAGTTCGTGGAGCACCACCCACGGCATCCGGTGGTTTTCAAATGGTGAAAGGAAATCCTCCACGTCCGGGATGTGAACGCATTTCGCGAGATCCTCGCTGTAGCCCTGTTCCTTCAGCCAGCCAACATCGGGGTGATACTGCATGAACCCCAAACCGGGATAGTCGAGATCCAATTCGATCTTCACGGCCCGCAATCCGGTGAGGGCTTTCTCCGGCACGACCGTGGTGATGGCGACAAGGCGCGCGGTCAACAGCTTCAGAGCCCGTTCGCCGAGCGCAGTGCCCTCACCCTTGAGCAACCGGTCGTCCACCCGCACGGTCCAACCCTCGATCATGCGGTTGGTGTGCGCGCTCGGCACTCCGGGCCTGAGTCCGGGAACCTCGCCGGCGCACGGCAACGACAAGAGCGAAAGAAAAGCAGCAAGGGACAAGACGGTTGTTTTCACGGTATGGGTCATGGTTTGGAGATCCGGTTGAAGGTTTGACAGGCGGGAATTCATTTCGGGGATCATTTTACGTTTCACATCCGCCACACGATATACGGCATGCGCGCCCTGGCCAGCGAATTCCCCGGAGCTGCATGGGCGAGATCCCTCATCCTGTTGCGGCGCACACCTCGCGGATGCCGGTGATGGACGGATTGGCGGCGACGCGCGAAATCCGCCGTCCCGGGTCCGCCGTCCGCAATCACGAACTGCCGATCATTGCCATGACCGCCAATGCCATCCAAGGCGATCAGGAGAAGTGCCTGGAGGCGGGCATGAACGACTATATCGCCAAGCCGGTAACGCCCCAAGCCTTGGCAATCATGTTGGACAAATGGCTGCCTGGTAAAGTGGAGTCGCCAACGTCCGATGCCGAACATGGAATGATCCGATGATCATGTCAAATAAGGGCGGCTTGAAATGCGCATGGTGTTGAAGAGGAGCGTCTTTTTCGAGAACTTCTAACGAAACTTTTCTTCCTTCGTATTCTTCGCCGTCTTCTTCCGGTGTCGTTCGGGCCAATGAACCCGAACTCCGATGTTGGATTCTGAATTCAGAGCTGATGAACCACGGATTACACGGATTTTACGGATTGAATTCTAATCGCCCCGCGACTTCTCAAGAGCTTCATTTGGTGAGAAACACCCTCTTCAAAAAATCCGTTCAATCCGCGTAATCCGCGGTTTTCCTATGCGGATCGTAGGTTTTAACTTCGGTTTTCGGGATGAATCTTCCCGCTGCGGCACATTTGACTGGCGTTGCCCGGTGAGGTGCCTAGTTTCCACTCGCAATGCTTTCTTCACCGTCCACCGAACCTGGAACCGAATCCCCGCAAGTTGCCTCCTGGGATCGGTGGATGCGTCCGGCGTACTGGTTGGCCGGCGCGCGGTGGGAAACGTTGCGGCATTGTCCGCCGAGCGAACGGGAGCGCATCGCGGTAATCGGCAGCACGGTGTTGATTCCCACGGTGATGTCGTTTCTGGGGATGATTTTCTATGCCAAGAGCCGGTTTGCCGAGCCGCCGTGGATGGCGGTGGTGGCCATCGCCATGGCGTGGTCGTTCGTGATCATGAACACGGACCGTATTCTGCTGGCCACCTACCGGCCGTTCCAACCGTGGTGGCGGCGCTGCATGCAGGTGATTTTCCGTTTTTTGCTCTCGGCGGTTATCAGCGTGGCGATCGGCTTCCCGTTCTGCCTGGATCAATACCGCCCGGCGATCAAGTATCGCATGCAAACCGAGTTGCAGGGGAAACTCAATGCCCTCTCCGAGGAAGAGTCGAACAAACGCGTGGAATTGGCCAACGAACTGCAAAAAATCCACGAGGACGAATCCACCGCACGCAAGCAAATCGTGGCCAATTACACGACCCAGCGCGCGACGCTCGCGGCCCAGTTGCCGGCCTTGGAAAAGGTCGGCCTCAGCCCGGAAGACGAAGCGGACAAGCGGACGGAAGAGGAACGCACGAAGGCTGCAGACGCCGATTTCGTGGCACCCGCAAGTGGCGAAACACGCAATGTGCTGGCGGCCATTGAGGCGCAAAAAGAAACCAAAACCAAGACCAAGGCGGAACTTGAGGAGAAGCAGGATTTGCACCGCCGGTTGGTGGAGGCCATTGCGCGGGAAACCGCCGGTCAGCCGAACGAATTTTATCCCGAACCGAAGAAGTCGGGTGTCGGTCCCCGGACCAAGGACATGAAGGAACGCGACCTCGGTGTCAGTGCGGATATCAAGAGTCTGAAATTGGCGCTCGCCGCCCAACTCGAAGCGCTCATCTCCAGCGACAAGCAACTCGCCGCAGCGCGCCTGGCGGACCGCAACGCCTTTATCGACGGACTCGTGGGCAAACGCGAGGGTTACATCGAGGAGGCCAAGGAAGCGGAACGCCTGCGCAAGGAGCGCCTGGCCAAGCTCAACGCCGAAATCGCCGCCGTGGAAACCGAATATCCGGAGCGCCTCAAGCGGCTGGCCGAACAGACGACCACCCTGGAAACCGCCCACGCCAGCAACGCCAAGCGTCACGACGAACGCTACTTGCCACAAATCCAGCGCATCGAGCGCAAGATGAACGGCGTGCTCGATCCGATGGAGGAAACCATCGGCCTCTACCGGGTGATCTTCGTCCCCGCGCCGGACGCCGATCCTTTGGAGCCGGGCGAGAAGGACAAGAAATGGATCGCCGGATTGTTCCAGTTCCTCGTCATTTTTGGCACGCTTTTCATTTTGGATCTGGTGCCCATCATGACCAAAATCTTCAGTCGCGCCGGGCCTTATGACGTGCTCGTCGAGCATCCCGAATTCATCGCCAATGCCAACCTCAAGGTCTTGTTCGCCGAGTACGGCAAGCGCGGCACGGATTGGGGCATCACCGGCATGATCGACCAACCCAGCGGACCCGACCTCGTCAAAGGCCGCCCGCGGGTCGTGCCAGGCCAGCCTGTCGCGCCCGGCACGCAAGAGCCATAGCAGCGCTCCCGGCCAATGAGCGGCTAGGCAGCGGGCAGGATGCCCGCCCCACCGTGGACCGGGCATCCTGCCCGGTTCCAAACGCCCATTGAGCTTCCCAAGCAGGACCCATTTCCGCAGGCCCTCAGCGCTTGATGGCGAGCAGCAGGTTGCCCTCCCACGGATTGAGATGATAGCCGGTGCCGAAGCCGAGCGGGCTTGTTGGATTCATGGCGTAAGCCTGCCGCAGGTCCTCCTGCTGGTGCTTGGCGAAAAGCTCGATGGGCCGCACGTAATTCCCGAACAAGCGCAACGACCAGTCCCGCGTGAAAAAGCGGAAGGGAATGCCGGAATCGTCCTGGAGGATGACCCGGGATTGGGCGAGGAAAAACTCGCGCGCCAGTGAAAAGCGGTTGTCGTGCATCAGGTACGATGCCGCCTTGAAATACGTGACTTCCCCGCCCATTCCGGCCAGCCACTGGCGATATCCGCCGCCGAATCCGGCGTTGGATAAATCCCCCTCCACATAGCACGCGCTGTGCGACACGCCCCTGGCATCGAGGTAACGCATTTCAACTCCGGGCCTGCCTCCGGCGGAAAATCGGCTGATGGATTCGACCCGACCGCCGGCAAGCGCCACGGTGCTCAGGAAAATGGGTGTCACGCCGCGCAGGAAACTGCGCTGCAGATGCGAACGCATGTCCTTGGTGACGAAATACCCGGCCACCAAATGGTCACGGGTGGCTTGCCGGAATGCCGCGAGCACGGCGAACACCTCTTCTTGCGGCATCGTTTCCAGCGCGGGGATGTCCCCCACCGGTTCCAATCCCATCAGCACGTAGGTCCGCGCTTGCGGAAACAGCGCGCTCACATAGAGCAGGTCCGGCCCGCCGAACGGATAGAGCACCGTGCCACCGCCGCCGACCACGGGTGCCAGCTCGCTGTCCGACCAGGCCCGCATGAGACTCAGGCGTGAGGTCGAGAACCTCTCCAGCGCGTCCATTCCGCCGCGGTGCGCCTGATACTCCGGCGTCTGCTGGAGCCCGGACAACGTGGCACCGCTGCGGACCGGCAGACCCGCCAGAAACTGCCCGATGTCGTCCGCCCCAGCTTCGCCCGACACCACGGAAAAGCTGGCTGGCGCATCATTGATGTCCAGGACTTGCGCCCTGGGTGGCCGGTACGGAGCACAGGCGGCGAGACACGCAACGATGGGCAGAATGAGGAACTGAGGTTTCATGATGGCATGGCAATGTGAAGAAGGAAAGACAACATCATAACACAATCCGGCGGGAAGGGCAGCAGCATTTCTGATGGAGCGCTCCGTAGAGGATTTGACACCGGTCCGAAACCATGCCTGACTGCGTCGGAGGGGGTTTCGCCCTTGGTCCTTCTCTAACTTTCGTTGTTAATCCTGGCGACATTCCCATCGGATTGATTGACACCAACCACTCCAACCCCCATTTGAAAAGTCCAACCCAAATGAAACTGCCATTGCTCGCCATCGCCGTCGCCGGAATGATTCCCAATGCCACGTTGGCCGGTGGCCTGTTGGAACAATTGCACGCCGACGGGGCCTGGGTCAAATTCGACCTTGATATCGACGGCCCCCGCGGCCAGCCGAGGGAGGGGCCGCAAACCCTAACCATGAGCTCGGTCGGCGTGGTGACCGTGGATGGGGCCAAGTGCCGCTGGATCGAACTTAAGATCGTTCCGAAAGCGGATGAAAACCACCCGGAATTTGTCAAGTTACTCGTGCCCGAACGGTTTCTCACAGCCAACGAGGACCCGATGCACCACGTCCTCAATGAGCCGTCACGGTCGCGTGACGCTGAGCCGCAGGTAGCGCCGCGGCGCATCCCCGATTGCCGTTAGGTCGCGGTAGATTGCCGTGTCGCTCGTGCCATCGTCAACGCGCACGGTGTTGAGTGGCCCGGACTGCCAGTTTAGCAGGTCGTTGGAAACCTGCATGACATAACTGATGTCGGTCAACGCGCGTTGTTTGGTGAATGTCAGCGTGGGATAGGTCTTGCCGTTGAGCGGCAGTTGTCCGCGGACCGGCAGGCCGGCCGCCGTGGCTGAAATTTTCGGTTCGAGTCCCAGCGCGTATTTCAGCAAATTGGCGATGCCGTCGTGGGCGGGCTGGCCTGCGTCGCCACTGAATGACCAATTGCCTAACTCCGCGGGCGTGAATTTCCGCTCGCGCCAATCCTCGAATTGGCCCTTCACCACGAGCACGCTCATCGAATAGGAAGGAAATGTATAACTGAACGTCGCTCCCGGAATGCCGGCCGTTCCCGTGGTGAGGTCGCCGTTGGCTAGATCGTTGGGTTTGCCATAGGAGAAAACCGCCGCGGTGGCGGAGCCGGGCGTAAAGTGACTCAGCGTGATCTGCGCGGTTAGATCGGCGCTCGGATGTTTGTTGATCACGAGCAAGGCGAGGTTGCCATTGGCAAGCTTCGCGGCATGCACGGCAAGGAGACCATAACCGCTGCTCGCACTAACAACGCTGTCGCCGCCGCGGCCCCAGTTTGTCAGCAGCTTTGCCGCATAAAACGGCGGAAACGGCGTGTTCGCCGGCGTGCCCGCGACATCGCCGCTGGAGACAACCCCATAGTCGCCGTATGGGCGCCAACCGTAAAGCGACGTGCTGTTGTTGCCGCTGGTATTCGAGCCGTTGCGCAGGGCCCACCAGGTGCAAGCGTTGAATTCCGTGCGCGCGAGATGGCCGAGCGCGTCGGCGAGGAACAATCCGTTCACCAGGCTGACAATTTGTTTGCCCGGATTGGTGTTTACCGAGTTCAGTTCCGTCACCGCCAGCTCGATGGACGTGCCCGCCGGGCCGTCCACATAGTCGGTGACCATTTTCCGCAAGTTCAGCGCATCGGCTTCAAGCGCTGCGCCCGCCTGCAACAGCACCGCATCGCTCTCCTCGCCCGGATTTTGCGCATAACTGTGATGGCTCATGAAATGCGGGGTGACACCGAGGGCCTTGAGCGTGGCGAGCACGACCGGAGTCCAGCCGCTGTGCGCCGAATTGCTTTCATTCGGGTTGGCCACCGCATGGGTGCCGATGCCATACGCGTCCTCGCCAGGCACAGCCACCATGCCGACGCGGATCGTGGGATCGACGGCAAGCATTTTGCTATAGAATGCCTGAAATGCCAGCGCATACGTGTAGGGGTCATGCGCGAGCCCGGTGAGCCCACTGCCACTGGTGCCGTGCAAATCATATTCCCAAGTGCCATAACATTCGTTGCCGATCTCCCAATACCGAAAGCCGAACGGCTCGCAATGCGAGGCGCGAAGGAAATTGTAACCGTCGTCGCCCGCCAGCGGCGCGGCACCGCGCATCGTAGCCCAGTAGCCGACGGTTTTCCAATCCCGTCCCTTGGCGTCCACGCCGATCACCGCGGTGCTACATGCGTTGCCATTGTAGTACGCAACCCAGGCCGCCGCCTGCTCCGGCGTGCCGCTGCCGTAATTGACCGTGACGTAGGCCTGCGCCGCGCGCGCCTCCGCGACATGCGCGAAGGTGGCCGCGTGACTCGCCCATTGAAACGAGCCGTTGGAAACGAGCCGGTCGGTTTGCCAGTCATAGTCATCCGAATCGCTGCCGCCGGGAAACCGCAAGGCGCGCGTATCCATCGACGTCAGGAGAGTCGCGGTGGCCGCAGCACTCAGATAGGAATCCCAGATCATGATGTTCATGCCGAAAATCCGACTGTCGATCGTGCGGATCAGGCTTTGCGCATCGACACCAACGGCCACCGGGTTGGGCGGCGCCACGGCGAGCAGCGAGATGTCATCCACATAAAACACCAGCGGTCCGCCGCTATTGTTTTGAATCCAGAAGCCGTCAAAGCCCGCGTTTCCAGCGACGCCCAGGCTGGACAGCAGAATGGTGATTTGCTGCCAGTGATTCACCTGCGCTGCCGTGAAGGATAGTTTCACCGCAGCCTGCGCCGTGCCACCCACCGTGGCCTGGACCTGTAGCTCATTGGCGCCGGCTGCCGTGGGGTAGATCCAAAATGTCAGGCTCTGGTAGGCCGACGGATCGAACGCATCGTGATGCAAGAATAGCGCTTGGTAACTCGTGCCCGGATCGCTGACCCGGATCGCCTTGCTGCCGCCATGCACCGGGCTTGTGCTCGCATAGTCAATGGTCGCCCAGCCATAACTCTGCCAGCCGTTCTGCAGCGCATCATCATAAACCAGCAGCTCCTGCGCACCCACCCTCACGGCGATGCCGACAATGAACAGGTGTATGAGTGCAAGGAGCTTCACCGTGGCCAAGGCTAGAAACCCGATGCCGGAACGCAAGCGTTGTTATTCGAGGAAGGGCGATCTCCGAATCGACCTCAAGGAGGGGCGGCTTCCCAGCCGCCCTGGACCATGATGGGACAATGGGGAGCGGCTTGCCCTCCGCTCATTGACTCACCATGGGCAACGGCGGCCGGAGGCCACCGCTCCTTGACGGCGGCCGGAGTCAGCGGCTCGTTGGCCCCTCGCCCGTGTCCCCCACTTGCTCCGGCTCGAGTTCAATCTGGCGGCTGAACGTGTCGATGGCGGTTTTGCCGACCGCGCGGGTGTCCATCAGGGAATAGCCGCCGATGAGCACCGGGCCAATGATGGGCAGCCAGCGCGACAGGGACTTGCCGACGGTCTTTTGCGTGACCGTGACCCCGATGCGCCTGAGGAGTTGCTGGATGACGCGCACACTGGCTTGTTTGACGACGATGCGTTCCCCAACCCGCGCCACCACGTCGCGCACCAGCATGGCCGCCCCGTGCCGGAACAGGCAATACACCATCATTTGCCGGTTGAGTTGGGCTGTTTGGCCAAAACAAGCGGCCACATCGGCGACCATCTGCTGCTGGATTTTCCACACTCTCAGCAGGTCGGGAATGACCGTGAGCAAGCCCAGCGGCCCCGGCGGCAGCGCCAGACCGGCCGACAGCGCGCCGGCATTCAACCCGGCGGTCCGCACGATCCCCTTGGCCCGCAGCCTCGGATTGTCGTTCGTGGGCTCCGCGG
>Ga0118677_10013321_pt1 | contig 11842 bp, 5 predicted proteins | sample AliMusrvi5mmetaG_FD_86154 | JGI IMG/M metagenome (GOLD analysis project Ga0118677, IMG submission 86154) | reverse complement strand
CTTTAATTCTTAGAAAGAGGGATAAAAAACAAGCATTATTTTTTCATGGTTTCAAATTTACGTTTATTCCCGATTAATTGTCAAACTTCTTTGAAAATAAATATGATAGTGTTTTTATTTTCATCCAAAAGCCATTGTGAATTCTATGAATAATTGAAACTGAAAGTTACAGCAAGAACTCTACGCTTCAATTTTGAGATCACTATTTTCTGATACGACCATCGCTCTCGACAAGCCATTTATAACTTGTCAACTCTTCGAGCCCCATCGGACCACGGGCATGAAGTTTTTGCGTACTGATACCGATCTCTGCTCCTAATCCAAATTGTGCTCCGTCGGTAAAAGCTGTCGAAGTATTGACATAAACTACTGCGGCATCTACTCTTTGCTGAAATCGTTCTGCTGATTCTTTGTTTTCAGTGATGATTGATTCACTGTGTTTAGAGCTGTTTAATGCAATATGGTCTAAAGCCTCGTTTAAATTATTGACTGTTTTGATGGACATTTTGTAGGAGAGGAATTCTGTGTTGTAGCTTTCAGATGTCGCTTCTTTTAAAAGTGCTTTTGGATAACTTCTAGTCAATTCATTAAATGCTTGTTTATCTGCAAAGATTTCAACATTGCTTTCTTTCAGTTTATCACATAAGATGGGTAAGTCTTTCAGCCTTGAATGATGAATAATCAAACAATCCAGTGCATTGCAGACACTGACTCTTCGGGTTTTGGCATTGTTGATGATTTCAATTCCCTTATTGAGGTTCCCTGATTCATCAAAGTAAGTATGACAGATTCCGGCGCCTGTTTCTATCACCGGTATTGTTGCATTGTTTCGGACAAAATCAATCAAAGACTGACTACCTCTGGGAATCAAAAGGTCTACATAATCGCGGGCATTCAGTAATATTGCTGTTGCTTCACGATCGGAAGACAGTAAACTAACAATGTTGGGATCGATTTCGTGTTGTTTGAAAACCTGATGGATGATTGAGACAATGGCCTGGTTTGAGAAGTTTGCATCGCTACCCCCCTTTAAAACACAAACATTTCCGGACTTCAAACATAACCCAGCAACATCAAAAGTGACATTGGGACGGGCTTCATAAATGATACCAATCACGCCAAAAGGGACACTGATCTTTCGGATATGGAGTCCGTTTGGTTGTGTGTTTTCAGTAATGATCCGGTTTAATGGTGAAGGAAGTGTTGCAACATTTTTTAAGTCTGAAGCAATATTGTTTATTCTTTCGGGAGTAAGCTTAAGTCTGTCATAACGGGGATCGTTGGCATCCATCAAAGCCAGATCTTTTTTATTGGCTTCTATAATCAACTCAATGTTTGTAGTAGCTGCATCGGCAATCTGATTGATCAGTTGATTGATCTTTTCTTCTGACAGGAAGGCAACTGTTTGTGTTGCTTTCTTTGCTGATCTTAAAATATCTTCTGTGGTTTTCATCCTGAGCATCGTTTATGAAAGTGTTTCGTGCAAATAGAGATGATCATAGTGAACGATGGGTTGTTTCTTCTTGCTGCCAGCAAACTGACTTGCTTTATCAGAATCATACAAAGTCTTTCCCAGTCCAAGTTCATTGTTTTTTTCATCTACTATCTTGACGATATCTCCTTTTTTAAAATATCCTTCAACTGATTTGACTCCAATAAGTAAAAGACTGGATGCCTTGTCGGAAAGCAAAGCTTCACTGGCCCCTTCATTGATGGTGAGTATGCCCTTGGCAAAGCTGTTGGAGTGTGCCAGCCATTTCTTTATCCCCGATGATTTCTTGTCGTTAGGAACATAATGGGTGTTCAATGTATCCAGATCCATATTGAGTAAATCAATCAGTATGTTGTCCTTTTTCCCATTTGCAATGTGAACATGAATTCCCTGTTCAGCAACTTTGCGGGCAATCTTTGATTTAGTGATCATCCCTCCGCGTCCAAATTCAGACTTAGTCGTACGGATATGTTTTGAAAGATTGACCATATCCACATTTACCTCACGGATTATTTTGGCTTCGGGGTTGTCCGGATGATCGGTAAAGAGACCATCGATATTGCTCAGTATGATCAATGCTTCAAAATCCATCATGGCTGCAATGAGTCCGGATAGTTCATCATTGTCAGTAAACATCAACTCCGTTACAGAAATGGTGTCGTTTTCATTGATGATGGGCACAACACCGTTGTCGAGTAAAGTGTTCAGACAGTTTTTCATGTTCAGATAGTGACGACGATCCCTGAAGTTATCTTTCGTAGTCAGAACCTGTGCACATACCGTATTGTAGTGGCTGAATAAGTCTGCATAAGTATTGATCAGCCTGACCTGACCTACCGCCGACCATAATTGCCGTGAAGAAACGGCATCAAGTTTGTGCATGGGCTGTACTTCACTTTTCCCTGCCGCTACTGCTCCCGAGGAGATCAGTATGGTTTCGATTCCGTTTTCCCTCAAGCGGATAATTTGATCAACCAGATGAGCCATGCGTTTGATGTCAAGGGTTCCATCTTCACAGGTTAAAACGTTACTGCCTACTTTTACTGCGATTCTTTGATAACGGTTATTCATTGTAATGTGTATAAAAAAAGAATCCGGAGAAGCTCCCCGGATTCAGATTATTTTATTGTTTGCAAAGTTGTTAAATCGAACTTTGGGTTAATCTGCATTGATCATCAAATATGGGGAAATAGTTATGCTAACAAGCGGTCGGCTTGTTAGAAGTGTCCAGGCCTGAGGTCGCCATGTTAAACTAATTCCGTTGATGTTGTTTGAAAACATGCTGTTATTGATCTTTTTGATGGTGCAAAGGTAATATAAAGATTAACCGATAAATTTGAAGGCTCTGAATATCACAACTTCGTATTATTTTGTTTCTAAATTAACAGGTGTGGCATAAATTCCGACCTCGCTAATGCAGGGACAAGCCGAAGCATTTGTAAACCGGATTCTCACTTTATCGGTTGTTACCATAGCGCCTCTCACCAGACGACGTGCTCCAATGGCAAGACCTTTTGCATATTCTTTCCATTTTCCGTTTTCCATGACATCTATAGCCCAGTCATCAACACGTTGACCAAGTTTTATGTTTTCACGGATCCGAAATACATTAAAGGTTTGTTTTCCTTTTAATTGTAAGACAAGACTTGCTGTTTTTACACTGTCATCGGTGGCCCAATAAGAATATCTGTCATTGTCAAGAACCAGCTTTGGTGAATAAATTGGAGAATTTCCTCTGGTGTTGCTGGCAGTAATTATGGCTCCTGTAGCAAAATTCCTGGCATACATATCATGGATTAACTTTCCAAATCCTACCAGTGAGATGGAATCTTTTTCATAAACATGTCCACGTCTGTCGGGAGGAATATTGAGTATCATATTGGCGCCATTGCCAACAGAGTTGAAAAAATGATTCAATAAATCTGCCGATGATTTCACTTTATTGTTTTCTGCCTCGTGCCAGAACCAACCCGGACGGATTGAAAAGTCGACTTCAGCAGGCATCCAGAATTTTCCATTGCGTGTGCCATTCATGGATTCATCAGTCTTGCAATCTCCATTCGATGGTTTGTCATAATTTGTCACTCCATGTGGTGTAAAGGTTGCCCAGCAAGGATTTCCGGAATGACCTTCTTCTGTACCCACCCATCTCTGGTCGGGACCCACATCTCCAAAGATGGTAGCCATGGGTTGAAGTTTGCGCACGATACTCCAGGTATTTGGCCAGTCGTAGAAAGTGGTCTTATCAATGGTTCTTTTTTCTCTGGCTCCGCCATAATAACCGTCTCCACCGTTGGCGCCATCAAACCATACTTCAAATATAGGTCCGTAATTGGTGAGGAGTTCTGTTAATTGAGCCCGATAGATTTTTATGTATTCAGGTTTTCCATAGTTGGGATTGTTTCTGTCCCAGGGTGAAAGATAAACACCAAATTTCAACCCGTATTTTTTGCAAGCCTCTGAAATATCTTTTACTACATCACCTTTTCCATTTTTCCAGGGACTCTTGGTGATATTGTGTTCTGTTGTTTTGGTAGGCCATAGACAAAAGCCGTCATGGTGCTTACAGGTTAATACAACGCCTTTTAATCCGGATACTTTGATGGTTGACACAATCTTATCGGCATTGAAATCCGTTGGGTTGAAAAGAGCGGGATCCTCATCCCCGAGGCCCCATTCTCTGTTTGTAAATGTATTGATTGTAAAATGGATGAAGGCATACATACTTGTTTCATGCCATTGTAACTGGGCTTTTGAAGGCAGTACTCCATAGGGTTTAGGAGGATTTATGTTTTGTGCTTTCACTGTGAAACTAATAAATAGAATAAAGGCGAAAGACAAAAGCGTTATTTTACAAAGGTTCCTTTGGGTTTTCATAGTTAATAAAATTAGGATAAAGGATTGTCTTCGTAAAATTAGTTATAAAAGAAAACCATCTTATAAAATATTACCTGAATAAATAATATTTTATAAGATGGTTTATTTTGATACGGAATAACTATGAATCAGTTATTTGGTTGTTTGTAAAACAATGTTGGTTGGTTTCAGTCCCGGAGAAGTAAAAGTCACGGTTACAGGTCCGACTTTATCGGTTGCCTGGAAATAAGCCACTAATTTACCTCTGAATGCTGAGCGTTTATTGATCTTATATTGTGTAGTGTCTCTTGGATTTGAATTCTCAAGTCCTAATAATTTAGCCGGTCCGGTTACGGTACAGGTTATTTCCGCTTGAGATGAAAAAACAGGAATTGATTTATCATCAGCAACAGTTAGTTCAACATGAACCAATCCGCGTTTAGCTACACTCATTTGTTTGGTATCAGTAATAGCCAGAATGGTAGCAGCATTTCCCGAAGTACTCAATGTCGTTGTTACCTCTTTATTTTTGGCATCTTTTGCAACAGCTTTCAGTGTTCCCGGTTCAAAAGGAAGATCCCAGTAAATTATACCGGTCTTTTCAAAATCAACTCTATTCTTTACACCTAAAGATTTGTTATTTGAGAAGAGTTCAACTGTTTTACAATTTGTATAACAATTGACTCTTATGTTCTGATTGATCGTATTGTTCCAGATCGGATCTGCACCTTGCTGACCCCTGCCCGGACCGGCAGTTTGGTTTGTAGGGGCAGGAGTAGTTCCGATGTAAACCATTGGTTTATCACTCCAGAGACTTTGTCTGAAATAATACCCGGTCTTTTTTAATCCCGCAAGGTCGAGTAATCCTGAAGTACTATGTTTTGTTGGATATCTTCCTGCTTCTCCCAGATATTCAATACCGGTCCAGAGAAACTGGCCACCGATGAAATCATTTTTGTCAACGGCATCCCATGCATTCATTGCCTGACTATTCTCACTACCATACAAGATGCGGTTGGGATATGTTTTATGATCAGTTGCATAAAGGCTTTCCAGATAGTTATAACCTACAACATCGAGTGCATCACAGTAACCGGTTAGATTGGAAATGACGGCTGCTGCAATAGCTGCTGTGACAGGACGGGTAGTGTCATACTGTTTTACGATCTTTACCAGTTCTTTAGACACTACTCCCAGCCGTTCTGAATTGGGCCTTTCCGGATGATAACCACTGACATTGATTTGAGGATTACTACTTACATTAAGAATTGGATGTGTATAAGGATCATTTGGATAATCGATTTCGTTTCCAATGCTCCACATGATGATAGATGGATGGTTTCTGTTTTTCAGGATCTGGTCACGAAGGTCTCTTTCATGCCAGTCAGCAAATATTTCATTGTATCCTTCATGGCTGGCCGTTCCATTATTTCGTCCGGTTACCCACTTGTTTTTTGCACCTTCCCATTCGTCAAAGGCCTCATCCATAACCATAAATCCCATTTTATCACATAAATCATAAAGCTCTGTGGCATGTGGATTATGGCTCATACGGATGGCGTTACAACCCATTTCCTTTAAACGTGTCAGTCTGCGTTCCCAAACTCCAACAGGAACTGCTGCACCTAAACAACCTGCATCATGATGAACACAAACTCCTTTCAGCTTCATCGGGACACCATTCAAACTGAAACCGGTGTTTTGATCGAAATGAAAATAACGGATCCCGATTTTGGTTTCAATCTTATCAAGTGTTACTGCTCCCTTTTTAACTAAGGTTGTTAAGGTATACAAGGTGGGTTTATCTACTGACCAAAGATTTGGATTTTTAACATCCATAGTGGCATCGACAATACCTTCTCCCATTTGTGAAATCTGAATACTTTTGATTGAAGTTGCAACCAGAACGCCCTTCGGGTCGGTTAGCTGGTTTGTGACTTCAAGCTTTCCGGTGGTTGCTGAATTATTTTCAACTGTTACATTCACTGCAACAGTTGCTTTTTCCTTTGTGACATTTGGTGTGGTTGCAAAAACACCCCATTGTTTAATATGTACTTTTCCGGTAGTCACAAGATAAACATTTCTGTAAATCCCTGAACCAACGTACCAGCGGGAGTCTGCAAATTCATGATGATCAACCTTTACAGCCAGAATATTTGGCTTACCAAAATTCAGATACGGCGTCAGATCATACTGATATGAAATATATGGATTAGGACGGATGCCAAGGTCGTGACCATTGATCCAAACTTCACCATTTTTAGCAACTCCCTCAAAATAGATGTAGACCTTTTTGTCTTTATCCGTTGCAGGAACTGTAAAGTTTTTTCTATACCAGCCAATTCCGCATGGTAAATAAGCTGTTGAACTACACCATTTGGTGTCAAACGGACCTTCAACAGACCAGTCATGAGGTAACTCGACTGTTCTCCAATCCTTATCACTGAAGGTTGGTTGGAATGCATCCGCCTGGTCACCTTTGAAGAATTTCCAGTTTTCATTGAATAACCGGGTCTCACGTCCTGAGCCTGGTTTATTGGTTTGTGCAAATCCGGATAATAAGACTATCTGGAGTAGCAGAAATAGCGTAAAAATCTTACGGTTCATTATTGTTTTTTTAGTTGATAATTAGACAGACAGTAACTTGGTTTTATTTTGAAAAAGCAAAAAGATATTCAGGGATATGGCCCGTTAAATTTAACCATATTATGACTTTATATAGAAGACACAAGAATTAGATAAAAGGGTGAAAATTATTTCAGCATTGATTACTTTTACAGGCAAACTTAATGATTTCTCTATGATATCTCAAAAACTGCTCGCTTTAATCTGTTTATTAAGTCTTTTCTCTGTTTCAAGGGCTGCTGACTTTATATTGTTAAGCAAAACTACAAAGGTTTCCATTGTTTATGCTAAGAATGATTATACGCTGGATTCTATTTCTGCCAATTTGTTGGCTCAGGATATTCAACGTGTTTCGGGATATCTTCCTGTCGTGACCGATGATATTTCAAAAGTCAAAGGATCGGTCATTATCATTGGAAGTCTTAAAGCTAAAATGATTCAGGAACTGCTGGGGGTAAAATCAAAAGAGTATCAAAATCTGAATGGGAAATGGGAAAGTTATTGTATTAAGTCTATTGATAAGCCTTTTAAAAATATAACCAATGCCTTGCTTGTTGCCGGAAGTGATAAACGAGGGACAGCATATGGTGTTTTTCGTATTTCTTCATTGATTGGAGTCTCTCCCTGGTATTGGTGGGCTGATGTAAACCCAACTAAAAAAGAAGAGCTCATTCTTCATCAACCGGATTATATTTCAGCGCCTCCTTCTGTGAAATATCGTGGTATTTTTCTGAATGATGAGGACTGGGGATTGCAACCCTGGGCAGCTAAAACATTTGAACCAACTACCGGAGATATTGGTCCCAAGACTTATGCCATGATTTTTGAATTGTTGCTGCGTCTAAATGCTAATTTTATCTGGCCTGCAATGCATCCGAGCACCAAGGCATTTTATCATTATCCCGGCAATGTGAAAGTGGCCGATGATTACGGGATTGTTATTGGCTCCTCTCATGCTGAACCCATGTTAAGAAACAATGTGGGTGAGTGGAATGAAAAGACAATGGGTGCGTTTAATTACGTCACCAATAAACTCGCTGTTCAAAAATATTGGGAAGACAGGGTTAAAGAAAGCAACAAAAATGAAGTGATTTATACCATGGGTATGCGTGGAGTTCATGATAGTGGGATAGAAGGTGTCAAAACCATCGCTGAAACAGTGCCCTTGCTGGAACAGATTTTTGCTGACCAACGGGACATGCTCAAAAAGTATGTGGATCAGGATGTGACTTCAGTTCCACAGGCTTTCACTGCTTATAAGGAAGTATTGGATATTTATGACGCCAATCTAAAGGTTCCTGATGACATCACTATTGTCTGGCCCGATGATAATTATGGATATATACAACGACTGGATGATCAGAATGAGCAGAAACGATCGGGTGGATCGGGAGTCTATTATCATGGAGAATACTGGGGACGACCGCATGATTATATGTGGTTGAGTTCTGCTAATCCTTCTTTAATCAGGGAAGAGATGATGAAAGCATTTGAGATGAAGACTGACAGGATCTGGGTTTTGAATGTAGGCGACCTGAAACCCATTGAATATAATATGCAACTATTTCTGGATATGGCTTATAATACGGAACCTTTCAAGAAGAGTGATTATGTTAAAACACATATGTTGAACTGGACTACAGGGATCTTTGGGGCACAAAAAGCAAAAAGCATCAACGATATTATGTGGGAATATTATCAGTTGGCATTTGAAAGAAGACCAGAGTTTATGGGTTGGAGTCAAACCGAACCCACAACTAAAATCAACTACACCGAATACGATCATTTCTATTATGGTGATCAGGCTCAGCAAAGAATTGATAAGTATAATGCCTTGGAAAGCAAGACTATAAATTTAAGAAAAGAAATGGATGCTTCAGTTAAAGATGCTTTCTATGAACTGGTTTACTATCCGGTAATTGGTGCTTCACTGATAAACAAGAAATTTCTTTATCGAGACAAGAGCTATCTCTATGGTAAACAAAACAGGCAGGTTGCTTTAGATTATGCAGCTATGTCAAAACAAGTTTACGATAGTATAGTATCAGAAACTGCATTTTATAATAATCAACTTGTCAATGGAAAATGGAAAGAGATGATGGTCATGAATCCAAGAAACCTACCGGTATACCAGGAGCCTGTTTTCAATAAAATTGAAATTGATAAAACAGATCTCTTTGGAGTTGTATCTGAGGGATTTAGTTATATGGATTCTATCGTAATGGCTTCGGGGATCATTAAACTATCATTGCCTTCATTTAATTCTTTGACACAACGGAAATATTTTATTGATGTTTTTTTAAGCGGGGATAAGTCTGTGAATTGGACCTCGACTATATCAGACAAATGGATCAGGTTGTCTCAAGAAAAAGGTACTCTTGAAGATGTTTCAGGAAAGAAACAAAACAGACTTTGGGTTTCGATTGATTGGAAAAATATCCCTCAAAAAGATTTGTTAAATGGTAAGATTACAATTTTAGGTGCCGGGAAAAAATATGTCATTGAAGTAAGTGTTTTAAATCTCAACCTTCCTGAACTGAAAGATAATGCAGGTTCAGTTGAAGATAATGGTTATGTTTCAATATTTGCTTCTGATTTTAGCAAGAATACCCCAAAAGGTTCTGACGGTTGGGCAATTCAGGAAGATCTTGGACATACAGGAAAGTCTTTGGAAGCATTGCCTTTAAATGTAAAACCTTCTATGGATCTTAAGGATCCCGAAGTAATAAAAAGCAATGCACCTTATGTACAATATGATTTTTACACCTTCACTTCCGCAACTCCTGAGGTAACGGTTTATACCCTTCCTACCCATGAATTAAATAAAAACTGGGGAGTGCGTTTTGCTGTATCTGTTGATGATGGTCCATTAAAGATTGTCGATTTTAAGACAGTAGGCCGAAGTGAAGTCTGGAAACTGAATGTGTTAAGAAACAGCGCCGATAGTAAATTCACGACTCAACCCATCGAAAAAGGGAAACATACTTTAAAGGTTTACATGATGGATCCGGGAGTTATTCTTGACCGATTCATCATAAATCTGGGTGGCTTGCAAAAATCATATGGAGTCATTCCTGAAACAAAAAAATCAAACTAATATACAGCGGTATAATTATAATTCTTATGAAATACAGATTTATTTTACTTCTTCTTTTACTTCCTGTTCTTGGGTTTTCAACAGAATTCTCCACTGCCGGATTCTTTCAGGTACAGGGAAGTGGCAGGACTGCCTATAATTTTAATGTAGGCTGGCGATTTCACAAAGGTGATTTTAAAGGCGCCGAATCCGTTGCCTTCAATGATTCCAAATGGGATGTAGTCTCAACTCCACACGGTCTTGAACTATTGCCCAAAGAAGCCAGTGGCTCGGTGAACTATCAGGGACCGGCATGGTATCGAAAACATTTCAAGTTGGGGAAAGATTTTGAGGGAAAGAAGATCAACCTCTATTTCGAAGCCATCATGGGAAAGAGTAAAGTCTGGGTTAATGGCGTTCTCTTGAATGAACATTTTGGAGGCTATCTTCCCATGAATATTGACATTACAAAATATGCCAATGTCAATGGGGACAACGTAGTCGCTGTCTTTGCAGATAACAGTGACGACCCAACTTACCCTCCCGGAAAGCCACAAAAAGAACTGGACTTTTGTTATTTCGGAGGCATCTATCGTGATGTATGGTTGGTTTCTACCAACAAGGTTTATATCACCGATGCCAACACTACCAATAAAGTTGCCGGTGGAGGTGTCTTTGTTCATTTTGAAAACTTCTCTGAAAAGTTGGTAACTGTTGTTATTCAGACAGAGATTAAAAATGAAGATTTAAAGTCTAGTAAATATTCGTTGAATGCCTCCTTGCTGGATAAAAATAATCAACAGGTGGGGACATCTGTTTCAAAGTTTACCATTCAAAAAGACAGCTCTGTTACGCTAATCCAAAAAATAGTTGTTACCAATCCTCATATGTGGCAACCCGATGATCCACATCTCTATAATCTAGTGATGACGATGAAAGACAATAACCAGACTATTGATGGATTGCGCACCCGTGTCGGGATTCGGAAAATAGAATTCAGAGGGAAAGAAGGATTTTTCCTGAACAACAAACCCTTTGGAGATAAACTGATCGGTACTAACCGTCACCAGGATTATGCGTTGGTTGGCAATGCAGTACCGAACTCAAAGCATTGGCTTGATGTTAAAAAGCTTCGTGATGCAGGAACAAGAATCATCCGTTCGGCACATTATCCACAGGACCCTGCGTTTATGGATGCCTGTGATGAACTCGGTATGTTTATGATCGTCCCCACACCCGGTTGGCAATTCTGGAATAAAGCCCCTGAGTTTGAGCAACGAGTCATCAGCGACATCCGCAACATGGTTCGTCGCGACCGTAACCATCCCTCTGTTTTGCTTTGGGAACCCATCCTGAACGAAACCAACTATCCGGATTATTTTGCCCAGAAAGTTCATAACACCGTCCATGAGGAATATCCTTTCCAGGGTGCTTACACTGCCTGCGATATAAAAGCCAAGGGTAACCAGTTTTTCGATGTGGTTTATTCCCACACTGTCCAAAATGCAATGGTGAATGGATTATCTTTTGCCAATGACCCTGACTGGAAACAAAACTATTCCAAATACCAGCTAGATTTCAGTAAGATAGACAAGAGTGTCTTTACCCGTGAATGGGGTGATAATGTAGATGACTGGACTGCACATAATTCTAACAGTCGTGTTGAACGTGGTTGGGGAGAGCATGCCCAGTTGGTTCAGACCATTCATTATGCAAGCCCTTCTTATCTGGCCAGCAGTTTTGAAACCATGTACAGAAATCCTGATCAGTATGTGGGTGGCGCTCTCTGGCAT
>Ga0118677_10013320_pt1 | contig 11843 bp, 6 predicted proteins | sample AliMusrvi5mmetaG_FD_86154 | JGI IMG/M metagenome (GOLD analysis project Ga0118677, IMG submission 86154) | reverse complement strand
GGTACCGGGCGTATCTACAAAGCGACGTTAACGGCCACTGACAGCCGCCCGGCAGGAACCTCAATCCTATATTATGTCAGCGCCGACAACGGAACCAATTGGCAGCAGGTTTCAAGCGGAGTTGACACTTCCCTGTCTGCAACCGGGAATGTTCTTAAGTGGAAGGCGGTCTTCAACGGCGGGATGACTACCCCGACGCTTTCCCAGGTCTCGATAAACTACCTCACAACGGACATGTCAATAATACCTGCCGGTGTCGGAGGGACGATAGCCACAAGTGTAGCGGCATCAGGCGGAACGGGCTCAGCCAATGTGAGCATTGTGGTTCCGGGCGGTTCTTCGAATGTTGATGTGCAGTACACGATAGCAAAGGATTCGACCTCGCCAGAGTCTTCTTCCGCCATTATTGCGTTTGATGTGAACGCGTCAAACTACTTCAACGGCAGCAGCATATCAACCTTCAATAATCCGTTGACTCTTATTATTAGTTACAACAATATCGGCGGCACTTATGTCGATAATACTTCGTCAAGTGTCCCTCTATTCGCCGCAACGACCAGCCTGGCATTAGCCTTCTGGAACGGGCTGAACTGGGTTCCCGTATCTTCCACGGTTACAACCTCCGCGGGAAACGTGATAAACGTTTCGGCGAGGGTTACTCATTTCTCAAAATACGCTATTGTAGCGGCCTCCCCGAGCGCTATCCAGGTAAAGGCGCAGCCTAATCCCTTCACGCCTTTGAGTTCAAATTCTCTTTTCAACCGGCTGACTGTTTCTTTCCCGAATCCGGGAGGGAGCGCTGTTGTGTTTAAGGTTTGGGATGTGAACGGCGTGCTCCTCAAGACTATAAATGACAGCGGCTCAACGCAGGTGACGTGGGACGGGAAAGATTTTAACAGCGGTTACGTTGAGACGGGCCTGTATATCTACGAAGTAAAGGTAGGCGGTTCTCAGACCGGCAGAGGAACGTTCGCGGTAGCCAGGTAATGAAGGAGCGGGATTAATGAAAAAGTTTTATTTCGCGCTATTGTTGATTCTATCCGGATCCGCGCAGGCGGCTTTTGAATATTACGATTATTCCGGGCGGGCTGTCGGATTTGGCGATGCGTTCACGGCGATGGCGGATGACGTATCGGCGATGTATATCAATCCGGCAGGAACAGCATTTATCAACAAGAAGAGCATTTCTTTTTCCTACAGCAAGCCTTACTCCGGTGTCGGAGATGACCTTTCCAACGGCTACATAGCGATGGCTATCCCTATTGACGAAAACGTTTCGGCTGGCATTTATTATTCCGGGTTTGGACTTGACGTTTACACCGAGAAAACCTATGCGGTAACACTCGGTTACAAAAAAATTCTGGACAACAAGCAGTATCTGTCGTTCGGAGTTTCGGTAAAGAATCTCGTGAAAGCGCTGGGCTTTGGAGACAGCATAGACGCTAATCCCGTTTTTGCGGGTAACAGGAGCGTTTCCGCTTTCAGTTTTGATGCGGGCGCTATTTACAGGATGGGCAGCGCCAGTTTCGGCCTGGCCATACAAAATATCAATCAGCCAGACATAAACTTTGGCACGGCTTCCGACCCGGTTTCCATGAGAATAACCGGAGGGGCTGCGGCAAAGATAATGTCGGGAATGATAGCGGAAGCAGATTATTCGGTTTTCGGCGCCTCCTGGGTGGCAAGCGTAGGAGGAGAATATAATATCAATAAGTCAAACCTCTGCGTGCGGCTCGGAGGAGGAATAGGTTCTGATTCCTATACGAGACTGAATGCCGGTTTCGGCTATGATTACACTCTGCCTGGATCCGGAGTAAGTGTTGGAATAGACTACGGATTCAGCTACCAGCTTGGATTTATTGATGGCTCGATAGGGTCTCATATTTTAACCCTGACCTTCAGAGAACTGCCTAAGAAGACGGGGAAAGAGGGTGAAGATGCGAAATAGAACAAGTCTTCTTGCCGGAGTTGTTGCCATTATACTTCTGGTCCCTTGCATTATAAATGCAGCCTTCAACCAATTGGACTATTCAGCGCGGTCATTCGGCATGGGAGATGTCTTTGTGGCCGTGGCGGATGATGCCTGCTCGCTTTACGCGAATCCGGCGGGTCTGGCGAACCTGAAGGTTTGGGAAGCTCAGCTAACCTACAATAAACTCATGATAGGGACCGGGGATGATATCGGCGAAAACTATCTTGGCGCGGTTTACCCGATAAAAGGGTATGGGACTTTCGGTTTCAGCATATATACATTCGGTGACACAGTCTATTCCGAAAACGTTTACCAGCTTGCTTACGCTTATTCCGCGCTCAACTCTTCATTTGGCGTGAATATTAAATACATGTCGAACGCTTTTGCCGCTAACGACTGGACAAATATAAATCCGTATTTCAACACGCTCTCAAAAAGCGTGCTCTCCTTCGGATTCTCCTTCTATTCGAAATTCTTCAATGACTTTGCCGTAGGGTTCTTTGTGGATGATTTCAATTCCCCGGATATCGGGCTTTCATCTGAGGAAAAACTTCCGGTTACGCTGAAGGGGGGAGTGTCCTACAGGCAGAAAGACACGATAGTTGCTTTGGAGCTCATATCCAGGGGAAATCTGTCCAAAATACAGCTCGGAACAGAGCTGACGGGTTTCCGGGCGGGAGCTTTAGGGATTATGAGTTTCAGGCTCGGAGCGGGATTTGGCGACGGGAGTTACTTTAACCTGTCTGCCGGCACCGGGCTTAAGTTCAACCTGCCGCTTATAGGCGCGGGCTGTTCGTTTGATTACGGATTCATGCTTCCGACCGCTTTTGCCGACGGAACCGCCGGCACCCACAAGTTTACCCTCACTTTTACGGAGCTCTACAAGCTCAAGGATGATAAGGCTAATCCCGAAGAAGGGCTGAGATAAGATGAAAAAGCTCCTTGCTTTTGCGGCCGCGCTTCAAATTGCTGTCAGCGTAACGGCTGCGGTTCACAGGATGGAAGTTTCCATAGTAAATACCACTTCCTACAGCGTGACCATCACACAAAATAAGGTGGACATTACCAATACCGGAACCGGTGTCTCTACCGCCGCAGAGAGTGACTTTTGGAATACGGTAAATCCTGTGGACGGCCGGGATATAAGAATCAAGGATATTAACGGTAATCCAATACCCTACTGGGTTGAGCAATTCTACAACACGGGAAGTTCCCCCTCGACCTCCAATCTCTCAAAGGCGGTTATTTGGTTTAAACTGCCGTCACCGCTTGCGCCGGGAGCTTCCACAAAGGTTAAAATAGATTACGGCGATCCGTCAAATACTGTGACCTCCGGAAACGGAAACGGAGTTTTTGATTTCTTTGATGATTTTTCTTCTTCGGTCCTCGATCCCACAAAATGGACAAAGTCCACCGGCTACACAATCGCCCCTATAATAACAACCGGAGTTTCAATAGTGGATGTTCTCGGCGTGGGTGCGGGCACTAGCACTTTTGCTATGAATACAGTCATTTCTACAAATGTAAGCGCGTTCAGAATCGGCGCCAGGACGCTTGCAACGGCAAATTCCACAAACACCCCTTTTATGATTACAACCTCCACAACACCGGATACCGACAGGTTCGGCATTGTGGACACAACAAGCCCTTCAAGTTCCACGAACCTTTTCAAATCATACGTGAAGGCCGGGGGCACGGTAATAACTGCCGGCGCTATAACATATACCTGCCCGGCTTCAATTGTGTGGAACAGAATGTCAATAACTAAGAGGTCGCCGACCGTATATACGGCCTCCGTAACCGCGGATAACGGCACAGGATCAACAGTCATAACAACCATACAGGCAGGCTGGAGCGCGGTCAATTGGAACTGGACTTCCTTCTATGGCTTCATTACGGTTCACCAGCAATATGAATGGATCTACCTCGCCAAGCAGTATGATTACGACGCCAGCACCACCGGAACTGCCGTGGCCTCCGCGTACCCGCTATACCATTTTACCGGCAGGATTTACTCCGGTATAAACGGCATTGACGGCGTTTCTGTCACGCTGACTAACAACACTGACCAGTCTACAATGAGTTATACCTCGCAGGTGGGAGGGACTTATGAGTTTTGGATACCTTCCTATGCGGGCGGTTCCTACACGGTCTCTTTCTCTAAGACGGGAAACAGCTTTTTCCCCGCTTCAATCCAGGCAAACGTGATTTCTGATGTGGCAGTCAATTCCGCAGCCGCGGTCCCTCTGGGATCAGCGCAGGCCGCGATCTCAACAAAGATATTCACTCCGGCAGGGTCTGATGGAAGGTTCAATTCGGTTTCGTTCGCGGTGATCAACCCTGGAAGCGCGGAAGTCAAACTGAGGGTTTTTGATTCCGGTGGCAGGTTTTATCGCGAGATAAAAAGCGCCGGTACAAGCACTTCCTGGGACGGGACTGACGACGCCGGAACGCTTGCCAGGGGAGGCGTTTATCTCTTCCAGTTAAGCGTTGGCGGCTCGACGGTGAAAACCGGCACGGTGACTCTGATAAAATGAAAAAAACACTTCTGACCGCGACATTGGCTGTTTTACTTTTCTGCGTTCATGCGGAAGCCTTCTACAAGCAGGCCTTCACCATCACGAACAATTCGGCTTTCGCTCTGAGCCAGTACCAGACCGGAGTGACCATTACTCCGGCATTAACAAATTTCTGGGCGAACGTTAAGAGCGATGGAAGCGACATTAGATTCCGCGACCAGAACGGGAACGATTTGCGCTGTTTTATGGATAAATGGGACTACGCGGGAAATAACGCCATAATTTATGTAAGGCTGCTGTCTCTCGGCGCGTCTGATTCCGCCGGCCTTGACATGCTTTACGGTACAACCGGATACCCGAACCTCATTAACGGCAGCGGCGTCTTCGAGTTCTATGATGATTTCAGCGGGACCAATCTTAACAAAAACCTGTGGTCAACCGCGAACCCCGGCAGTTGGGTTCAGACGGGGACCGGAACGCTGACCTGCACCGGCACCGCCAGAGCCGCAAGCATCCCGGTTTTCAGCACGACAGCTTCCTACGGGCTGGTATTTGAAACCAAGGTAAAGTCGGTAACGATTCCCGCTGACGGAATGACGCTGATTGGCTGTCATCTGTCCACAATCAACACCATAGGCTATCTTCATCACGTCACAAACGATTACCGTAAAATTGACGCCGCCAGTTACACTTCAACCGGCACCGCCGCTCCCACCAACGTTGATTTGCTCGCGGGCATTCTCTGCAGGAAGGACGGGACCTATAAGATCTATACTCAAAACTTTGCCACCGGAAGCTCGTACAATATCTATGAAGGTTCGCCTTCCGTAAAGAGCGTGAGCAATATGCCTGTTGTAATCGGGCTAAGAACGGATGACATGTTTCTCGGCGAGTCCGGCTCAGTTGTCTGGGACTGGGTCAGGGTCAGGAAGACCGTTGCTCCGGATGCCGAGCCGTCGCTTGTGACGGGAGCCCTGACACAGATAATGAACGCCTCCGGGCTTATCCAGACTTACACCTCCGGGGTTGAAGGCGTCCAGGTAAGCGTCACGAAAGCAGCGAGTACTTTTACCTATTCCGCCGAAAGCGGAGTGGGAGGAGCGTACAATCCTTGCTTTGATTCGGCGGGCGTATTCACCATTAACTTCAGCAAGGCGGGTTATTATTTTGTTCCGGCGAGCCTCACGGTAAATTTTGATAACACCTCTGATATTGCCCTGCCCGCGGTTCAGGCCTCTCCCGTCATAGCGGAAGCTCTTAAGCAATCCGGCAATGTATTTACACCCTTGTCTGCAGACGCAAGATATAATAACATAAAATTTACAGTCACAGATAATGCCGCCGGCGATCCGCTGGAACTTAAGGTCTTCAATTCGTCAGGCGGGTATATAAGGGATGTGACTACCGGTTCGACTACGGAAATATCGTGGGACGGCAGGGACAACTCGGGGAATTTGATGGCGGGCGGGGTTTACCTCTACAAACTGACTTCCGGCGCTGTGTTGAAAAAGAAAGGAATTGTGACGCTCATTAAGTAGTTATTCATTTTCTTGCCCTGTAAAGCATTCCAGCCCCAAAGAGCAGAAAAATAATATTTCCAAACCAAGCAGACATAAAAGGATTTAACAGGTTATTTGAGCCCAGGGACTGCCCGATAAAGAGCAGGTTATTGTAGATAAGCGCGAAGACCAGGCTCACGACGAAACTGAAGATTATCCCGCTGTATTTCCCTGCTCCCAGCCCGAAAGGAATTCCGATAAGAGCGAGTATCACGTTCGCGAAAGCCAGGGATATCTTGAACTGGTAGTTCATTTCTTCCTGTTTGAACTTTCCGCCGGATTTCTTTAGGTTGTCTATGTACTTCCTCATTTCAGAGAGCGTGAATTCTTCAAAGATTTTCTTGCTCTTGACCAGGTCTTGCGGTCTTTCTCGGAGGGAGACGGAGAGAGAGGCAGCTTTTCTTAGAGTTTCTTCCTGCCCGGATTCTGAAAAATCCCTTATGCTGCAATTTTCAAACTCCCATTCTTTGCCGTTCCACTGTCCGAGCGGCGAATCAATTCGCCGGAATACCGTGCCGTCTGCCCGGCGGTATAACAGAAATACGTTCTCAAGGACTCCCTTGTCCGAGTCGAAGTGCCGGGCGTAGGCTGTTGTTCCCACTCCGGAACTGAAAGCGATGTCATCCGCGCTGGATACCCTGTCGTCAAATCCGATCTTTAGTATTTTGTTGTGTTTCAGCAGTTTAGATTTATAATACAAATCTGCCGCGAAGGATTCATGCATTATTATGACTGAAGCGCTGATGAGCAGAGAGGACAGGATTATCGGCGCCGCAATACGGGCCAGGTTCATGCCGCTGGTCTTCATCGCGGTTATCTCATTGTTCTTTGTCATGCTATTTAGGGTGAAAAGCACGGCGAGCAGGGTCGCGATCGGCGATACCTTGAGCGCGGTGAGCGCTGCCCTGTAGGCGAAATAGTTGAAAATTGAGAGGACCGAAGCGTGGTAAAGCAGCATCTCGTGTATGACCTCAAAAAATTCATTAGCCAGCATAATAATGGTAATGGCCGCTATAGAAGCGGCAAAGGCCTTGAAGAATTCCTTGGTTATGTAGAAGTAAACTGTCCTGGGTTCTCTCATATACCCCTATAGCGCTAATCTGCGTAATCTGTTTCTCTAATCCGTGTAATCATTAGAATTTTACTTTCTCCCTCATAGCCAAAAGCAGCAGCGTCAAGCCGACGGTCCCGATCACAATATTCGGCAGCCACATTCCCATGATCGGGGATAGTATTCCTTTCTGCGCCAGCGCATCTCCGGTTATCAAGAAATAATAGTAAACCACTATCAACACAAGGCTCATGACCATGCTCCAGGACATGCCCTTCTGTCTGACGGATATACCGAGGGCGATTCCGGTCAAGGTCAGAGCCAGGCAGGCGAAAGGTATGGAGATCTTCTTGTGGTACTCTATTTGCGGGGTAACGTCATTTATGCCGTTCTCTTTTAAACTCTTTATTGCTTCGGAAAGTTCCGAGAAGGTCATTTCGCGGAAACTCTTGGTGTTTGAAGCTCCCGCGAGGGCGCTGTTTATGTCCAGGTCGATGTCATAGGAATCGAAATTTATCAGGTTATAGCCGGAAAGCCCCGGGCCCAGCGCCTGGTGGATACTGCCTCTTTTAAGTTTAAGAATCAGTCTCTTCTCGTCCTTGTCGGAAGCGAGCAGTCCCTCCGGAGCGGTTATTGTATAGACCGGAGAGTTGCTCTTTTCCATCACATAGACCAGGATATTGCTGAGAGTCCCTGTCTTTTCGTCTTTCTTGTCGACATAGAATATGAATCCGTTAAAATCATTGATAAATACCTTTTCCTGGATTGCCACATTTGCTCTTTTCTCAACAATGTTAAAATAAAGTTTCTTGAATGCCAGGTTGCTTCGCGGCAGGAGTGCCGCGTTAAAAAAAACCATAATAATGGAGACGCAGAGTCCGAAGACAAGCACAGGCGCCGCAATGCTGTTTACATGCACGCCATTTGTTTTCATTGCTGTTATCTCGTTGTCGGAATTGAACCTTGAGAAAGCGAAAAGGACGGCGAAAAGGAGGCCCATAGGAACGGTGATTGCTATATAGGCGGGCAGGACATAGGCAAAAAGCCGGACGGCAGGGAGAAACCCGACGCCGTACCTGACAATCAGCTCTGAAAGCTCCCTTGTCTTGTCTATCAAGAAGATAAGCGTGAAGACCAGGAACCCGAGAAGGAGAGGCGCAGTTATCTCCTTCACTATGTACCTGTTAATGATCTTCATTTTGAAATTATACCGCAAAAGCCGTTCAAAAGCCATAATTATGAGCCGGCGGGCCGGTACGCCGTCATTGAAAACGCATGGTTAATTTGCTAAAATCACTTACTGCACGCGTTGACAGGAGGGGTCATTGAACAGGTTTACAACACCGGCCGTGCTGTTTCTGACCTGGCTGTCATCGTGTCTTGCCTTTCCGGCTTCCGCGGGTACCCCTGCATTTTTTGATGCCTCTCCCGATGAACTTGTTTTTTTGCCTTCCATGCTGCCTTTTATCGGAGCTGATTGCGAGGATAGCTTAAAGCTCTCAGGCTACGTCAACCAGCCCGGAATAGCCCCTCTGCTTGAAGATTTCCCTGTAATTGAGGACATTTCGTGGGCGCTTGAAGACCATTCAGGAACAGATATGAGCGGCGCGTTTCTTTCAGAAATGCTGCTGGCGTTTAGGGGGATTCTTGACGGAGAGCTCGGATACAATTTCAATGTTGATCTTGAGAGGCTTGATTCCAGCGCCCGGCTGTACAGAAATATAGCGTCGAAGGTGAGCTTGCCAAAAGAGGAGCCTGACAGCGGTATTGATGTTTCAATGCGGGATCAACTGCCGGAAGGTATTGGAAAGATAGGTTTTGACCTGCCGCTGGAGTCCAAACTTGAAATATCAGGAAGAAAAGGGGTTACGGTAAATTACGGGAATGTAATAAAGACTAACCCTCCGGCCGGACAGGAAAATATTCCAGGAGCGGCGGCCGGTATTACCAATGGTTTTACGCTTACCCAGGACCTTCAAGTAAGGCTCACGGGGACTATAGGCAAGCGCGTGATAGTAAATGTGGATTATGACGACACAAAGATTCAGCAGAGGGATATTTCGCTTGTCTATAAGGGACAGGGCGAGGATTTCATCCAGAAAGCCGAGTTCGGAGACGTAACGCTCTCGCTGCCAAACACGGAATTCACGGGATACAATAAGAACATCTTCGGCGGTGATGTAGAGATGAAGCTCGGGCCGCTTAATCTTAAGGCAATTGGTGCGCAGTCAAAAGGAACTACGGATGTAGATAAGTTCACAGGCGGGTTCACTCCGGTCAAAATGGATATCCCGGACACGGCTTTCATCCGCTTCAAATACTATCAGATATTGTCTGGCACCACGCGTGTTACCAACATAGATCCTGGTTCGGTGCAGCTCTGGATGGATGATCAGAACGGGACCAACAACAATTACCCCCCAAACTGGCCCGCAGACAGGGGCGCCGATCCGACGCTTTATACCCAGCACAGTTCCAACAACACCTTCTCGCTTGACTACCTGCATCCCGGAACAGATTACGTTGTGGATTATGTGAACGGAATTGTCACGGTAAACAAAAATATGCAGTCAAATTATATCCTTGCCGTCGCGTATTCGGTCGGCGGGGTGAAAACGGGCTATGATTCTGGGGGGCAGTTTGATTTCACGGAAGCCGGCTCTCCGCCGTCCCTGACGAACTCGCTTCAGCCTTTGCAAGCCGATAACAAGTATTACGATCAGCAGGTAATGAACTATTACAGTCTCGGCAACAAGAAAATTCTTCTTCCGCAGTACGACGCGGAATTTATCTTTAAAATTTATGATAATAACAACGCAGAACAGCCGCTTTCAAATTACGGCTACGCCATTGATGTTGATAACGGTTTGGTGCGTATACAGTCCGGGAAAGTAGTCAATCCTGATCGTCCTTTTTCTTATATTCCAACGCCCGACGCATATCCGACTTTTGCGAACCCCACCACGCTCAGCAGGTACAGGATTCATATAGAATATAAGTACAAGATAAACTCCTACCAGTTAAAACATATGAACATAGTTAAGGGCAGCGAAGTTATCACGGTAGGGGGAGTAAGGTTCTCTAGGGACTCTCAATACAGCATAGATTATGACAGCGGTTTCATTTCTTTCTTCAACCTTGACGACATAACCAACAAGGAAGTTGTTGTTACTTATGAGTATTCCCCGTTCGGCGGTTCCGGCCAGAGCAACCTGTTCGGAGTGAGGGCTGAGCTCAATCTTACGTCATTCTCGCTTGGCTCGACCTATCTGTTTTCCGGAAGCCAGTCGCCTCTTGAAGTCCCAAGTATCGGAGCCACGCCGACCAGCCTTAATGTTTTTGACATAGATTCTAAATTCACCCTTACTCAGGACATGATACGCGGTGCGGTCGGGAATTCCTGGATACTGCCCTCCGATATCAGTTTTTCGGGTGAGATAGCGCAAAGTTATTTCAATCCGGACACGTTTTCGGCGAAAAACGGCGAGAAAGGCGTTGCTATGATAGACAGCATGGAGGGGACTGATAACGTTTCAGGGTTCCCGACTCTATTTACTTCATGGTTGCCTTCCAGCGTGCCGGTTGACGATGCGGCTCTAAAAAACAGTTTTACCGACCAAACCCAGAATAACCGGGCAAGGTTTTCTCTTTCAAACTTCAACGGCAACGGGCATGATGAATCGAACGGAGGGTCAAAGCAGCTTCTTAAGCTGGATTATGATTTTAGTTCCGGTTTGTGGGGAGGTATAAGGTATCCGGTTTCTCAGTCCGGGGCGGATTATACCAATTACCGCTATATTGAGGTCTGGATGCTCGCCGACTGGACACAGGCGGTTTCATTTAACGTGGACCTTGGCGTTATTTCGGAAGACAGCAATGGAAATGGAGTCCTTGACACCGAAGACCTTAACCATACGGGAGTGCTTGATAACGGCGAGGATATAGGAATTCCAATAAGATACGGTTCCGGAATTATGAATGAAGGCGCTTCAAACAACATCCTTGATACTGAAGATATGGACGCCAACGGGGCTCTTGAAACAAATGAATCATATTACTATTACAATTTTGACCTGAATAACGCGAACGCGAATCAATGGGTGGCAAACACGGTTACCAATTCTTCCGGCACGTGGAAGCTCCTTAAAATTCCTATTGATTTTGATGACCCGGCCACGGGTAAGGTAAACAGTCCTTCCAGAACCCTCATCAAGCATGTCCGCCTCTGGCTAAAAAACAAATCCGGCGCTGGTCCGGCAGGCAATGTTGTGTTTGAGTCGATACAACTCACAGGCAACAAATGGCAGTTGAAAAATGTCACAAATGCAGCAATCTTTAATGTTAAAGCAATAAGCAAGGACATTGATTCTTCGTATATACCGCTGACAAACAATTTCTACACGGTCAATACAGCGGCGGATATCACCAAAGAGCAATCCATCTTGCTTGCGTACACAGGTTCAACCACATATTCAAACTATGCGGTAAAGCTCTATTCACAGCCGGTAAGTTTTATGGATTACGCCACCCTCAGGTTCGATATTTATAAAAAGAACACCTTTCCGGGAGATATTCTGTTTGTGAGGCTGGGAAGCGACGAGACAAATTACTTTCAGTACAATTTTCAGCTTGATTCCGCGGGGCAGGGATGGCAGGCGCTTTCTGCTGCTCTCTCCAGCCCGGACGGCAGAAGCGGGACTTTCTATATAAACAATGTTAAGCAGATAAGCATCGGCATTTAC
>Ga0118677_10013319_pt1 | contig 11843 bp, 12 predicted proteins | sample AliMusrvi5mmetaG_FD_86154 | JGI IMG/M metagenome (GOLD analysis project Ga0118677, IMG submission 86154) | reverse complement strand
ATATTAAGTGTTATGATTTCGGTCTCAGCTTATGGTTCTCCGATTATCGGTATGCCTGCAACATGGACATCGGGAACTGATGGTTGGCAAGTTGATCAAATAGATGGTGCTGGAGCATCGATTGGTAACGTGGCCAGTACGTTGCAACTTGTGATTACCAATGCCCCAAGTGCGGCTGCGGGGATCTACGCGAATGGGAGTTCATCTAGTGGGAACTTTGTCGGCAATTATTATAGTCTTGCAAACGATTTAAGAAGTGGGTCGAGCAACCTCGTTGTGCAGTTTGATTTGCAGACTCTTGGTAACTATAACGACCAAGCGGGTATGATGCTTCTGTATTTCGTGGGAAATGGAAACCAATATATATACAGCGCATCTCTCACTCAACCTGTCACAAATCAATTAACACACTATAGTTTTCTGATTGGTTCTGCGACCGATTGGTTTGGTACTAACAATACATTTAACGCTGATTTTAATAACGTATCACAGATTGGACTTCAATTTTATGAGAGTCTGGGTGCTAGTGACAGTTATATCCAACTTAGTAATTTTGAGTTGAATGGGCAACTTCAAGTCCCCGAGCCTGAAACTGTCTGGATGATTGTGATGGTGTTGGCTTCATTGGCGGTTACATTCCGTGGGCGGCTTTCTGAGATGGCTGGGCAGGTCAAGGCGAGGTTTACCGCGTAAGAGAGTTGACTGCTTTGCAATGCCAAAAAACCAGACCTAAAGTCTGGTTTTTTGTTTTGATGTATGCCCGGTCGGGTCTCAATCTCCACTCAAAAAACGGTTTTTGAGATAGAAAGTTAAGGTCATTATGGTGGATCCAAGTGCCAGAGGTGTATCGATGGTCGAATTGACCATTCTCTCTGCCATGATGGCCGGGGCCGTTTCCGGGGCTGTCACCGGGTGGATTGCGCGCCGCAATGCCTTGCTCGCCATGGCCGCCTTCCTGATCGGGATACTCGGTGGAATGTTGATTGGAACGGGAATGGGTTCCTTGTGTTATGGCCTCCCTGATGGTTCCGACCTGCCGCCCATTAAATCAGGATGTTGCGCACTCGCTTCCAGCGGACTGGCTGGATTGGCAGGCTCTTTCCCCACGGCGTTTCTTGTTTCCGGACTGATCGCCCTGCTTACCTTACGCCATCTTCATCCGCGTCCGCCACGGATCAAAACCGCCTTGACCGGGTTCGGGATGGGCGTAATGACCGGCGTCTTGACCGCCTTGATGATGGCGGTTGTCTGAGACAGTTTACAGGACGGTGATCTTCAATCCAGTCTGATCCACGTCGAAGTCAAAAAATCGCGCCAGGGCATTTGGCGGATGGGCGGTCAAATGGCGCCGGATTTGCTGAGCGGCGCTGGCATCACGGGCGACCAGTAGGATAAACCCGCCCCCGCCAGCCCCCGGTAGCAAACGCCCCGCTGTCCAGCGGGATATGCTTTTTAATAACGCCTCGATCTGTGGTGTTGTCGCTCCCGGATCAATCTTCTTTTTCAGCGTCCAATAGCGTTCAATGCCACATGCAAATCCATCCACATCCTGAGCATCCAGGCAGGTTTTCATGTCGAGGGCTGTCTTTTTGAGGTCATCCACAGTTTCCAAGATCAACGGATCCCTGGCCAAATAGTGTCTGACCACGTTGTGGAGGATGTTCCGCGCCATACGCTTCTGGCCGGTGAAATACAGGAGCATCCGTTCCCGGAGGGCGCTCCCGGGGCGCAGGTCGAAAACCGACCAGCTCAGGCTGGTGGCTTGGTCGGATCCTGGTTTGGTACGGATCAGTTTTACTCCCGGGATAATGCCGCCGATCTGATCCTGCCAGCCGCCACCCGTACACATCCGCTGTTCCAGGATGCTGGTCATGGCGATAATCCGGTCGGTTGAAAACGGCTGGCCCAGAACCCGGTCCAGGCAAGCCAGAACCGCCGCTCCGAGGATTGAACTGGTACCCATGCCTGATCCCTTTGGAAGGGCTGAGAATATTGTCAAATCAAGTCCGCCACCCAACACGCCCAGCCATTTCTTCAGAGGACTGTCGCGCCTGCTAGGCCCGATTCCGGACAGAACGAGAGCGGCTTTGGGCAGGGCCGCCCAATGCTGGGGATTGTCATGGTTGAGCAGTTCTGCCGTGGTCCGGATGGTGACGCGTTGGCCCAGGTCAATGCTGGCAAGGCGGATGACCCCGTCGTAGTTCAGTTTGGCCATGACCTGGATCGGATACTGTCCGTTCAGGGTGATGGCGGCATTCATCACGTTCCCGCCCAGTTCAATGCTGATCGGCGGCGTGTCCGACCAGCCCCCAGAGAAATCAATACGAACCGGGGTGGTGACCCATACGACCTGGTCGTGGAGAATCGCGGCGGGTTTCGGAACCAGGGGGACATCGAAGGATTGGGCAACGGATTCAGCCACCGCGTCAAAGGCGCCCTGACGCATAGTGGACGGTGTGGCGTACGCCACAGTTTGTCTGCAGAAAGACGGCGGCACTTTAACTTTTTCAACAATGGTGGCTGCGAGTTGGAGGAGGCGGGCGCGGAACAGCGGATCGGGGCGGCGTTGCAAAGCCAGTGCAAGCTGTTCAAGGGCGTCTCTGGCGTCCGCAGGTGATTTGATTCCTGCCGCCACGTCATCGGCGGCGAGACGGTCATTAACCAATACTTGTTCCGCAAGGGAAAGTGTCATGTCAGGTCTCTCAAACAGGCGACGATGCGTTCCGCAGTATGTCCGTCCCATAGCGACGGCCGGTGTTCGGCGCGGGGCAGGGTGGCGGCCTCCCGGAATTCAGCCCGGATTTTTCCGATGTCGTTGCCGACCAGGATGCTGGCTCCGCCATGCTCGCGCAGGGTCATAGGCCGTTCGGTATTCCTGCGGAGGGTCAAACACGGGGTGCCCAGCACGCAGCATTCCTCTTGCAGTCCTCCACTATCGGTCAGCATAAGTTTGGCGCCCATGGTGAGCCGGAGCATTTCGTGATATCCGAGCGGCTGGGTGAGGATGACGCCGGGACAGTTTCGGAGGGTGTCCCAGAACCCGAACTGCTCCAGTTGTTTGCGCGTCCGGGGATGCACCGGCCAGACCAGCGGAAGGACAGGGGCCACGTCGGTTGTCAGGAAGGCAACCAGCGCCCCGAGGATGTCCTTATCGTCCACGTTCGAAGGACGGTGCAGGGTGATTGTGGAGAAGCGGTTGTCCCGGAGCGGTGGGTTGGGATGGAGCGCGCCGGGGAGGGCGGAGACGCCGCAGACGGCATCGGGATTAAGTTTGGCGGCCACGAGACGTTGTTGTTCAAGCGAGTCAATCATGATGTTACCCACCCGCTTGATCTTTCCGGCGGGCACGCCTTCCTTGAGCAGGTTGGCGTCGGCCAATTCGTCGGTGGTGAAGAGCAGGTCCGACAGCCGGTCGGTGACCATCCGGTTGATTTCCTCCGGCATGTCCAGATCGAAAGAACGAAGGCCTGATTCGATGTGGGCGAGCTTGACGTGTTCCTTCTTGGCGGTGATGGAGCAGGCGCAGGTGGCGTTGACATCGCCGACCACGACGATCCAGTCCGGTTTGAGGTCCCGCACGACCTTCTCGAAGGCGATCATGGTTCTCCCCACCTGTTCGGCATGGGAGCCGGACCCGATTTCAAGATCAACATCCGGCTTGGGAATATTCAAAGCCTGGAAAAAGGCATCCGACATGCTGGCGTCATAATGCTGGCCTGTATGGACGAGCGTATGATGGAAGCACTCGGGGAATCGTTCGAGTTCCCGGACAAACGGTGCGATCTTCATGAAGTTCGGCCGCGCCCCCACGACGGACATGATGTTGATCTTATGACGACTCATGTGGACATAGATATAATGCGAATGGATGGTGAAGTCGAGACTTCTGTCCCAATTTCTGTCTCAAAATCAGCCTTGACGCGGGGGAGGCTCTGGGGAAGAGTAGGAGTCATGAAACGAATGCTCCATGCCGTTGCGGTTATTACAGTGGTTCTGCTGGCCGGGATGCTGACTCCCGGGTGCGACTATATCAATGATTCGGGCGTGGCCAGCAGTAATGTGTCCGGGTCATGGCTATATTCAGACTCCAAAGGAATGCAATCCGCATGGACGCTTGTCCAGTCCGATCAGGACGTCATTTCGGGGTCCGGGACGAAAGGGGAGGCGATCAAGGGCTCGATCAGCGGCGATTCCGTGAGCCTGACGACGACCAATTCCGACGGGCGCTCCATTCTTACCGGCACGGTGACCGGAGAAACCATTTCCGGGCACTACACCAACTCTATTTCCGGTACCGGATCATGGACGGCTGTTAAGACGAATTAGACGGTTTTCGCGGTGTCAAAATAGGCTTGTTTTTGATGGACTCCCTCGTTAGACTCCGGCCCCAAATTACGGGGTGGGGGATTGTCAGGCGGCACCCTTTCCCCAATAGAACAAGGAGATGACGATGTCAACAATACCGACCACGAACCGCAAGTTGATTGATTGGGTGAATAAGGCGGCCAAGCTGACCAAGGCGGCCGCCATCCACTGGTGTGATGGCTCCCAGGCCGAATATGACCGGCTTTGTCAGGAGATGGTGAAGGCGGGCACCTTTACGCCGCTCAACCCGAAACTGCGCCCCGGTTGCTACCTCGCCCGCTCCCACGCCAGCGACGTGGCCCGCGTGGAAGATCGCACCTACATCTGCTCCAAGACCAAGGCGGACGCCGGCCCGACCAACAACTGGGCGGATCCCGACGAGATGAAAAAGCTGATGACAGGCCTGTATGACGGATGTATGCAGGGGCGGACGATGTATGTGATCCCGTTTTCGATGGGACCCCTGGATTCACCCATTGCCAAGGTGGGAATCGAGCTTACGGATTCCCCCTATGTGGTTGTCAACATGCGCATCATGACCCGCATGGGCAAGACGGTGCTGGACAAGCTGGGCGCCACCGGCTCCTTTGTGGAATGCCTGCACTCCATTGGCGCGCCGCTGAAGCCCGGCCAGAAGGATGTTGCGTGGCCTTGTGAGCCTGATCCGGCGAAGAAATACATTGTCCATTTCCCCGAGGAGCAGGCCATCTGGTCTTACGGATCCGGTTACGGCGGCAACGCCTTGCTGGGCAAGAAGTGCCTGGCCCTGCGCATCGCCTCCTCGATCGCCCGCAAGGAAGGGTGGATGGCCGAGCACATGGTGATTCTGGCCCTCACCTCGCCGGCGGGGAAGAAGCACTACGTTTGCGCGGCATTTCCGAGCGCCTGCGGTAAGACAAACCTGGCTATGATGCAGCCGAGCCTGCCGGGCTGGTCGGTCAAGTGTCTGGGCGACGACATTGCCTGGATCCGTGTGGGCGAAGATGGTCGGCTGTATGCGATGAACCCCGAGTCTGGTTTCTTCGGCGTGGCGCCGGGCACCTCAAACCAGTCGAACCCGAATGCGATGAAGACGATCACCAAGAACACCATCTTCACAAACGTGGCACTGACACCGGAGGGTGACATCTGGTGGGAGGATATGGGGATTCCCGCGCCGGCGAAGGCGATTGACTGGGAAGGCAAGGACTGGACTCCGGATTGCGGTCGCAAGGCGGCGCACCCGAACGCCCGGTTTACGGCCCCTGCGGCACAGTGTCCCGTGATTGATGCGGATTGGGAAAACCCGGCGGGGGTGCCGATCTCGGCGTTTCTGTTCGGCGGGCGGCGTCCATCCACCATCCCTTTGGTGAACGAAGCCTTCAACTGGGAGCACGGCGTATTCATGGGCTCCTCCACGGGTTCCGAAACCACGGCGGCGGCGCTCGGCAAGGCCGGTGTGTTGCGGCGCGACCCGTTTGCCATGCTGCCCTTCTGTGGCTACCACATGGGTGACTATTTCGCCCATTGGCTGTCCATGGCCGGCAGGACCGACCGGAGCAAGCTGCCCAAGGTGTTTTTTGTGAACTGGTTCCGCAAGAGTCCGGAAGGTAAATGGCTGTGGCCCGGTTACGGCGACAACAGTCGCGTCCTGAAATGGATCTGCGAGCGCGTCGAGGGCAAAGGCAAGGCGGTCAAGACGGCGATCGGCAATCTTCCGACGGAAGATGGCCTTGATCTGTCAGGACTCAAGATCACGCCTGAAGACGTGAAGCAGTTGTTGTCAGTGGATCCCGAAGGCTGGAAGGTCGAGATCGCCGATATCACCGCCAACTACGATAAATTCGGCGACAAGATTCCGGCGGCGCTCAGGAAAGAACTCGAAGGCCTGAAACAGCGGTTGGGCCTGTAAGGATCATCTTCCATACAAAGGGCGTAACTGGCCAACGGAGGGGACTCCATCCCTGTAGGATTCTCCCCTTGGCCCGATCCACCAGGTGCCTGCTTGACGCAAGGTCACGGGGGTAAACGATCCGTTGGAATTCTGGATGTTGATCGTGATGGTCATGGGATGGGGTTCCATGACCGGAATGGGTTGGGGGATTGCCACTGGCTGCTGAACCACTTTGGGCCCGGTCTGAGCGGGTTGCTGGACCACCGGAGGCCCTTGATATAGGGTTTGTGGTTGTTGAACCGGCTCGGGTTGCTGAACATAAACAATCGTTGGCGGTTGCACAGGTTGCGGCAAATAGACCACCGGCGGTGTCTGATAAATAATGGGAGCCGGTTGTACGTACACCGGTTGCTCGGAAACCGCCACGGCCAGCAAGCCCAGGCCAAGCAAACCGAAAATCAACTCCCCCCGGCTATTATGATAATACCCGTAGTGTCCGCCATCATACCCGTGATAGCCGCCCCGTCCCCCGCGACCGTCCCCGTAACCATGCCCGCCACCATGGTACTGAGCCATGCCTGTGGAACCAACCAGCGTGACTGCCACCAACACTCCCAAACTCTTTATCATCGTTTTCATAGGAATTCCTTTATGCAAATAGGATACCACTACCCCGTCCTCAAGTAAACCGCCGCAACTCCTATTGAGAATTGCTGCTCCATCGAGGAGATGTCTTGTCTCGTTTTCCCCGCACGCCTATGATACCCATCCCATCTGGAAATCACTTATGCAGGATGGGCGTATTAATTGAAGGCGGTATGAAAACTCAGGCAAGAATTGGGCTGATGGGCGGATTATTGGCATGGGCCGTGTTTCCGGCGAGTGCCGGGGACTGGCAGGGCAATCTGCAGGCAGGCGCGGGCTATTGGGCCGGCGAAACGCGATACTCCATCGGCGGTACGGCATGGACCCCTGCTGACGGCTCGGTTGATCTGCCCGGCAAAGTCAGCGAACTGAAATTCCCGTTCGATGTGACCTTCGGCGCCGTGGGAGGAAGCTTGTTTTACCAGGGACAGGTCGAGTTGCATGGCCGGGTGATGGCCAATATCACGGAACCCTCCTCAAAAATGAAGGATTCCGACTGGGGCGTTTTTTCCGAGGACCCCGGCGCTCTGGATGTCTATTCCGAATCGGATGCCCAACTGAGCGCCTTCTCGGCGGATGTCGGGGTGCGCTACTGGCTTCTGATCACGCCGACCGCCAACCCGGTGACCTGGTCTCTCGGCGTCGGCCCCAGCCTTCTCTATCAGCGGTGTGACTGGACCATAAGCAACGTGGACGAGTGGTCTCCCTCCGATCCCGGGATCACGCACCAATACGAATCCGGCAAAGTGGCAACGTACTCCGCCACGACCGTGATGCCATACCTGGACTGCAGCGCCATGATGACCTTCAAAGCTCTCAGACTCCGGCTCGGGGCCGGCCTCGGGCCCGTGCTGGTGCATGATGAGGATGATCACCTTCTCCGGCAGAAACGCTCGACCGCCGACATGACGGGGGTGGGCGCCATAACGTCGGTTGAGGCGACGGTTGACATCACTAGCCACGTTTTTATCCAGGCCAAACTGGCAGGGTTTCAGGTTAATGCCTTTGGCACGCAGAGCCAGAAAGGATATGGCGGGAAACTTGACGGGTACTATGCCGAGATTGACGAGACCTACAACTCGACTACCTTTACCGGCGACATTTCCATTGGGTGCACATTTTAGTCCGTCTTCCAGTGCGGCAGAATTCGCAGGGAGTTATGGCTTTCTCAAAACCCGCGGAGATCGGTGCTTGAACGGCGGGGAAGTCCCTCTTTAGGCGTCCGTTTCAACACCACATATTCCAGGCCGAGTCGCGTGCAGAATTCCCGCTTTTCAGGCTTGTCGCCATCCTCGTTGACGGCGTACATATCCGGCTTGATGGTGTGGACTTCCGGTTCCGCATCCACCCACCCGAAGCCTGTGGAAATCAGGCATTGTTTCACGTAGCGCACCGAGCCGACGACATACCGCCGTTCTTCCTGCTTGAAGAGCGGATGGCCAGGTCCCTTGAGGTGTTCGACATTGGCGTCATTACCGACCACCACATAGAGGTCGCCCAATTCAGAGACTTCCTCGCAGAAGCGAACATGGCCCGAATGGAACCAGTCATAACATCCCGTGACGAGAACCTTCTTGCGGCCGGGCTTGGACGGCATGGGCGGGGGATTCGGGAATCCGGCCAGATCCGCATCCGCCAGAACCCGGTATTCAATGCCCCGGGCCTTGCAGAACGCGCGGCGATCCGGCGTGTCAGCCATTGCGCAACTTACCCAGATATCTGGCGCAGGCGCCTCCACCTCGGGCAGGGTGTTCAGAACATCGCCCTCGTTGACCAGGGTGACGTTGTGGACATAACGCATGGCTTGCATCAGGTACAGGCGTTCCTCCTGAGGGAGTTTGGGCGCCTGTTTATTGACCGACCGGGCGAGTTCATCCGTCCACAATAGCACATGGAGGGAACCGAGTTTTGATGCTTCCTCCAGAAGACGGATATGGCTGGACTTGAAATTGTCAAAAACGCCGGAAAGAACCACACTTTTCATGTTCATTTTCGCGCCTTCACGTGAGATTGCTTTATTTGCTTCTCGTCCGGACCAAGATCCGGAACGTCCCCGGAACCGGCTCCTCGGAGGCGATATACAGATAGCCGCCCCCGCAACCGGAATACATCGCGCCCGGATATCTGGACTGGTAGTACTTCATGATGCCAACCAGGTCAATCGAGAGGGTGGGATGCCGAACGACATGGGGCAGGAGTGTCTCCCAGCAGGTCATACAGAGGTTCATGGCCTTGCCCAACGCGCGAAGATCCCTGCCGGTGATGGCGTCGAAACAGTCCTTGCCGGACTGGCTCAACTTCCCGACCCATTTCGGGTCCAAGTTCTTGACGCCGAGCGGGCTGTACCCATCAGGTCGTGGCGCCACGGGAAGGACATTGATCACACTCTCCACCCACCGTGCGACCTTCGGATCGTTGTTGGATTCAATATGAACCGGGAATAATCCGCCTTGATGGTTGATATCGTAGTCCAGCCGGTTGATGCCGGGATAGATCAGGCCGATCATGTCCTGTGAGCCGGAAGGATGGGGATTATCCCGGTTTTCAGCCTCATAGAGATCCATGACCCGTTTGCCGGGATCGCCCTTGGGCAGACCGCCCCACCGCTTCAACGCGATACGGCGCGTGCTGGTGGCGATGCCGCACCGGTCCATCCATCGGAAGGTGGGTTCAACTCCGACCACGACCATGGAACCCGGCGGCCTTGGATTGATCCTGGACAGGAAGGGCTGGTCAATCCAGCCTCCCGCCAGGGCAATCCGGTACGGGAAATTGCCGGTAATGCCGGTGATTCCCCGCGATGAGGGCTTAGACGTTCGCATGGTCAGGGCCGGTTCCTTAATCAGGCAACGTCTTCAACGGTTTTCCGTCCGGCTTTCCGGTCCTGGTATTGCTGCTCGATCCACTTGTACGTCGTCTTGAGGCCCTTCCGGATCGGGATCGAGGGTTCCCAGCCGAGCATCTCCATGATGAAGGTGTTGTCGCTGTTTCGGCCCGCCACACCCTTGGGTGCGTCGAGGTCGTATTTCCGTTTGAGCTTCACGCCACCGATGGCTTCGGTGATGCTGACCAGTTCGTTGATCGTGATCATTTCGCTGGTACCCAGGTTGACCGGTGTGGCGATCAGCTTCTCGGAGTGCATGATCAGGTCGATACCCTTCACGCAATCGTCAATGTACATGAAGCTGCGGGCCTGCTCGCCGGTGCCCCAGATGACGATCTCGTGCCTGCCGGCCTCCTTGGCCTCGATGACCTTGCGGCACATCGCGGCGGGGGCCTTCTCGCGGCCGCCATCCCAGGTGCCCGGGGGACCGTAGACGTTGTGGAAGCGGGCGATCGCGGTCTTCATGCCGCGTTCGGACCAGTATTCCTGGCAGAACATTTCCGAGAGCAGTTTTTCCCAGCCATAGCCGCGTTCGGCCAGGGCGGGGTAGGCGTCGGATTCCTTCAGGGCGATGACCTCGGGGGACTTCTGGAGGTCGGTGTTGTAAGCGCACGCCGAAGAGCTGTAGAAGAACCGCTGGCAGCCGGCGTTGTAGGCCGCTTCGATCATGTGCGTGTTGATCAGGATGCTGCGGAGGCACTGGATGCGGAAGCGTTCAATGAAGCCCATGCCGCCCATGTCGGCCGCGAGCTGATAGATCTCGACGGCATTGCTGGCGACCTTGCTGCAATTATCCTTTTCGGACAGATCCATGGAGATCGAATCGACGCCCCCATGGTGCTGATACCACATCGGGAGGGGTTTTTTGTCGACGGCGCGGATGTTGGTGAAACCCTTGTCCAGGAAGTACTTCACCAAGGCGCCGCCGATGAAACCGCCGGCGCCGGTGACCAGGATGAGGTCATCCTTCTTGCAGGCGTTCCGAGTGACGCGCTTGGCCATGATAACATTCTCCTTGCAAAGGCTGGGGCGGCCCGCCATGGTGGTGGGGGGGCTGGACCGCACGGACGCCATCAATACGTCGGGATGATAACAGCTTGAGATCCGCTCCTCCCATGGCTATTGTTGGATGAATGATGCCAATTCTTGACCCATTGAAACGCGCCTTTTCGGACCCCCAAACCGCGGGGCCCGCGGCCGATCAACCCCGGTTTTTTTCCGCCCAGATCGCCCAGGCCCGGCGGTTCCACCTGCAGGCCCGGCCGCTGGCGGGCCAGCCCTTGAGCGTGGTCTGCGGCGGCAGCGAACGCTGCCTGCCGGATTACCAGATCCGCCGCCGGACGTTTCCCTACTACGGGCTGGAATTCGTCGCCGGAGGCAAGGGAACCTTGACCCTCAAGGGCCGCGCCTATCGCCTGGTGCCCGGGACGCTCTTTTCCTACGGACCGGGCGTGCCGCAGTTGATCACCACCGCCCCCGAGGAGCCGCTGGTCAAATATTTCGTCGATTTCGCCGGCCCGCGCGCCCGGAAACTGCTGCGGGCCATTCCGCTGCCGCCCGGGACGGTGATCCAAACCTCGGCGCCGGCTGAAGTCATGCCTATCTTTGACGGCCTGATCGCCAACGGACTCAAGAACACGGGCCAGAGCCCGGAGATCTGCGCCGCCCTGCTGGAGGCCCTGCTGCACAAACTCGCCGAGACCAAGGTGCCCCCCGGCTCGGTGGAAAGTGCCGCCTTTGGGACGTATCAGCGCTGCGTCCGTGAGTTGGAGGAACACGCCCTGGAGATCCGCACCCTGCAGGAATTGGCCCGCCGCTGCCACGTGGACGGCGCCTACCTGTGCCGGCTGTTCAAGCGGTTCGATCATGAAAGCCCCTACCACCGGCTGATGCGGTTGAAGATGAGCCACGCGGCAGCCCGCATGCAGGCCCCGGGCATGCTCGTCAAACAGGTGGCGGCGGAACTGGGCTTTGACGACCCCTACCACTTCTCGCGGGCGTTCAAAAGCGTTTGCGGACTCTCCCCCACCGAACTGGTGCGCGACGTCCATCACTAACCCCCCCCCCCCCCCCGCG
>Ga0118677_10013318_pt1 | contig 11843 bp, 3 predicted proteins | sample AliMusrvi5mmetaG_FD_86154 | JGI IMG/M metagenome (GOLD analysis project Ga0118677, IMG submission 86154) | reverse complement strand
CTCTTGGAGGGCGCCGGATTTTCCTTTATGAGTCAGCCCACGCCCCTTGCCATGCAACTGGTTTGACCTGCCAAGGAGTTCGCCATGCGGTTCTACAGCCCTGAAACCGGACGGTTCCTCTCGCGTGATCCCATCCGCGAGGATGGCGGCGTGAACATGTACGCCATCGGCGGCAATGACACGGTCAACAACACGGACCCGCGGGGGCTGGCCCCGGACGTTGGCCCGACAGTCGGCCCAACAGTCGGCCCGACGATTGTCGTTGATGAACGCGCCGTTGCCATAGACCGCCTGCGATCTTTGGAGGCCGATCTGCCAGACCTTCTGGCTAGGGCGGACAAGGACCAGTCATACCGGCTGCAAGCCTGGCAGAATTCTTACGACCGCGCACTGCACAAATACTACGAACTGCAATTCGCGGATATTATTGCGTTGCCCCCGACTTGGGTGAGAGCCTGATAACGGCCTCCATGAATGATGCAGATCCACAGATCCTAAACAATATAATCCGGATATGGGAAGAAGAAAATACGGATTGGGCGCCCCGAGCATCCGTTAGAAATGGAGTGGCGAAGCTTATTGGATACATCGAACCCATTCTGCCGCCGCCCGGCGAAGCCGACAAACTCGCCATGTCCGTGCAACTGAGCATCCCCATCGGAGGGACGTCGTTCAAATTTGCTGGGGCCTTGTCCGGATGGCGATATGCGCAGCTAGGTTCGACGAACTTCGCGTCCAGAGTTACGACTGCCGCAATCAGAAGTGTCGTATCCGCTCGGCCAGCCGCAGGCGAAATGGTCGCAGGCAGTGGCGCGTGGAAAAATCTGCTTGGCGGCATGAGGATTAGGCAGGTCGGCAACTACTGGATCAAGGAAGTTAACCCGGAGGCGTCTGCACTGGCTCGCTGGTGGGGGCGTGGCTCGCTGGATGCTCAAGCCGCCGCTCTGAAGAAACTTGGCGACATGGCTCCTCGATTCCTCTACAAAAACGGCAAAGTCATAGTGCGAGACGTGGGCGAGTACGTGCCGGGCAACTTTTGGAGAACCAAGCTCATCGGATCATGGCGGCTACGGACGCCAATGAATGACATTTGGGCAAAGAACATGGGTGGTCCCGACAATCTGATCTTCGATCCGGCGCTCCACCCCATCCAGCGTGCGGCATACTGGACGGTGCCGCCGCTGGCTGGCTACACAGGCTACACGGGATACAAGGTTTGGAGGATGGAACAACAGCCATGACAGTACCTTGGGCATACGTTGGATACGCGCTCTTCATGTTAGGCGTGGTGTGGATGGTCACACTTACATACATTCGGGGCAGGGCTAGACCAAGGGTCGCCCAATCGGTGTCCTTTTGGCTCGGATGGCTCATTCCGCTCGGCGGAATTGCCTTTATGCTACTGGCGTATTGTTGCTTCACTTTGGCTCACCCGAGATGAATGAGCACCGGCACCGGCCGCGCCACGGTCACCGGCACCTACAACGCCCCCAACCAGCGGACATCCAAGACCGTCTCCAGCAACTGGAAGCCGGCACGCAAAAAGGGGCGCACCGTAGCGTCTTCGTGGATTTGGCTTCTAACAGCGAAGCGGAATTCAACGGAGGTCAGAATGCTGACGGCCGCTATTTCGCCTTCCCACCGCCCAGTTTCACCGTCACCGCCTTGGCCCCGTCCACCTTGAACGTCGTACGCGTCCGGCGAACGCCATCTTCAATCCCGGGCCGCTGTTCGTCATGATGCCGCCGTGCTGAACGGAGGTGTCTATGGCGCACGGTGAAACTGGGTGGGAAGGCGAAGTAGGAATTCAATCTAAGGGCCTGAGATTCTGAAGAGTCGCCTGTAAGTCTGCGTCGTCGTGTGCCGCTGCTTCACCGGCGCCGTCGGGACGTCGTGGAGAAGCTGCGAGGTGAACGGGATGAACTTCCTGAGTTTGGGGCCCGTCACGGGTGTAGGGCGCCGGCTCTCCCAATTCTGAGGTGATCAATTCTCGGATCGTCTTCTGGGTGTCATGCAGCCGCTGGGCCAACAACCGAATCCACTCGCCATGGGCAAGCACCTTCCGTATATACAAATAGTTGTACACCGTCAGCAGCCTGGCCTCCGTTGACATTAGCGTCGCCGCCAGAAGCAAAGTCCCCGGAAGCATCGAGGGTGCGACCCATCTTCCTGCCGGTTTCCACGAATCGACAAACCGCTTTCGGCCTGGCCCCGCACCAGCCGGCGCCAGAACGATTCCTTCTCACGCGCCTGCACCGCGGTGCCATTCGCCATACATGCCTCCTTGGGTTGCGGACGCATGCTGACAGATTCCGCGGTGGGATTGTGGCCGTGCTTGGCCGGCGTAGTTCTGGACATCGTCTCGCGCTGCCAACCTCAACATCATCCGATCCCAAACCGTTCCTTGTCGCGATAATCACTTTTGTATAGAGCGGGGTCTGACCTTCTCATCAAACTGCTCGGAAGGCAGCCACTCGACGCTTCCATCAGCGTAGCTCACAAATCCTCCTCCAAGATGGTATCCAACCTTGTCGTGGAGCAATACGCCTTCCACCGCGTCGAGCTTCACGCCGTGACAACCGTCGTAAGCGTAAACGTAGCGGCTCCCGGACTCAGGACACTCCAGCGAACGTGCCGACGACTTTACGTATCCTTGGCGGACAAGGTCCTCCAGGGATTCCGGCAGCATCCCCTTGTGATCGTGCGCGTACAAGAGCAGCTGCGATGTGGCCATCTTCAGATGCTGTGCGCATTTGGTCCCACGCGAGGGACCACATGCCACCACTGCAAGGCCAACGACGAAGGCCACAGCAAATACCGGAACCAGGGCGACCCCATATTTCGAGTACCTCGACCACATCATTTCTCTGCCTCCAGAAAGCGCCACGACATATGCCAACGACCACGCCAAGTCAACTGGATTCCAAGCCCTCACTCGAGAGCATCTGCGGCATCAAGGACCAGGCTTCGCTGGAGCAGATCCTACCATATCCCACACCCCCACAAGCTCCCCGAGCCCGACCCCGTACCACCACCTCTTCGGTTCCGAGCTGACGGCTGGTGGTGAACCGGGGGTTCTTGAGCTCCACGAGCCGTCGGGATTCTGCGCGAACCAGTGCATGTCCAAGCCCGAGCCGGCATTGAGGTAAAGCCAGCACGCCACTTTGTATGTTCCCGGGGGCGAAGGTGTCCAGAACGTCGATGGCAAACCAGCTCGGCGATCGGCGGGTTCCCCAGGCTTGGGGTCGGGCGCGGCCAGGAACTGCGCCGTAAGGATTGTTCTGAGCTTGGCTGCATTATTTTCCGTCGCGGGGTCCGCAAACTCACGCGCGGTAATGAACCCAAATTTCAACGCTACTCCCCCGCCTGGGGTCTGATAGCCCGTGGCATACTGCATGCAGTTCACATTTGACTTAGGTGCAGTGGCGCCCACTGGATCTGTTACATCAATAGGCGGCTTTGGCAGTACACTCGGTTCGACACCATTGACCAAATAGGGAAGCACTTGATGCGAAATGGCTGATCCGTTTTCGAGGAAGCACTTTCTCTCGGCATCATTCATCCTCAGCCAATATGCCTCTTTCAGACCACCACCCGGCGCTTCGAGACCTGCCTTCTTCCAGCCGTTTGCCCAAGCTTCTGCCCAGGCTTGGCTTCGTGCAAGCAGTCTTGGACGAAGGTTGTTCCACTCCCACCATCCGTCGTCGGTAACGCCATGGTCGAAAGCTATCAGCGCAGTGTCATACATCTTCCTCGCAGCCATATATCGTTTCTCTGCAGTCATGAGCCGAGCTGTTAAGTCAGTGAAAGTCCTTTCGTAGTCCGGATCACTACCCGTCCTGTAGCCGCCAATCATGCCGCTATGGTACGCATATTCGCCCTCGTATTGCTGTTTGATGGGCGTGTATGTTCTTTCCTCGAGGTCAAGTCGCATTTTCGCCACTCTCAGATACTCCGGCTCCAGCCCGGTAGGGTCAGTGCAATTTATCGTATCGTTGCCACACAACGCGTACATGTTGACGCCACCGTTCTCGCGGATGGGGTCGCGGCTGAGGAAGCGGCCGGTGATCGGGTCATACTCGCGATACGCGAAGGTGTAGGTTTGGGTTTCGGGGTTGTAGTATTGGCCTTGCCAGAGGGTGCCGCAGGCGTCCTTGGCGGGGCCTTGGGCGGAGAGGAGGATGCCGAAGGCCGAGTAGGTGAAGATGGCGGCGACGTTGCCGGCGGCGGTGTCGAGGAGGGCCGTGACGGTGCCCTGGGAGTCGGTGATGGCTTTGTAGATCTTGTCCACGGTGCCGTCGGTGTGGTAGGTGGTGACGGCCAGGAGCGTGGACTTGCCGCCGCCGGTGGGCAGGCCCCAGGTGTAGGTGCGGACGCGGAGGCCGGTGGCCTGGTCGAGTTCGGCGATCAGATTGGTGCCGTCATAGACGAACTGCAGGGTTTGGGAGGCCTGGTAGACGGTGCCGGTCCAGTTGCTGGAGACGGTCTTGGAGGTCCGCAGGTTGGCGGCGTTGTAGATGCTGGTGACTTTGACGCGGTCGGTGCCGGTAGAAGTGCTCTCGGCGCTGGTGTTGCGATTGAGGGCGTCCCAGCCGAAGTTGAAGCTGGCGGTGCGGATGAGGTTGCCGGCGGGGTCGTAGCGGAGGACGAGGGGATTCAGGGACGAGAGGAGGTCGGCGAGATTGCGGGGGCTGACCTGGTACTCGTTCATGTTGTTGGCGATGTAGCCGTCCTGGTAGGTGCGGTTGCCGATGGCGTCGCAGTGGTAGGACTCGTTGAGGCCGAAGAGCGGGTCGGTGCGGTTGGTGACCTTGGTTGGAACGCCTACAACGGGGACGCGGAAGACTTCGGCCGTCTGCAGTTGGTCAAGATCGTCGTAGGTGTAGTCAACGTAGAAAGTCTCCAGGACCGGCTGGTCATTGCCATCCACGATCAGAACGTCGTTGGCGTCAAACTTGCAGCGGGTGGTGGTGATACGGTCGGCCTGTTGGCAGTGCGCGCCTGTGGTGGGATAGCGGTACGTGGCCGAGTAGACGATACCGCCGTTGTATTTGGCCTGGATGGTGGTGAGGCGGCCGGTGTCGTCGGCGTAGGTGTAGTGGATGACGAAGGGGCCGCTCTGGAGGTTCTCGATGAGGTTGGTGCCGGGCTTGTAGCTGTAGTTGAAGGCCTGGTTGGTCAGGGCGTCGGTGATGGTTTGCAGGCGTTTGGAATTGGGATCGGCCTGGCTGGTGTACCCGTACTCGGTCTGGCTCACGGTGGTGCCGTTGACGGTCAGGGTGGTGGAATGGGCTTGGCCGGGGGCCGGGTCGGTCGATCCTTCGTAGGTGTAATTCAGGTGGCTCCAAGGGCCCAGGTAGTCAAACCACAGGTCGGTGAGTTGGGCGTTGGGGTTGTATTGATACTCGGTGGTGGAGATTGTGGAGCCGACGGTTTCCGTGGAAATCTGCGGGCGGCCCAGGGCGTCGAGTTGCGTGTTGGCGTAGGTGATGTCGGCCTGGCCGGGGGCGTGGTAGGTGACGGAGTTTTTGAGGCCGCCAGTGGTGTAGCCGTAGGTGATGCGGACGGTGCCGGTCGAGCCGGGGCGTTGGACCCAATCTACCTGGCCGTTGGGTTTGTATTGGGTAATTTCCTGGGTCTGGTCGGCGTAGGTCTTGACGGACTGGTTGTGGGCCCAGTCGGTGGTCCAGTTGGTGGTGACGGCGGAGGCGGTGCCGGTGGTGGAGTACGTGGTGAGGCTGGCGGAGCCGTTGGCGGCATCGGTGGTGAGGTGGAGAGGATTGAGGCCGGCGCCGGAGACGTCGGTGACGTTCCCTTTGGCGTCCTGGGTCTGGGTGGTTTCGCGGCCATCGCGGCCGCGGATGACCTTAGGGGTGTCGGTGGCCTCGTTCCAGCCGGTGACTTCTTCGTACGTGCCGTCGGGGTAAACCGTTTTGTAGACCTGGCCATTGCCACGGCAATAGAAGGAGGTGGTCTGGGTCGTGTTGTTGGGGTAGGTGGTGACCTTGTTGTTACGCCGCAGGCCGTCGTAGCCGTAGGTCACGTGGCTGATGGTGGCCTGGTTGGCATCCTTCTGGATCACTTCGGTCAGCAGGCCATCGCTGTAGTTGTCGACGGTCGAGGTGCCCGTGGGGTAGAAAGTGCTGGTAGTCCAGGCGCCCGCGGTGGAGGAGAGGACCGTGACAGTCCGGGTCGTGCCGGTGGGATCGAGCGTCCAGGTGCGCAGGCCGTCGGGCGTGGCGAAGGTGGTGACCGTGGTGGGCGGCGTGTTGGAATCGCCAGAGGTGGAAACCGTGCGGCTGACGAGGTAGGAATTGTTGGTGGAGGTGGTGATCGTGCCGCTGGCATCCACGCGGACGAGATCCTGGGTGGAGGTGTCGAGCGTCGCGACGCCGGTGGCCAGAGTAGAACGGGCAGAGACGGCCTGGCCGGTCACGGGGTCAAAGCGGACGGTGCTGATGGAACCATCGGCGGCGACCGTCCGATTGGTCCGGCCGGCAAAATCAAACTGGGCGCTGCTGGTGGCGCTGAAGGCGGGACCGGATTGGCTGGTCTGATAGGCTTGGCCCAGGAAGTTCGCCGACGTGGTGTTTATGATGCGGTCCCCATTGGCCAGCGCGCGCGTCCAGAAGCCGCCGGTGGCAGGGGTGCTGCCGCTGGCGGGTGTGTAGGCTTGGCTGGCGCCCGACGCGTAATCGACCGCGTCGACGGCGGTGCCCGAAACGCCCTTGGGCGAGCCATCGAGGTAATACACGGTCGTGGCATCGGCGTACGAGATGGTATTGTTGTGATCGCTGTAGTTGCTGGCGACGCTGTACGTGCCGTCGGCGGCGTTGACGCTGTAGGCGAAGGTCGTGAGTTTGCCCAACTCGTTCCATTGCTGGACCGGCCGGCCAAGGGCGTCGAAGGCCGCCCAGGTTTCGACGTCCACGGAGGGGTTGGTGCCGTAACTGCCATTAAGATGCGTGTGGGTGATGTTTCCGGCCGCATCGTAGTCCAAATAGGTGCTCACCCCATACGATCTGATCATTTGCACCTGGCCCATCGCCGTGTAGGCGTAGTCCGTCAGGGACCCGTCCACATCGCGGGTTTGACTAGGACCCCACCAATCGCTGTCGTTATAGGTGGCTTCTGCGAAGAGGTTGGGAGTCGAACTGAGTATGTCGGTGTGGAGCACGCGACCGAAATCGTCCGTGTAGCCGGCCAGGGATGAGTCGGACGAGGCCAGGATGTACCCGTAGCTGCTACTGCGGCGGCTCGTGGTGACGGACTTGATACGCGTGTCAAACGCATTGTAGGTGTCCACAGTCTGTTGCAGAGCGCTGAAAGTCGGGAACGGGCCCGAAGTGACCGTCGTGACGACGGCGCCGGTCATCGTGCCGCTGGTGTTGGTGGTTAACCAGGTGTCGGAGGTGGTTCTGCCGCTGGGGGTGACAACATCCGCGGGGCCGTAGGTATGGCGTGTGATCGTGGAAGTCCAGACGGCGCGCGCCCAGGTGTCACTGGCTTGGCTGGCCTGGCGGACCTCGGTGGTGGTGCCGCTATAGCGGAAGAACGTCAGGCCCGTGGCCGTACCCAAAGCGGACGTAGCAATGGTCCGCGGGCGCTCCGTGAGGGCGGTGGACACCGCGGCGTCTTCGGACCCTGACGATACGCGGTCGTAGCCGTAGGTTCCCAGGCGGCACGATGAGCCGTCCGGATTGCTATTCAGGGCCGGGGCCGCGCTGCCCGCGAAAGGCGCCAAGTGTTTGGTGAGCCAGCCGGTATCCGCGCTGGAGTTCGTGGAATTCTGGTACTGGAACTGTTCCCAGGAGCCATCGGCATCTCGCGTGATCTGCGTGACTTTGCCCCACTTCGGGGCGCCGTTGGCCTGGAAGCGATCCGAATTAACCGCCCCGCCGGTGAGGAACATCCCGGAACTCCCGGATCTGAACGCGCCCAGGTAGTCCATGTGCGTGGTGAAGGAACTGGTGGTCGCGCCGCCCACCACTAGATTCGTCTCCAGCGTGACGGTCACGGCCGTCGGCAGGCCGGCCTCGTTAAGGTGGGTAGTCGTGCGGCCTAAGCCCGCAACATTCGGCTGGGTGGTCGTGAGGATCACGTCGCCGGAAACCACCGGCCCGGTACGCTGCAGCGTCGCGCCGTTGGTGGTGATGGTGTTGGTGCTTGCATCGAAGCTGTAGGAATAGGCGGAAATCGTGCCCACGGTGGCCGTTCCCAGGCTTTTCGTGATCCGGTCGATCTGTCCCGCAGTATTGCAGTGCAGGAAGGAAGTGAGGGTCGCGGGGTTGGCGCCGCGTGTCGTGTAGGCCACGGAATCGAGGTGCCCACCCGTCCAGGTGAAACTCACGTTGTAGCGGGCCGAGGAGGCCTGCGGGTTGCCCGTGTGGCCGCTGAGGCCGGGACCAAAGAAAGAGATAGAGTCAATGCCGACAAACGGGGGTGAGTTGACCAGGATCGCTTGGCTGCCGTCGGCGGTACTCGCAACTTGAGTCAGCTTTCCGGTGGCGTTGAAGTGATGGACGATCCCGTCGGCGAATTCCAGGTCGTAGGCCCCGTCCGTGTCGCTCTCAGGGGTCGTGTCCCGCAGTACGTAGGTGCGGGCAGCATCCAGACCCATCGGGGTGCCGATCGGACTGAAACGCCGGTTGGTGGCGTCCCAGGCAAAATCGAACGTCACCGCGTTTCCACGGGGGCGGGTGACGGTGACATGCTTGATGTGGTTGCCCCCGGCCGTCAGCAACAAACTGGTCTGGGCGCGCGTATCGAGGCTATAAGCCCAGGAGACGCCCTGATCGCTGGCATCGGCGTAGGTGTAATAGGTCGAGCGCAGCGGCGTCTGGCCCGATGCGGCCATGAAGCCTCCTTGCGCCAGGTATCCATGAACGGGCAGTTGGCTCCAGGTGTCGGTGAACAGCGGCAAATCGACCAGCGCTCCGCTGCGTTCGACCTGGAAACTCATGACGCCGGTCTCGGTGCTCAAGGAGTTCATGTTGGCCGCGACGTTGACGATTTCGTCGAGGTTGGTGTCGGGCTGGATGTTGCGGGCTTCCATTTCGGTTTGGAGGGTCAGGGGAGCGGAAGGCACAGTTCCAAGGGCCGGTGAACTGCTCGGTGCAAGGGAGGACACATAGTCAAAATGATCGTCCGTGACAGGAATCTTCGCTCGGAGGGGGGGCGGTGTGAAGTACGGTTCGTTGTACATTTCGTAACCCGGATCGGGATACAAGTCCGTAAGAGTGGCCCCGATCTGGAACTCCCCGTGGCCGGTGATCAGTGTCGGGTCGGCGCCAGCGTCGAGAGCAACCGCGGGCGCCAGTAAATCCATCAGTTGCGCGGCATTCAGATCAAGAACGCTGGTCGTGTGATTCCAGACGGCCGCGGTCATGCCAGTGTTGGCGCCCCAGCTCAGATCCGTCAAGTCGTTGCCGCCAAGGGGGTTGACGTTATCCCCGAGAGTCACATCGTACTGGAAACCAGTTAGGAACACGCTCACGCTGAAGGGGCTACCCGCCGGCCTGAGCGACGTCACCATAACATCGCCCAACGAGATCAACGCCTGGGTGCCGTTTATGTCATTGGGGCCTTCGGGGCCGGTGCTATACAGGTACTTGCTCCATACGCTGTCCCCGGAATACTGCAGACTGGACCACGGCGCGTGCGTGTCCCCCGTGGACCAAGGGCCACTTGCAGTCCAACTGCGGGTATCGTGCCACGTGATGCTATCTCCCATGCCCAAGGAACCATAGTAATCATTGAGAGATACCCATAATGCTGTGTTGTGGAGCGCGTCGGCGAGGTCAACGATCTCAGATAGTTGAAACGGGTCGATTGGCGTACCAGCTCCAACCGATTGCCCTTGGGGGCTCAACGACCATTGTCCGGCAGCCCGTACGGTAATTCCGCCGATCTGCCGTGGTGTCAGAAGGGCCTGCAAAGTCGCCTGATCCTGCGGCAAGGCGAATCCCTCCAGCGAGGTCAGGAGTGTCCGTAGTTCCGTCAACAGCGTCACATCCCACACTGCGCCGGGGTCTGCCGCGCCCGCTTGAATGCGAGTTGCCAACACGGGTGGTTCGGAAGTGCCATAAATCGACTCGTAAATATTGATAACTTCCGTGGCCGACGCAATGAATGCCTGACTCTCTGCGGTGTTGAAACGCCGCTGGTTGTAAAAAGCGGGCAAGGTCGTCAGTTGAGCCAACGCATCATGGAGTTGCTGGAATTGCTCGGTGAAGATGGGATAGTTCGGCGTCATACTAGGCGACATCCATAACAGCCCATCCCAAGAGGGAGTGCTCCATCCTGGAACTCCCCGCTCGAAGGTGAGCGCCGGTAAACCTGCGCCTGCACCGCGCTGGGGAATTCGGGTCCAGTTGAGATAGGCCACGGCCTGGCTGCTCAGCGCGGATTCTCGATAAGGTTGCGCCAGGGATAACTGCGTATCGGAAATCAGACTGCCGATGGTATACCACGCGGTCCCGATTTGGATGCTGTCGCCGTACCTGAACTCACTCGTGAAGTGCGTCCCTGCCCCCGTAACGGTGGTGACTCCATAAGTCGTTCCATCCGCGACACTGATGGACCCGGTGCCCGCCACCGACGAAGCCCCGATGGCCTGAAGCAGATCACCGACGGTCCACGCCTGCTGGGCAGCGGTTTCAGCCCGCGCCGGATTCGCATAATCGGGAATCACAGCCTGCAGGTCTTGATAGAACGCCGTGAAGTCTTGCTGAAAGCTGCTGGCTTGATCAATCCATACCAAGTCGCCCGCATGCCAGGTGCCCCCTGTGGGCTGATTCCCGCTGGCCGAATCATAGAAGCGAAGGCCGTTTGACTTCCCCGCATCGCCAGCCTGCAATGTATAGCTGCCTTGGTACAGGATGGTCGCACCACTGTGATAGGTGCTGTCGTGGGCCGAATCGACCCAGATGGGTTCAGCCGAGTTCCACTGTCCGTCGCCGTTGACATCGCGATAGGCTAACTGGCCGGTGGCGGCGCTGCCCTCGATCTGGTAAACGTTGGTGAGCAATTCCTCCCCGGGATCCCACTGATTGTTCCCGTTCCGGTCAAGGTAGCTTATGCCATGGGTGCCAGGGGTACCCACTGCCGGCGTCGACCCGCTGCTCAACAACTGCGATGCAGTCTGATAGCTGCTGTTGCCGACCCATGCGGCTTCTCCGGCATCATAAAGTCCATTGCCATTAATATCATTAAAATAGATTCCATCATACGTTGTCGATACGCTGCCAACGTGCGTTGTGTTCAAGATCACTGAATCGCCAGCATCCAGCCACCGTTGGACCGCGGAGGGAGGCGGAACACTGTGTTGCGAAGTTTTGACAATGTCTACTTCCCGCTGCCGCAGGATCGCCTCCAGGGTGTCGTAGAAATATGCTTGATAGGCTTCGGGGATGTACTGGTTTGCCTCGAAAGTAGCCGGGATCGCCTGATTGACAGCACCAAAAGTTATCGATGCACTCACTGCCGAGGACGCATTTCCCGCGGCGTCCAGCGCGACCACGCTGTACGTGTAACTCGATGCCGTTCCCACATCGGCAAGGTAATGGGTTCCCGACACCGTAACTGGCGAACTGCCGGCGAGATTGATGCGGTACCCCGTCACTCCGACGGTATCGCTGGCGGCTGGCCACGAAAGCTGGATGGACGCAGTGCCTACGCGACTAAGCGTCAGGGCGGCTCCGGTCGTCCAGGTCGGAGCTGCGGCATCAGCGGCAGTCTGTCCTGTCGTGGTTACGGCAGATGAAACATTATCCGCCGCATCCACGGCTTCGAGGGCATAGCTGTACGAAGTACCCGGTGTTAGGGCCGAATCGGTATAGGTC
>Ga0118677_10013317_pt1 | contig 11844 bp, 12 predicted proteins | sample AliMusrvi5mmetaG_FD_86154 | JGI IMG/M metagenome (GOLD analysis project Ga0118677, IMG submission 86154) | reverse complement strand
ATGGCGGAATGGGAACGCGCAAGGGCGTGTTTCGCCCTGCCCTACCTGACCGCCAGAGGGATCGGGACGGTAACGCTGGTGTTGCCTCGGTTTGCTGGCTGTGTTCGGGTGGATGCCCGAAATAATGCCCTGTTTCCGCATTTTGATCGGCAAGGGCTGTGCGGGTTTGAGATTAAAAACAAGGATTTTACAGGATTTGCGGCGGGGGGAAACAAGGGGCTTTGGTACAGTGCATCGGCGGCAACGGATCAATGGTTGGTGCTGGTGGAAAGCGCCATTGATGCCTATTCATTTCATCTGCTGCACGGCTGGGAAAATGCGCGGTATATGTCAACGGGCGGCGCTCTCAATCCTCAACAACCTGAACTCCTGCGTGGAGCGATTGAAAAATTGCCGGATGGCGCTGGCGTGATCCTTGGCTTTGATCGGGACGAAGGCGGCGACAAGTTAGCCGACGAAGTGAAAAATTTTGCCCCTGCGGGGCGCAACCTTCGCCGGATGGTGCCGGATGCAGGAACAGGCAAAGACTGGAATGAAATGTTAAAAAATCGCCTCGGTGAATAGAAAAGCGCGGGCAATAGGAAAAAGAAAATCAATCTATTCTCTTCCCTATTGCCCGATTATTCCAAAGCAAGGTTCATTCAAACATTGTTTTTCAAGCCTTTTTTTCACCCTGACCATTACATATTGCCCTTATCTTCTTTCGATTTTTTCCGTTTTCTTAGGCGACTCAAAGTTGTTCACACTTTAGGGTGGTCAACTATATGTTTAATTATATGAAGAATACTATATGGATTTAGGGTAGGGGCGATTACACATAAAAAGAAACAAAAAGTAGGGGCGATTACACATAAAGGGTAGGGGCGATTACACGTGGATAACTTTTCTTTTCAACAAAGATGGTAGGGGCGATTACACGTAGAAAAACACAGGGTTTTAGGCACTTTGCTTTTTTGCCCATTTCTTGGAAAATCCAAAAAACGCCCTATTGTAATCGATTGGCTTCTGCGTTTTCCCAGAAACCCACTGGTCAAAATCAGTTTTGCAGGCGTAAACATCTAAGCGAGGCCATAACTCTCTAAAACGCTCAAGGGTGCGTTCTGTGAGGTTTCCGGTAGTGTCATGGCTTGGCAATACTTTTAACGCTTCCTTGGCAATCCTGCGGCTTTTTGTGATGGCTTTAACCGGCGGATGAGAGGGGTTTAGCACAAGACCTCCTATAACCTGCTTGACTATAGCTTCTGGATAGACTGCCAAAACCTGTTTATTAACCTTGAGAAACTCCTTTTTAAAATCCTGATAGGAAGTCTTGCTCGTATATTCCTGTCCGAATTGTTCTTGAAGGGACAAAAAAGGCAATTTCACTGGTCGATTTAGTTGGTAAAGACGGCGGGAAAGGAAACTATACCAATCAAGAGCAAGGGCGGAATGTGAGAGAGCACCAATCGCACGGGGATCAAGTGGAACAGCATGAGCCTTGAGGCTTTCAAAATAACTGCGTGAAAGCGTTAATTCGCCAGGCCACAATGCCCCCTGCTTCTCGTTATTTACTATCCATGCCTTAAATTCTTCAATCGGGATTGTTCTTAATGTGGTATCCACGCCGTCAATAGTGAAGCCTATTGAAAGCGTAGCGGCGGCAAGAGCCATCATTTGGCGCTTAAACATATTGTAAGCCCTGCCGTCCTGATCTGGTAGCCCAATGCGGCGCAAAAACTCTGATACACTGCGGCCTATTTCAATTTGTGGGCTTTGCGTTCTTATGGCTTCGCTATTGAGGTGGATAAGGGCGAGGCGTGGTTTCGGGCCGTAGGGTAACGGCTGTTCAACCCATTTGCCTCCTAACCATAATTTTCCCGCCTCAATCTCAATTGATGCGTTTTTAAATTTGCGCTCAAAAGTCCGTCCTTGCTGCTTCGAGCGTGGCAATCCAACTTGAGCAAATATCCCATGTTGGTAGATGATCTCGTCGGAATCTTCCTGCCGTATCTCAACGGCGGCATCAATCAAGCGTTTTTGAATGGGCGGCATGTGTTTAGCCCTGCTTTACTACTCGATCATGATTTTTCATATAATACCGCCAACACTCCAACATAAATGCGGTTTCGCTTCTGAAATGTAACTTTGCCGCATCGACCTTAATCGCAAAGCGGTCTTCTGTCGTCACCCTGATTTGTAAGGGCGTTATGTCTTCTTTCTCTTTGCCCTTTTTTGTGTTCTTAACAACGCTACGCGTGGGCGTTGCTTCTGCCTCTTCGTCTAACATTGCCGCGTTTAACACTGTTGCCTTTGCCATGTTACGCTATCCTTTCTTGTTTGGTGTTTCTAGTTTTTAAATGCGCTTGTATGGATTCCCAAAGATGCCCTGTTTCAAAGGCGGCGGGACTCCCTGCTCTGACTTCTTCCGGCGTCAAGCCAATGGCAAAAGCCGAGGGATACGCTACGCGATTAACGAGAACGGCGGGAGACACTACGCCGTGTTGCGATAATGCGGCGATAGCTTGCGCTGTGATGCTGGTGTTTGGTATGGCTTGAGTAATCACAAAAATGAACGGCACTCCAAAAGCCCTGCAACGCCGAACGGTCGCCCCTGCGCTTTCCAAGTCGTCGGGCGAAGGCTTGATCGGAATGATAACAAGATCGGCTGAAGCAAAAGCAGCACTTAAAACAAACTGCGCTTTTTCGTCTTCATCGTCGCTCGGCGGCGTGTCGATAATGACAAAATCAGCCCCGTGTTCAGCCAGTAAAGGAATCCCTGATGCTAGGGCGTTGATGGTAAGATCAACCCGCTTCGGCTCATCTGTCTGCCTCTTGGTGTGCCACTTGGTCAGGGTTTTCTGAATGTCCAGATCGACAAGAAAAACCGAGTGTGTCAATCGAGAGAGATGCACCGAGAGAACACGACAAATTGCCGTTTTGCCGCTTCCTCCTTTTTGCGAGGCAACAACAAAAACCTGTGGTTTCGTCATGCTATTTTTCCTTATGCATTTAGTGTAAAATCACAATAAAAAAATAACATAAAAAAAATAACAACACAATAAAAAAATAACATGCTTCTATAATATCATAATAAAATTATGACATAATAAGATAATAACAATGATTTTGGACTGGCTTCGGGAAACTGGCTATTATTGCCCCTCCCCAGAAATTATAAAATCAGCCCAGTACTTCGGGTTAACAAAAAAGCACGATTCTTTTTCTGCTTTGAAGGGCATAGTTCACCCTCTCCGGCGGGTGTTGGCTCTCAACCTGTCTCGGCCTAACGTGCTCCAAGGGCTTGCATGAGTTCCTTGACTTGGGCTTGTAATGCCTCAACCGTACCGCGCAACTTGGCGGCGTCCTCTCGGCTGGTATCGCGTTCATTTCGCATTTGCTCGGTCTGTTGCTCATAACGGTTTCGCTCTTCCTCTATCAGCGCCAGACGCTCGGACACTTGCGCCAATTTGACGGCTTGCGTCTGGTGGTCAGTCTGGATTTCAGCAAGGCGGGTTTCCAGCCCTTCAGCGGTCGCCTTGGCTTCGTCCAGCTTGGTTTCTAAATCCTCGACGGTTTGTGATGCGTCGGCTAATTCGCGCTCGGCCTCTTCCCGATGCTCGCTTGCACTGCGGAGAACGTCGGCAACGCGACGTTCTGCCGCCTTCACTGCCTTATCGTTCACCTCAATGGCAAGCGCCGTCAGGCGCTCCGCAAGCGCTTTGTTGACGGAGGCCATTGCTTCTGCCACTTCAAGGGGAAGTTCTGCGACAGGCTCGGCCTTGGTTTCTACTTGGCTTTGGAGGTGTTCGTCCCAGACTTGCTTGAGGCGGGCAGGGCTGCCGCCGCCTACCTTCTGGCGCAAGGCAAAGCCTGTGATATTACGCCCGACGGCTTGCAGTTCCTGACCAGCTTTAATGATCTCTTCGGGTGTGAATTCGACTGGACGCATGGCGGTTTTGTTTGATTTTTGAAGAAAGATATAAAGAAAGAAACAAAGAAATAAACTAATAAACAAACCAATTTTTACCCAAAAAGAAAAAGCGCCCAAGCGTTTAGCCTGGGCGCTTTCCTTGGTTTAATACTCGCTCGGCAAGTGGATGGTATTGTTGCAGAAATACAGACTGATTTCCTCAAGCGGGAAGTCGGTGAATTCGATCTTCTTGCGGAAAACGATGTTGCCGTTGCCGTCGTCGCATGTGAGCATCGCCGTGTTCTGGTCGAGATTAACCGCGAGTTTCCAAAGCTGGAATTCTTCACCCGCAACGCGCTTGTTATGACACTGCGCCAAAGCGATTTCATCAAGAAGCCAATAAGCGCCGCCTGTGTCGGCAACGTATTTTGCGCCGTCGGTGAAAAGTACGCTGCGGTTGATGCCGTGGCGATACCATTGCTCGGAACCTGTGAATTGCCGCAGGTCGTCCTTGGTCAATGTTTTCGTGGTTATCATGATGGTTTCTTCCTTTCAGTTTTGGTTGCATCGATGTGATGCAACCTTGCTGTCGGCGAGACTGGGGGTAGCAAGTGCAAGGGCGATTGGGGGGAGGGGGATCACCCAACCTGCACAAGCCGAAGGCTCTTGCCGTAGGCGCCGGAAGGTTGGGGACACCCCCCCAATCGGGCGAAGCCTTTACCCTTGCGCGCGCAAGGGGTGAAACCCCTTAGGCTTGCGAAAGGGGGCGTTACCGAAAGGTCGAGACTTCTTCAGGCTCGATGAGCGAAGCGAATAGCACCCGCTCTGCCGCCTTCGGCGGATTCGTCCCGGCTATGCTATGACCGCTATTTGAACAATGGGAAGAAGGGAAGAAATCACTAATTATTTAAAGATCGGGAAGCTGTCAGAGCTGCTCAACCGACTCGTAAATTTCCGGCATACAATCTTGCACTAATCTGAACTTTGTCCCGTGATTGTGTCCGGTTCTTGCGTCAAAATCGATTAAAAGCTTGCCGGCCTCTATTGCTGCAATAAATTTGCTTTGCGAAAAACCTTTTAACATGAAGATTTCACGATAAGAATAATGCTCTTTTCCATCAATCTTTTGAACATCGGCTCGTATATAAAAACAGTTATTAAGTTTAGTCCCTGCCTTATGGAATAAATCATCAAATCCCCAGTAAGGCTGGGGATTTAACTCTTGCAAACCGATTCTTTCATTGACCGTATCTACCCATTCTTTGTGTCGTAGGTGAATGGCCCCTGAATCAAAAGATACTTCAATACGTCGCTCTTCATGGTTGACCTTAATCCCAAAACCTCTATCAGTTCGCCCCAATGCATTAATCGTTGCCCTGAAGCTCAATTCACCTTGTGGATGTTTAAGCCCGGATTGCTTATGTGCCCACCCATATTTTGGCAACAACAAAGACGAAACCAAAGACAAGGTACGGGGAGAGGGCTCCATATGCATCAATGTCGTAAGCGAAGATGTATTAGATCGCTGACACTTCAACTCCCATTCGGCTGCATTCGGAATCGGCAAGTTATTTTCTTCGATACCAAGCAAGTCCTCTAATGTATTACCAACACCGCCTGCATTGCCGTGACGACGGCTTTCAATCCAGCCCATGTCCCTAATGTCATGCAAAGCGGAAATCAAGGAAGCTTTTGTATAGATTTTTTTCATCAAAATAAGGGGAGTATGTTAAGGGCTCTCTCTAAACGTTTTTTTGAAAGGTCAACGTATTCAGACGATAACTCAACACCAATAAAATGACGATTGAGTTTTTTTGCTGCGATAGCCGTTGTACCACTCCCCATAAATGGGTCTAAAATAATCTGTGCGTCTGTGCTTGAAATAATACGTTCAATGAGAGCAACGGGAAAGGGTGCCGGATGATCGTTTTTCATCTCTTGAGTAAATTCCCAAATATCTCCATGAGAATTAGCGCCTTTTGCTAAGACAAAGTTTTTTTTACAAATCATATAAATCACTTCGTATGTCGGCAAGAAATAACCCTTATTGAAGTTAAATCCCCCTTTCCTTCGCCAAATGATGATTTGCCGAACCGGAAACCCTGCAACTATGTCTTGTCGGTCTTGAAGCAACCCCGCCTGAACTCTCCACTTATGATTGTAAAAAATTGCTCCATCATCCTTAATCAGCCGAAACATTTCAGTTAAACAATCGCGCTGCCATTGGGCATATTCATCATGCGGCATGTTATCATTATGGTCAGAGTAGCCATTGACAAGAGCGGCGTTAGCCCATTTGCCACCTCGCCCGTCCTTCATTCCATTGCCTGTAGAATTTTTCAGATTATAGGGTGGGGATGTAACAACAAGATCCAAACAAGAATTTGGCATCTGGCGCATAACATCCAGCGCATCACCACAAATAAACTGGTCTCGATAAGATGAGAGAACATCAACAGTGTTCATCACGGGCGAAACTTCTTGCTTCGTCGTTTCTCCGGGCACCACGTGTATCGTTTGCTTCTCTGATAATAAATTTTGCATAGTTTCTTTTGCCCCGTTCGTTACTATCGCCATAATTTTTCAAACCTTGCCGGATTTGACGCCGTATAAATCACGGTGTGCTGTATGTTCCGGTGTCCAAGATAGTCCTGAATAAGCCTTGTGTCTGCCCCTTGATCTGCCAAGGCAAAACCGCAAGCATGACGGAGCATGTGCGGATGGGCTGGCAGGGAAAGCCCTGCCTGTTCGCCATAATTGCGGATCGCAAGCCAAGCCGTTTTCCGGCTTAACGCTCCCCGTCGATTGCTCAGAAAAAAATCATCGGTGTCCACCTTCATCTTCGTTCGGATCGTTAGCCATGCTTTGATCGCCTTGATTTCATCAGGCCGGAGGGGGTGCGTGGTAGACAATCCTTTTTTGAGCCTTGTAACGTGCAAGATACGACTTTCAATATCGACTTGGGATAATTGCAGGGCGCAAGCTTCCGTCACGCGCAAGCCGTGACGAAACATCAGCAACAAAAAGCAGCGGTCACGTGCTGCGTTGCGGCCTCCCTTGGTGGCGTCGATAAGCCTGTCAACCTCGGCAGAAACAAGATGTTTTCGTTCGCTCATCATTTTGTCTAGTTTTGGCCTTTTCTGACCTCAATGAAAATGCGGGTTTGCGGGCTTTTCAGGAATCATAACTAGACATAATAATACATTTTGTCGAGTATTCACTCGCACGCATTTTTGATAAAAAAATTACTGTGATTACTTTATTTATTTTTATAATTTCTTAACAATTGTTTATTTTCAGTAAGTATTACAGCCTATTAGCTTGTGCTCTATATGCCCTTTGAAAGTTGATAAGCGCTCAACCAAAAGTCGTTCCGTAAGCCTCCAACACTATTGAGTATTGGTTTGACGTCTTCTTTAAGGGTTTTGGTCTGTTTACGATGATTTACATGTGTCTCTGCTGAGCACTTGGCTTTTTTTACAGAGTCAACTACTGTGAGGCGATTACTATTAATTAGTCATTCGGATTTCTTTGTATTTCCCTAATACAGTGCACGACATTCCAAGTCTGTGGAGTTAAGTTTCGAATAGCGGTTTCTGAAGTATTAATACATATTATTTAATTTTGATTCCGTTATGCTATTTTTGCGCCAATATTGCTTGAATATAACGATGTGTCGCTACATATTTTGCATTTTCACCATCTCAAATTTAACACAAATTCCTGGTAACAAAATCAATCTATTAAAATAAAATAATATGGGGACTATTTTTACAGGAGACGCAAAATCTGCTTGGTCTATGTATCTCAAGGTTCTGGAAGACTACTTGGGTGGAGATCAAGGATACACAGTAATTCAACCATTGGCACTTTCACAAAAAGCAAGATGGGACTCTCAAAAAACAAACTACAATATTTTTGAGAAACAACTTTTGGCAGATAGCATGCCTGACTGGTCAGGACTTGGAAATATCACTGGTAAATGGGTTTCTGATGGCTACGAACAATTTCTAACAACTGTTCAAGCAAAGTTGAGTAGCCAATTGACTAATGAGGACAAAATTTTACTGGATAAGGCCACAAGACAAAGGAACGCTGCTCAAGCAGGTTTGCGAAGACTTGAAAAAGAAATAACATATCGTTGGGGGTTATATAAAGCGGATATGAGCGGAGGTAAGGTTCCTCAATTAACTAGGAGACAATTTGAGGATGGTAGGGGTTATGATTCTCAAAGGGCTGATCTTAAACTTCAAATTAAAACTGCTTCTGGTGATTATGCTGCAATCATAAATCAAGTTGGTGGTGCAGTAAGAATTATAGGGAAAGCCGTTGAGGATTTTTACAGCGATTACGCAGATATTCCACTTCCAAGCTTACCAGAATTTGATACTGATCTAGGAAGAGATGATTGGGCTGTATATAAAAGACAATGGATTTTAGGGGACATTGAAAGATTTAAAGCAGAGACTAGTGAATTAACAGTTGAATTTGCGCATGGGAAGGGCGAATCAACAACGATTGAAAAACATTGGAATGGAAGTGCAGGAATCAGAATTGGTTGGTTCTCTTTTGCAGGGTCAGCTTCAAGAACTGAACTTGAAAGTAAATCAAGTGATCAAACTGAAAAAGTAAAATTCTCTTTTAAAAATGCAGCAGAGTTCCCGATTTTTAGAGAAAGATGGTACAAAGCCAATCTCATTGAACAATATGGCGCTGATACACATGGCCTTTGGGGACCCAATGGAACATTTAATGTTATTCCAAACTCTTATATACTTGCTCGAGGTTTAACTATTGAAACAACGACTTCTGACGAAGTTAAAAACTACATGGAAAGTCAATTTACAGGTGGCGGTTCAATAGGGATAGGCCCTTTTTGTTTTGGAGGAAGTGATAGCGAGACAAGAATTCATTCAAGTTTTGAAAGAACAGATACTGGAGTGAAGATAACAGATCTTTCAAAATCGGTTCACGTTATTGCGATAAAGTCATATACACCTTTTTTTCGAAATGATTAAATGTATACTAAATAATGCGCTAATCGTTTGTATTTTATTATTTTTTTCAAGTTGTTGCCCGACAAAGTTTGTTATATATGACTTGAAGCAATATAAAGACAACGGTCTCGCCTATATCCCTATATATAATCCTAATGATCCAGAATGGGTAAAGGCAGAACATATCTTAAAGGATATAGCTGCGCCTGCAAATTGGGGAACAAAAAAGGATCAGGATCAATTTGCTGGTTTTGAGTATAATCTATACATAAGAACTACAGAGCAAAATCAACAAGAAATTGCAAGGACATTGCCAACTCTGTGGGCTCCTTAAACAATTTAGTGGAATAGAGTATTAAGGGTTTAGCCTAGCGTAATATCAATTCATCGAATGAGTCATAACATAAACCTATGATGAAGGTGAAGTCCATGACGATGAGCCATAGAGACAACATCTTCAACTATGCAAGTACAAAACAACAAAGATAGTGGCAGTAGGCCTATACAGATATATTCACCTTCGTAAGACCTCGGCGAAGGGCTTTAAAAGCTTCTGGAGCTACCGAACTAAATTATGATTGTACCATAGGAAATTGAACCTTCCTATCATGTGATGAAGTATTTTTGTTTTACTTCTACCCATTAAATTCCTTAAATAACCACTCTGTGGAATGTCGATATGTTTTTACAACACCAGGAAATCATAAAATAACACTCTATTTCGGATTAATGACCTCACGAGCTTGGGACGCTCTCTCTATTCCGCTGCAAACCATGCAGATAATCAGCCGCACGCTGTGCATGGGAAGAAGCCGTAAAAACCGCCCTCTTGTCGTTCTTCAATGCCTTCAACCATGACTCGATATAGGCGGCATGATCCTCTCTCGGCTCTGGGGTAATTTCCAGATCGGCGCAAAGAAACGCCGAGCCGATTTCGGCAACAAGTTCTTCCATAGCATAACCGGAATCGCCAAACCTCTTTTGGTCAAAACTCCGGTCAAGGCGTGACGGGTGCCGAGTCCAGTGGGTAATTTCATGGGCGGCGGTTGCATAGTAGCTTTCGGTATTTTTAAAAGCCTGTAGTTCCGGCATTTGAACAATGTCGTCCGCCATCCTATAGAACGCTCTGTTGCCGCCATGCTTAATGACGGCTCCGGTGCTGGCAACAAACTTTTCAACGGCCTCGATGCGCTCAAGTGCTGTGGCATGTTTCGGTTCCGTCCGTGTGTAATAATGAGGGGGAAGGTTTTCAATCTGCTCCACGTTGAAAACGGTGTAGCCCTTCATAAACGGGATATGCTTTTCTACATCTTCGCCCTTCTCGTCTTGAACGGTCTTGGTCATTCGATCGGCAAAAACCACAAGGGAGCCATGTTCCCCCTTGCGCACATTGGCGCATAGTTGCTTGGCCTGATTGAACGTCATCCAGATTGGCGCAACATAGCCGTTTTCCATTGCTGCCGCCCAAAGCATGAGCACATTAACGCCCTGATAGCGTTCGCCTGTGGATCGCAATGGTCGGGACACTTCACCCGCTGCATGTCCGGCTTGCCAAGGTTGAAGCCAGGTCAAATTGCCCCGTTCAAGATCGGCAATGATCTTGTTCGTTATGCGGGTATAAACATCCTGTTTCTCGTCCATCTGCGCCGCCTTTCCCCATGAGGGGAAATTGTACGCAACGGACGTTTGGCGTCAAGAGGGCTGCGGCGTTCACCCGCCACCCTGTTCGCTGCCCTGCGGGTTAAACCCTTACTGGCAAGCTTCCATTGAAAGCGAGGCAACGGCACATTCACAACATGGCAAGCCCTGACCGTCTGCACCCCGCCTCTTCTTCTTCCTATTGCCCGCCCTGCTGCCTTGGCTTCTCTGATCCGGCTCCCGTTCGTGCCTGAACGGAAGCCTGTCATCGTTCCCGTTCGCGCTCTTCGTCGTCACGTTGTCGCCCTTCCCCTCCCTGCCTTCCTCGCTGCTGATCGGACTGCTCCCGCAAGGCTTCTCTTGCTGCCTTGCGCTGCTGAGTAGCGGTCTGCTCGGTATTCGCGTTTTTCGTTTCTCTGGCTTCTTCGCGGGCGTCCCTTACGCTTTGCATCTTTTGCCAAAAATCACGGCGGCTGCCGCTGACTTCTTGCTCTTCCTGCTGCTTTTCTTGCTTTCTTTCTTCCTGCTTTTCTAACTCTTTTTCTTGTTTCTGCTGTGCCTCTTTCTGTTGCTGCACCGGAGCCTTGCCCTGAATGTGATCCTGTGTTTCCTGCTGCGGTTCAGCCTCTGTCTTGGCTTCCTCTTGCTGCTCTTTCTTTTGCTCGGCTTGATATTTTTTAGCTTGCTCCTCTTGCCTCGCCTGCTCCTTTTGCGCCTGTTTTATCAATCGGTTCTTTTCTTTGAAAAACCATTGGGCGTCGTTCTGAACGCTCACCATGTCGGCTTTGGAATACAGTGTTGCTGCCTTCCTCTCCCGCCTTTGTTTTGCAAGCTCTTCCTGCCGATATTTTTCCTCACGCTTGGCAAGCCGTTTGGCCTGTGCTTCTTGCTCGGCCTTCTCTATCGCGGCTTTGGCAAGGGCTTCTTCCCATTGCGCTTGCTCTCTGGCGGTCTTGATACCGTGGGCGCGGTCATCCTGCATCTCCTTGGCTTCGGCAACGCTCGGCAAAGCCTCTCGGTCTATATCCGATAATCGTTTTCTTACCTCGGCAGCCTTGCTGCCTGTCAAACGGGCGGGGCTATAGGTTCCGCCTAATTCATCAACAATGACGTAATCGCGGCGGTCGCCTGCCGCTAAAAGATACCCTCGCTCGTCAAGGGCGGTGACAAAGGCTTTTCCGCTATCGGATTGCTCCCAGCATTCGCGGACTGCCGCCTTGACCTCCTGCGGCTTCTGGTCATGGCGGATGGCCTGTTGCTCTTCGTCGCGGGATAATTTGCTTTGTTGTTTTTGAGCCGATAATTCCCGCAACCCAAACT
>Ga0118677_10013315_pt1 | contig 11846 bp, 8 predicted proteins | sample AliMusrvi5mmetaG_FD_86154 | JGI IMG/M metagenome (GOLD analysis project Ga0118677, IMG submission 86154) | reverse complement strand
GGCATTTGGGGCCTTCCTCTGCGATACCTTCCTGTTTGGCGCGGGCCTCGCTGCGCACGCTGCCCATCCGTTCGCGAAACCCGCCCGTTTCGACGAACTCGTCGCCGATTTTCCGGATGTACCTGTCCATCATGTTGAGGGTGCGCGAGATGAGGACCAGAAACGTATTGGCTTGCACGAGGCTGTCCTCTGCAGACAACTCCGGCTCGAACTTCCGGTATTGAGCCAGCACGTGCAGGCAGAATCCGCGGTTGATGTCGTCGCCGAAGTCAGGCTTGTCGAGGCGCAGGCCGAAGATGCGCTGTGCTTCGGGGCTTTCCATCGCCCACGGCACCTGCCACCGCATCATCAACCACTTGTTGTAATCGTCCCGCAGTTCGCAGAGGCTTGCGCGTGCCACATCCAGGAGTTCAGTTGCAGTGGCATAGGAGGTCATCAGCCGTTCCGAGCCCTCGGCGAAGTTCCTGCATCCCGACCGCGCCGCGTGTGTCATCTGCGAGCAGGTGCGCCCGCCGGGATCGTTCCGCAGGTCGAGGAAGCGGTTGCAGAAATGCCCGGTGCCCAGCTCCACCACGTTTGCCAGGACGAATGCATCAAGGAAGCGGTAACCGGCGGATTTCCTGAAGAGTTCCATGGGGGCTTGCGTTCGTCGTGGGATTCGGGAGCTGTCGGGAGCTGTCGGGAGCTGTCGGGAGCTGTCGGGAGCTGTCGGGATCTGTCGGTTGCTGTCGGGAGCTGTCGGGAGCCACCGATAGCACAGGATCTCCCTCCGTGTCACCGGAAATCCGCGGCGGTCCTGGCACGTGTCACGGTGTCGTCACGGCGACGTTGAGGCGTGCGAAGAGCTTGCCGGCGGCGGCGAGGGTCCGTTTGATCTTCACATGGACCAGGTCGATGCCGGAGCCGCCGCCGCCGATGGTCGTGGTGATGATGGTGTTGGTGCCGTCACCCACGGCGGGGGTCCAGCCGCTCAGGTTGCTGCCGTATTCCACCTTGACGGTGGTGTTGGCGTCGGTGTTGGCGGCCGTGGTGCGGCGGTAGGTGAAGATGAAGTAGGCAGGATCGGAGGTGTTGTCGAAGGTCGGCGTGACACTGGCGTCGTCGGCGGGGTTGGTCGGGTCGCCGCCGGTGACCCACTCGATGCCGGTGGGCAACCCGCCGCCATCGAAGTCGTGCGCCGGATTGGTGTCGGTGAGTGTCTTGCCGGAGGGAAACGGGCCGGCGGCCCAGGTGGTGTAGGAGGCGGTGGCGGCGGGCGCGAAGGCGGCCGCGACGGTAATCACCACGCTGCCACTCAATGATGTGAATGACGGGGTAACCGTCCCGCTTACTGAGTTCACATACCCGGTCGCTCCGCCAATCGTGCCGGTGTTACCGTTGCCCACCTGGGTGAGCGGCGAAGACGCGGTCGGCGCGAAGGAGCTGCTTGTAATGTCGTTTTGCGCAACCACCAGTGAGTTGGCTGGCACATTGTTGAGCGTCACGCTTGCAGTGCTACCGCTAGAGCCGGGCTGCCAATCGGAGTTTACAGCCGAAGAAACTCCGCCAGCGGTCCCGGACAGCAACATATAGGACGCGACTATCCCGCCAAGATTATTGGCGCCGCCAGACACTACTACCACGATGTCTCCGGTTCCGGCGGGGCTGTCAAGATACCAGACGGCCGCCAGTCCTTTGTAATTATTGTTATTTTTATTATAAGGAGCATCGTATTCAATGGCCTTCGTCAGTAAGACCCCGCCAAATGTTATCGAGCCAATAGCGAGACCGCCGCTGCCGTTAAAGGTGCTCACGGCCACAACCAACTTGGACGCGCTGCCGGCAGAGACGCCAGTAAACGGCGTGAACGTGCCATTCGGACTTCCGTTGCCTGAGGCTTTGAATGTGGAAGACGAATTCAGGGTGATGCCCGCATTGGCCCAGGAGGCGGCGAGGGCGAGGCTGGCCCATGCGGCGGCGAGCATCAGCCGGATTTTGTTTGGCAAGGTCGTATTCAAGGTCTGACTGGGTTGGGTGGTTCGTGCGGTTCCTCGTTGTGGAACTGATGCCGGGTTGATTGCTTGTGGAGTGCGGCACCTTGCGCGTTGTGCCGTCAACGAGCGGCGGATTTTTCAGATGTCAAGGGGCAATCTTGACTCCCTCCGCGTGGCCGCAAGCAATTTTTTTCCAGGCTACCACACCATTTTACGGGTTGGTTTGGGACCGGTCCGGCGGGAAGGAGGTCGGCGGTCGGAAGAGTACCCTATTGTGCTGCGTCTTCGTTTGCAAGGGCTGCGATGAACTGTGCGGGGTTGTAGACAGGAATCTCAGCCAATTTGAAGTCATCGACGTTCCTTGTAACGATGCAATGTGCCCCGGCTTGGAGCGCCGCTTCATGCAAAACCGCATCCTCGAAATCAACCATACCACGCTCAATCGCCGATCCCAGAACCGCCCGGTTCACTGCAGCCACTCCGAAGATCGACATTAGCTCTGCAATTCGCGCGAGGCTTGCCCGACTCCCGATTTGCCGCTCCGCGATGTAATGAATTGTGGTCACGGTGGTGGCGCAAAGCAACCCTCCGCACTGCGCGGTCTCCACGGCGGCGAGCACCGCAGCCGAATCCGACAGGTGCGGTTCCCGCCCCAGCATCACGTCGAGAACGACGTTCGTATCCACCAACGCGATCACGAGTGCTTCCGCTCAAGATAGTCAACATAGGATTCGCGGTCTTCATCCGTGCTTCGGATGCAGCCCACCAACGAAGCCGTGATCGGTGGCAATCCCCCACGCGGACCGCCGGCAGTCGCAGCGAACGCGCGGAAGTAGTCACTGACCAGCCTTGATACAGAGGTCCTCCGGTTCACCGCCTCCCGCTTGGCGGCAGTGACCAAGCTGTCGGGAACATGTAGTGTAAGCTTTGCCATGACGTGAGAATTTACCAGCTTTGCACGTCACGTCAAGCGTCTTTTTCCGCGGATCAGTGGAAACGCCGTTCATGGAGACTCTCCCGGTAGTAAACGTTTGAGCAGTTCGCCATCCAGCTTCGTCCGGGGCGCAAACGCCGCGGAGCCGGCATACCGCAACAGGCTGTGCAGCAATTGCCGGGCCTCGGGCTTGTCCTGATGGGCTAGCAGATCGATCGAACAGATCAGCATTCCGCCCTTGCCGACTTGCGTTTCAGCGATCAGTCCCAGCTTGTGGTTGCTCACGAAATTGTCGATCACCTGCACCAGCGGGCGATAATCGGCGGGGGCCCCGTCGAACTGGATCGGCCGCGCGTTCTTCACCAACTGCCACCACTGCCAGTTGCTGTGGAACTCGGTGGGAAAACCTGCCAGCGCCGGCGAGTCCGGATCGCAAAGGATTCCCAATGTTCCCGGCGGAACCTTGCCGCCCTGCTTTTTCGCCGCCTCGACAAACATCGGAGACCAGAAGTCACATTGGAATTCCCCCTCGACGCTCAGCGGCAGCTTGTCCAGCTTGGGCAGCAACAACACCCTGCCGCCGGATGCAAGGTGCTTTTGGGTCGCTTCCGCAACATAACTGTCTGTTAGCATAACTCCCTCCGGCACGCTGGTGTCCACCTTCGGCGGATAGACCCAGATCGGATAACTGTTGCGATAAGCGGTCCCCTCAATGGCGAGGATGAGCGTGAGTTTCTGGGGCGCGGCAATCCCGGCCAGCGGCAACGAGTATTCGCCGATATCGGTGAGTCCGCCCTGCTTGAGGGTGAGCGCGGGAAAGTCGATCCGGACCACACTGCCGCCCTTGCTGTCAGTGACGGTCCCGATGACGTGGCCGTCGGGAATGTCGGCGGCACCGTAGTGGGCGATCTGCACCCGGCCGCTAAACGTCTCGTCGGTGGTCCACGTGTATTTCGGCATGCGCAACAATGGAACCGTTTCGCAGCAGAATTGCCGCCATGCCTCGGGTTCGACGATGCCCTTGGATTCCATGAACACGTTGAGCATGCCGACCAATGCCGTGCCCTGCCCCGGAAAATCCTGGATGTCTAACAATTGGAATCCGCCCATGCCGGGTGTCCGCAAGGCCGCCTCGATATCCTCGCGGTAACAGATGGCCGACAGCGCCCCGGAGGCGCGCACGAAGTCGCCGGCCTGGTCGAGCATGCCCGCCGCCTTGAGCCGTTCGCGAAAGATTTCCATGTTGCACGCCTTGAGCACGCCGGTGTATTGGGGAAGTTCGCGGTAATCCGGATAGACCTGGAACTGGCCGGTCTCGTGGCCGATCACGGGCACCGGGATTCCATCGATGGACTTGCTGAAATCGACCATCGTCGATGGCGGCGATGTTTCGATGTGCGGGTTCGGGAAGTCGAGGATGAAGAACGATCCGCGCACCGGCAGGGTCTTGCCGGTCTTGCAGGTAACCCAGAAATCATCGCCCTCGGCAAAGCTGGGAGCCCAGTGCTGGTTGCCGGAACCCTCGGAATGGAGGTGTCGCGGGTCGGTTTTCCTGAAATGGGCGACCATCTCGAACATGCCGGGACTGCGGCCAAGCTCGTTGCCAAGGGTGAACATGACAAACGACGGATGATTGCCGAAATACCTGAAGATCAACTCGCCCTCGCGCTTGGCGTATTCGTTGAGGGACTTCTCCCGCAAAGTGCTCTCCACGTCGATGTTGTCGATGTTGTGGATGGCCGCCTCCTTGCTGTCCAGGGCGTTGAAAGCGCTGCGTTTGTTAGGAAGTTCCGCCTGGAAATAGAACCCCAGTTCATCGGCCGCCTCGAAAGCCGCGTCAGGCGGGCACCAGGAATGGAAGCGGACGTGATTGAAGCCCCATGCCTTGAGGATCGAGAGCACACGGTGCCAGCCGGCCTTGTCCATCGGCGGATAACCGGTCAGCGGGTAATTGCAGCAATCGAGCCGGCCCCGCAGGAAAACCGTGCGCCCGTTGATCGCCAGACGGCTGCCATCCCTTGTGAAATCGCGCATGCCGAAACTGATAGAGCGCTCATCGCCAAACGAATCACCGCCAGCCGCCGCTTCAAGCTTGAGAGTCAGGCGCAGCATGGCCGGTTGGAACTCGTCCCACAGCGGCACATCAGCGCCCGGCTGATAGATGAACTCGACGACGTTCTCTCTCGCCGCGGCCTTGATGTCGAGCGTTTGGCATTTGAAAGCGGCAGGTTTGGCGACATTGAAACTCCCGCAGTCCACGGTGATCCGGCCGGATGCGGCCTTGCCGGTGATGTTGCCGACCACCGCGCGGACGAGTGCCTGTTTCCTCGCGGCATCCGGATAGACCTGCACGTCATCCAGCCAAACCGGATCGGTGGCACGCAATTCCATATTGCCGATGATGCCGTTCCAGTTGGTCTGTGTTCGTTCGTCCACCGCATGGGCCGGTCCGACCGGTGGCAGCTTGGCGTTATCCACCACCACGGTGATCGTGTGCTTGCCGGGCGTCATCGCCGCAGTCACATCGAACACTTGAGGCGCACTCAGCGTATCCTCACCACCGCTATACTTGCCGTCAACCCACACCCGGACATATTTGGTCCGCTCCAGGAACAACGTGATGCGTTTGCCTTTCCAGGCATCGGAAATCCTCACCTCACGCTGGTACCATGCCGGCCCCTTCCAATACCAAACACGTGAGAGCCGGTCGATGCAACGCTCGTCCTTGTTCACGCCCCTGTGGTTTTCGTCGGTGGTGCCGGGCACTTGCACAGTGTCGTCGAATGATTGCTCAAACCATTTCTCCCTGACCCCGGCATCCCCGGCGTCAAGACGGAATTGCCAGGCCCCGGCCAGCGACAGCGTGTGATCATCCGCCACCGCCGAATGGCCTGCGGCGACCTGCATCAACAGGGCCAGAACCCATCCAGGTGATTTATGAGAGTGTTTCATTGGTTGCCTTGTCTGATAGAGTCTCTTGCGCTCATTGTCTTGTTAGGGAAACGACACCGCGTCCAACACCATTACCTCGAAGGGTTTGAGCGTCAACCGCTACAATAGCGGCTCAATCTCGGCCAGCACCGACCGCAAATGCCCTGACGTTTGATGAATTTCACACCATCGTGTGATGTAGTCCATGTCCAGTTTGGCGGGTGTCTGCACGGCGAGCACATCCTTGACGTCCTCCAAATCCTTCGGCCTGCCCCAGCGCAGCTTTTGCACGATCACGTCTTCCGCGGTTTGCAGGAAAACCTGTCGCTTGATTTGGGACGACCACTCTGACCTGCGACGCGAAAACCGTTCGACTGCGAATAGGTCTGATCCCAGTTCAAACAGTTCCACAATGAATGGCGGCCTGGTCTTCGCGGTCAGGATATGCCGCACGCTGCCGGTCAATGTCTCGAAAGTGACCGGCGGATCGAACACCACGACCTCCGCGAGCCTTGTCTCCAGGCGGCGCAGCGGTTCCCTTGTTAGAAGCTGCAGGACGATGTCCACATCCTTCGTGGCTCGTGGAACACCGAACACGCTGCTGGATAGCGCGCCCACCACCATGTAGGGGATGCTCTCCGCTTCCAGAGCCTCTATCACACGCGACGCCAGTTGGTAGAGGTTCATGCGGCGACGGGCTTGTAAAGCTTGCTTTCATGAATCCTGCGTAGCGTTTGCAGGCGCCGTTGTACCTCAACCCAGCCTTCCTCATCCGAGCGGAGGCCACACTGCGCCTTCGCGCCGTCGAGCATCCAGGCATAAATGTCGTTGCTCAACTCCAGCGCTTCTTCCAAACGTTCGGCGGGTGTCATGGCACGCGATCGGAGCACCTTGTCACGGTAGATCGCCTCTTGCAGCACCTTGATGGCATCCCGGTTGGGGTCGGCAGTCATGGTTTAGTGTGTCATCAGCAGGTTCGCCGCGCAAGCGCTAATCCCCCTCCGAATATTCACCGGCTGTCTCGCATGGATGGCATCAACGATGTGGCCACCGGTGATCGATCCTATTTCGCCGGCTCGATGAAGCCGCCCTTGTCATCCCTAACGGAATTGATGGAGGCGCCGTGATAGGCGCGGGCGAGCACGGCGATGTTGCGATCGTCATCTTTCAACTCGCTGACCGGCCGTGACAGGATTGCCTCGAGCGGGACGAGTCCGCCATCATTGCGCGGCACGGTGAACCCGTAAAGTCCGATGCCAGCCTGGAGCGACTCCGGGACCACTTTGGTGGCATCCTGACCGTTCCACAGCGCGAGACAGGTGACGAGGCGGGTGTGCGGGCCGACCATGGCTTTCACGGCATCGATGCTCTGCTTGTCCCCGGCTTCGTTCATCAGCCAGTCGATTTCCTTGTACATGTCCGAATTGACGACCATGGGATGTTTGATTTGATTGCAGGTCAACCAGATGATGCAGTTCGGGTTGGCGTCCTTGGCGGCTTTGCGGATCGCCTTCCAACAACGATCGATTGCCTTGCGGCCGTAGGCGCGGTATTGCGGCGTTCCCCGGACCAGTTTGTCCTCACCGGGGAACGCCTCACCCATGAGTTGCTGATAGAGCTTCTTCTCACACTCCAGCCACTTGCCTTCGGTGGAGTTGCGTTCGGGCATCCACAGCCAGTCGATCATGAAGCCATCGATGCCGGTTTGCTTCACCGCGTCGCTGATGGACGATGAGATGTAGGCAAGGTACTCGTCGGTGTAGGGGATGTGATAGGTCGTCGATGTGCCGTAACTGAGGTCGGGATGGTCGGTGCCCCACTTCGGGTTGGCGGCGATGCAGAAATACCCGAACACGAGCATGCCTTCCTGGTGGCCGAGTTTCACCACCTCGGGCAGGAAGTCGTGCTTGAGTCCCGGTTGTTCCGGCACGAAGCCGTTCTTGTACCACGCATAGCCGTTGCAGGAAACGCAGAAAGTCTGGATGACATTGGCACCCATCGCCTTATACCATGCGACGTGTTCCGCCGGGTCGGCACCGGCCCAGGTGCCGGGCGTGGCAAACGGCTTGCGTTTGCGGTCGGTCGCCGCCCAATTGAAGTCGAGGCAATAGGCTTTGATGTCTTTGATATTTCCGGGAGCGGCCGGGCCATTTTGGTTTAGCGGTTCGGCTGCGGAGATCGCGCCGATCATTTCCATGATCAGGCAGAGTGCGATTGCTGGTGTTTTCATGGTTTGGTTCCCGCTTGTTTTGCTTCCTCCAAGGTGATCATCTTGCGGTTGTCAGTGGCGGACTCGATATCCATGACCATGGCATCCCACTGTTTCTGGAACTTGCCGGCATTGACCGCCTTGATTCTCGGCAGGGCGTATTTGGCGGCGCCGCCGTATTTTGGAATCACATTCATGAGCATGCGGAGCTTGAAACCGGCCTTGCCGCCTTCGGCCTCGAGGGTATCGAATGCGAACTCGATGCCGCCCTCGATGTTGAGGCTGGCCAGCAGCGAGATCGCCAGGGTCTTGGGATCCAGATTGTGATAGGCATGATAGGTCAGGTCCTTGTCGGCGATGATGTACTCGAGTTTGTCCGCCACGTAGTGGAACTCCTTGAGCGGAATGTTGGAGACCAACCTCGCGCCGGCGGAGCGGCCCGAGGCGCGCTTGTGGTCCAGCAGCTTGTGGACCGCGGCGTAAAACAACTCCTTGTTTTTCACCAATCCCGCTTCGTACGGGTCCTTGCACAGGACGTTGAGGCTGCCGCCCAGTTGTTCGTCGATTTTCCCTAACGGGTCCTGCGGTTTGTCGGCCATCACCAGTTTGAGCATATCGTCGAAATACGGATAAGCATCTTCCGCGAGCCCGCACAAGCTGTCGGCGGCGAGCGCCCGCACCGACATATTCTCCTTCGTGTCGCGCATGATGGAAACCAAGTCATCCTTTGCCATGGAGAGTTGTGCTTTCGGGCAACCGCGGCCGAAATACCCAAAGGCGCTCTGCCGCTGCAGGGCCGTGCCATCCTTGAGCATTTTCCTGATAGAACCGCCGAGTTTGTGTACCCTTTCGCGGAGCGTCCCGATCGCTTCGTCGCGCACCTTGGGCAGCGGGTGGTCGAACATGGCCAGCAGTTGTTCGTCGCTCCTGCCCTTGAAGTCCAGGGTGGCGAGGGCGATGGTGTCGCGCACCTCCTGGCCCTTCAGCCAGATTGACGGGTCGGCGGTTCTGCCGGTGATGTAGAGTTTATGGCGGGCGAGGCAGTAATTGAGCAGGTGGTTTCCGGCATCGCTGAGGCCGCGATATGAATAGAGGCCCGCTTTGCCTTCGCAATCGTCATAAGTGAAATTGCCGTCCCAGGTGCGGTTGAGCGTGTGCAACCAGCGGGTCTCCTTGAAGAACGCCGCCGAAGTCTCGGGGCCGGCGAGATCGGCGCCGAGGCCGGTCCAAAGCTGGTTGAAGTAGTGGCCGGTGTGGCCGGTCTCCATGGTGTTAGTTGCTGCGGTCGCCATTCGGGAGAAGAAGGCGGCGCCATCCTGGTTGCCATGCAGGGAAAATGCCACCGCCACCAGGCCGCTCATGCCGTTGTTGTTGAACGATCCGACGTTGGGATTGTGCACGCCGTAGGGCAGCGTGCCTTTGCCAATGAAGCTTTCGTAGAACGTGTTGGTCTGCTTGATGCCGGCCTGGACTTCGGGATGTTGGATCCCACACTTGTCCGCCAGTAACAACGAAACGAAATTCGGCAAACTCGATTGATTCATCACCGCATAACCGGGGAGGCGGCCGTGCAACTGACCGCGGTTGAGGTCGAGTGAGGCAATGCCGTGACCCCACAAGCCCGCGGCATCCCTGCCGCTGGCAATCGCCACCGCATACGCCTTGAGGGCAGGGAGCACATACTCGTCATGCGTCAGCAGGTAATACTCGCAAAGCAGCATCTCGGTGTAACCCCAACTCCACGCGACCATGTTGTATTTGTTGATCGGCAGCGCGAGGTCCGGCTTTGCCCAGGGGACGGTGTGGAGTTCGTTTCTGACCACCTCGATGTACTTCGGTTCGCCGGTAGCCAGCAGCCCTAGCAAACCGATGGGCAGACCGGCCCCGGTGAAATTCCGCGTCTTGACGATACTGTCGGCGGTTTGGGTGATGATGGCTTCGGTCTTGGGACAGTTATATGGAGCGGTATCGCTGTAGCTTCCAAGCACCTTGAGTTGCAGGTCAACCTTCCTGCCGTCCTTGAGGGTCAGGGCCAGAACGCCCTTGGCCTTGTCGGTTTCCGCTTGGTCGATGGCGTCGGCCAGGCGCGGGCGCGTGTCATCCTTGAACGGAAGACCGCCCGCGGCGACGATCACGTCGCCCACCTGGATTTTGCCATCGGCCGGCGATCCCGGCTGCACCTTGGTGATCTGGATGTCCTGCGGCGAAGTCTCCCCGAACAGTCCGGTGGGTCCCAGGTGATGTTCCTTGTATTCGAAATGCTGGGCCCGGACCCCGCCGCTGAGCAAAACGCAGAGGCACGCAAGGGCCGGTATCACGGGTGTTCGTTGATGGCTCATATTTTGTTTATTCCCTTCATTTTTCCGGTTTTCCGGGTTTGTCATATCCATGTTATGACATCCATTGGTTTGCTGGTTGAAATCAATATTCTTGCGAGTGATCATTTCGTCGTCACGACGGGCACGTGCCAATTCTCGGCCATATCAGTGCCGAGTAAAGAGTCTTTTCCATTATGTTGCCTGGCAACCGTCCCACATATTGGGCAGGTTTTGCCGGGGTCCGGATTGCATGTTTCACCGGGTGGCCGGATAAGCGAATCCCCGTTCCCCCTCAAACCGTGCGCAGGAGAAACAGCGACATGACCAAGATGCGAATGTTTGAAAGGACGGCAGTCCCCGGTTTGTAGTGCCATCGGTAATTCAACCATTCAACTTCCAGCGCAACGAGGAATCTTGTGCTGACAAGGAAAATCACTCCCGCTCCAAAATCCCACCAAATTTTCACCCATGCTCCTCAAACTTCCTTCGTTCCCTGTTTCATTGGTTCTCGCGCTCGCGACCTCCGCCACGCTCTGTATCGCCGCCCCGGCCTCCGATCTGCGCCTGCCCCATATCTTCGGAAATGGCATGGTGCTTCAGCAGGGCAAACCCGTCACCGTTTGGGGATGGGCGAAGCCTGCGGCCCAGGTCACCATCGAATTCGCCGGACAGAAGAAATCGGCGACCGCCACGGCGGACTCGAAATGGATGGTTCAACTGGACGCGATGAACGCGTCGTTCACGCCGGGGTGCCTCGTGGTGCGGGCAGGTGATCAGAAGCTGACGCTGGATGATATCCTGGTCGGTGAAGTGTGGGTGTGTGGCGGCCAGAGCAACATGGAACTTCAATTGAGAAGCACCGTGGATGCCGATATCGACCTGGTGGCTGCCGACGATCCGGCGATCCGCTTTATCCGCCTGCCCAAGGTCGCCCACATCGAGCCGCAGGACGACTTCCCGGTGGAAAATGCGACCAACCCCGTCGGCAACTGGCGTGCCGCCACCGCCAAACAGGTGGAGAACTGCACCGGCGTCGGCTATTACTTCGCCCGCCGCCTGCATCGAAATTTGAAAGTCCCTGTCGGGATCATCGACAACTCATGGGGTGGCACTCTCGCCCACAATTGGTGCGCGAAAAAATCCCTGGCCGAAATCGCGGAAATGCGCGAAGACATCGATTCATTCGACACCAAGCTCAAGGCATGGAACGACGGGGGGCGCGAGGATGGCGCGAAAAAACGCCTGGCCGCCGACCTGGCACAGTGGGAGAAGGACAGCGCCGCGGCCGCAGTCAAGGGCGGGCGCGCACCCGGCCGCCCGAACCCTGGCAATTATACCAATCCGGCACTCGGCCACCAGCCCGGCGGCATGTTCAATGGCTCGCTCGCACCGTTCACCAACCTGACGATACGCGGCGTGCTTTTCTATCAGGGGGAAAACAATTCATTCGGCACCGCTTGGAAAACATATCCCCGCACGCT
>Ga0118677_10013313_pt1 | contig 11848 bp, 10 predicted proteins | sample AliMusrvi5mmetaG_FD_86154 | JGI IMG/M metagenome (GOLD analysis project Ga0118677, IMG submission 86154) | reverse complement strand
CAAACAATCAACATATGAGCAATCAATTTTATCAATTTTCGGCAAAGAGCCTTCAGGGAAAGGAAGTCAGCATGGAAACCTACAAGGGGAAAACCATTTTGGTTGTCAATACCGCCAGCAAATGCGGACTTACTCCTCAATTCGAAGGACTGGAAAGTCTCTATAAGAAATACAAAGACAAAGGTCTGGTGATTTTGGGATTCCCCTGTAATCAGTTTGCCAATCAGGAGCCGGGCGACGAAAAATCCATCTCCGAAGGATGCCTCATCAACTACGGAGTTTCATTTCCGATGTTTGCAAAAATCGAGGTAAATGGGGAGAGTGCCCATCCGATCTACAAATATTTAAAGAAGGAACTTAGCGGACTTTTCGGTGGAAAAATTAAATGGAATTTTACTAAATTTCTGATCGATTCGGAAGGCAATCCGGTTAAGAGATTTGCCCCTGTTACTACGCCTGAAAAGATCGATTCATATCTGGAGAAGTTTATGAAATAAAAGTCATTCGTTAAATAAAGGTCGCGCAAAGTACGCAAAGAACGCAAAGAAGAATAAAATGGTCCATGCGTTCTTTGCGTTCTTTGCGCGACATTAAAAATTTAGATTAATGTTGATATTATGGAATTTGAACAACTTAAACTGGTCAATCAGCTCTGCTTCCCTGTTTATGCCGCATCGAGACTGATAACCAGGGAATATCAGCCCTACCTGGATCAATTGGGCATCACCTATCCCCAATACCTGGTACTCATGGTTTTGTGGGAAACAGACAGTATATCAGTAAACGGAATTGCGCAAAAACTGATACTTAATACCAATACAGTTACGCCCTTGCTGAAGCGGATGGAAGTTCAGGGTATTCTCCTACGTGAGCGTTCTGTAACGGATGAAAGGAAGGTTATCGTGAAACTCACTGCCAAGGGAAAACTACTCCAAACGGAAGCTGCAACCATCCCCGGAAAACTCGCTTCCGGACTTATTTCTGAAACCCTGACCATTGCAGAACTTGTCGACTTACGCGACAGACTTCATGAATTGATTGATTCCATATCGGAGAAAAACAAAAATTCACTTTCGGAAATGCAACAAGAATAAAGCAATCGTTGCCAGTTTTTTCCTGCAATGTCTGATTTTCTATTTTTAATTAATCCTAATAAATTTAGTACGTTTGCCCCGTTTTGTTCTCATTAGAAAAATCATCAATGATCCAATGATGCCTCTTCATAACTCCATCGACCGCAAAGTGCTGATTGAAAACCTGATATCAGAAACATTCCTCAGGAAGACCATCTCCTTTTACCGCTATTTTATCCTGGATAATCCGCAGGAATTCAGGAATCAAATCTACCGCGAATGGAGTGAAATGAATTGTTTTGGTCGGATTTACGTTGCAAGGGAAGGTATCAATGCGCAAATGAGCGTCCCGGAGGAAAAGATGACGGAATTCCTGGAATCCTTGAAGCATCATCAGATCTTCGACCGCATTCCTGTCAAATATGCCATAGAAGACAATGGCAAGTCGTTTTACAAGCTTTCCATCAAGGTGAAGTCGAGGCTTGTGGCAGACGGATTGGATGATGATGCTTTTGACGTGACAAACGTGGGCAAACATCTGGATGCCAATGAATTTCATGAACTTGTCGGGTCGGGCAAACATGTAGTGGTGGACATGCGAAATCATTACGAATCCGAAATAGGGCATTTCAAAGGGGCAATCTGTCCCGAAGCCGATACATTCAGGGAAGAACTTGCCATGGTCACTGAATTACTGAAAGACAAAAAGGATTCAAAACTATTGCTCTATTGCACGGGAGGAATACGCTGCGAAAAAGCGAGTGCCTATCTCAAACACCATGGATTTCAGGATGTGAATCAGCTTCATGGGGGCATAATTGAATACGCAAGAAGCATCAGGCTACTGAATCTGGAGTCTCATTTCACAGGTAAGAATTTTGTGTTTGATGAACGTATGGGCGAATCCGTTGATGGACAGGTTATTGCAGCATGTCATCAATGTGGTAAACTTTGTGATGTACATTCAAATTGTGCCAATGAGTTGTGTCATTTGCTGTTCATCCAGTGTGAAGAATGTGCCGGACGATTTGAAAAATGCTGCTCTGTCGAATGCCGCGAACAAAAGAATGCCTCTGAGGAGGTGAAACTGGTCCTCAGGAAAGAGGCTGATTTTAAATTTGGCAACAGGAATGTTTACCGCAAAAGCTTCCGGCTCGCAAATGCAGAAAATCAAATGTAAAATGTATCCGGATTATTATCTTCAGATTCAGACCGCTTTCAGAAACTGTGCCAACTCACCGGCCTTTTGACTCATCAGATTATAGCCGTGATGGTATAGTGACATTCGCTTTTCAAGGTCCTTTTCGGTGCGCCCTATTGAAAACTCAGGCAAGGGGGCGATGATAAATAGTTTTCCATCCCGCTCCATCTCTTCACAGAATTCCAACGCTTTATTGTACTCTTCGTTTCTGTGAAGCAAGGTCAACAGGAAGTCCGGATATTTCCCAAAAACCATTTTCAAAAGTGCTGCGTTGCGTAATTTTCCTTTCCTGTAGCCTCTTGGACGAGTGAGTACGACAACTACTTTCTGATGTAAGCCGAACGCGTATTTTACGGGTATGGAATCAGAAACTCCACCATCAAGAAATAACGATCCCCTAATATCAGCTGGTCGTGAAAGTAGCGGAATACTAGATGAAGCAATAAGTACCTTATCTATTCCAGTTTCCGAAATTTCACCTTTTGTGAATACAACGCTTTTACCCGTATTCAAGGATGTGGTCACAACATCAAATTCAGCGGGATTCTTATAGAATGCCTCTTCATCAAAAGGTACAATCCTCATGGGGAGTTCTCCAAAAACAAATTTCATGTTGAACCAGGACCCAGTGGTCAGGAGATGGCGCAGTCCCATGTAGCGTTTATCGGACGGATATTCAACATTCACCTTCCTGTTTCTGCCTTTCTGTCCTGAAACAAATGAAGCGCCAACGCAGGCACCTGCAGAGACGCCGATCACCCGGTCAAAGCAGACATCCCTTTCAAGAAGGTATTCCAGCAGGCCGCTGGTAAACGCCCCGCGCAGACCTCCACCTTCCAGCACAATGCATGATTTATCCATATAAATTTCATCTTTAAAAGGGAGTTGCCAAATTTAGGCACTAAGAAATTAAATAAACCATTTATTGAACTGATATTTAACATTGAGTTCAAAGTGTTTTCCCTGTCCACTTTGCGGTTAATACGAAAATGTTTAGACTTGTTAAAGATTTGCACTACTACTAACAACACATGTATGAAATTGATCTTCAAATTAATACCGTTCTTAATTTTTGCCTTATCAACAGAAATTGTTGTTGCGCAAAAGAAAATTGAAATACTTTCGGTTCCGGCCGGAAACGAATTCGCTAAAATAAATCCTGAAGGAACGACGATTTTACCTTCAGGTCGATTTTTAACGCCGGCCGGTCAGACGATCAGGATCACCAATGATCCCTTCGGAATGACCCTTTCTCCCGATGGAAGGAAGTCTGTAACTCTGCATAATGGGGTGTTCACTATCATTGATCTTAAGACCTTGAATGCAATCAGGGTGCCCAGTTATGACAAAAAAATTAAATCCCCGCTATCCAATGGTTCATTCCTGGGGATAGCCTTCACAGGTGATTCGAAAACGGTTTTTCTGAGCGGAGGAGACAATGGAGCCGTTATCAAATATGACATCCAAAGTTTAACGCGCCTCGATTCAATCTCCTTAAACGGAGTCGTTAGTGGGACAGTTTATAACGATAGCTTTACTTCAGATCTGGTGCTGAATGAACAGAACAATGAATTGTTGGTTCTGGACAGGGCGAACAACAGACTTGTGCGAATTGATTTAACCACCAATAAACTTAAGGCGTCCATCAAAGTTGGCCGCCTGCCCTTTGGTTTATCTGTAAGTCCGGACAAGAAAATAGCTTTCGTTGCCAATGTTGGGGTTTATGATTATCCGCTGATTACAGGTGCAACACCGAAAAATTACGACTCGCTCCTAATTTCCCATCATCCTTACGGGGATAACACAAAGGAATCTATCAACGGGACTGTAGTCGAAGGTCGAAAGGTTCCCGGGGTTGGCAGCCCGTTGCATCCCGATGCCATGAGTGTCTTCACCATCGATCTGCAGTCCAATACGGTTATGGATAAATTCAAGACCGGACATCAGATCGGCCAGATGATCGAAGGAGCCGAGGTAGTTGGCGGTGCAAGCCCAAACTCCATAACAGTCGGGAAACAGTTTGCCTATGTTACCAATGCCACCAACGACAATATTTCTGTGATCGATTACAAAAATCACAAGCTTCTTGGTGATATTCCAATTCTTGTTGATCAGCGGATTGACAAATACCGTGGTCTGCTGCCTTTTGGAATTGCATTGAGCAAAGACGAGAAAACACTCTATGTCGCCTTGCTGGGATTCAACGCTGTAGCAATTATAGACGTAGAGACGAAAACGACCAAGGGTCTAATACCTTCCTGCTGGGGCCCAACGCGTGTACAGTTGTCGAAGGATGACGAGGAAATATACATCACCACCTGCAGAGGCTTGGGCGCCGGACCCAATGGAGGAAAAGGGTTTGTTTCTCCTGTTCAGGGATATTATGTGGGCGACATCCAACTGGGTACATTCCAGAAAGTGGGCAGACCGGATGCCGCACAATTGAAAACGTATACGCAGCAAGCCATTGATAATACCTTCAGAAGCATCCGTGTTACCGATGATGAAAAGAACCCTTTGCCAGCTTTGCCCGGCTTAAGGAAGTCGCCCATCAAATACATTGTCTACATTACCAAGGAGAACCGCACGTACGATGAGATATTCGGTCAGATGAAAAATGCAACGGGAGACAGTACTCTGGCCCGATTTGGTATTGAAAATGAATATACCCTGCCCGATTCACTTCGCGGGAAGTTACCTCATATGCGGGTAAGCCCAAATCACATCAAGGCAGCAAAGCAATTCTCATTTTCTGACAATTTCTATTGCGATGCGGATGCATCCATTCATGGGCACCATTGGATGATGGGGGTGATCCCCAACGAGTGGGTAGAAGCAAACTCAAGTGTTTCAAAGACTTCCATGATTTTTTCAAAGGCTCCGGGAAGGCGATTCCCGGCTACGACAGGAAGCATGGATCCTGAAGATTATGCCGAGATTGGTGGGTTATGGGAAGCCCTGGACAGGAATAAGGTTTCCTTCTACAATTTCGGGGAGGCAAATGAAACAGGACACGTCCGCGAAGAATGGTACGACACCAATACGGGAGCGGCACACGGTGTGATGGTTCCCATGCAAAAAGCGTTGTTCAGCCGAACCAGCCATGATTATGCCGGATTCAACACCAATATCCCTGACCAATACCGGATGAACCAGTTTGAAAATGAGTTTACAGACAGGTGGATAAAAGGGAAGGAAAAACTACCTTCCTTATTGACGATGCAGGTTCCCAACGATCATGGTGCCCATGTCAGACCCGAGGATGGGTACTTTTATCCGCAATCATACATGGCCGATAATGATTTGGCAGTTGGGCGAATTTTGCACTTTTTGTCCCGCACCAAATACTGGAAAAATATGCTGGTTATTATTACAGAAGACGATCCGCAGGGAGGTGTGGATCATATCGATGGTCACCGCTCAGTATTGATGATGGCCGGTCCATATGTGAAAAAGGGATATGTTTCCCATACCCACGCCAATTTCGGTTCCATCCTGAAAACAATCTACAACATTTTGAATGTGCCGTATGTCAATCAGTTTGATGTGACCGCCTCCTTGCTTCAGGATTTTTTCACTTCGGTGCCCGATTATACATCATATACCCTTGAATTGAATGATCCACGCGTATTTGATGCCGAAAAAGCGATGAAGAAGTACAACAGGACCATCGATTGGCTGAAGATAGAGAAAGGTCCTGAGATGGATAATGAAGAGGTGGAACGCAAAATAATCTATTCGAAATAAGGTCAAACCGGATGAAAAATATTTTCTTTCTGATGTTGCTTTCCTGTACAAGTACATATGCATCAGACCGCGAAAAACAAATCCGGCAGTTCGTGACTGATGAGTTGAAGCATTCTCCGGAAGCCTTGCTGACCAACTTGTGCAATCAATATTTTAATTGATTATCAATTACTTAATATTCGCAAATTAATGCTTAAGGATCCATAGGATTTCTGCTTTCCCTCCTTGTTCTACAAGCCCGGAAACCTGAGTCATGAAGATTCAGGCAAATTCTTTATCCCCTTGTTTCCATTGATCCTTTCAAAATAAATTAGGTTAAAACCGTAAAAATGATGCACATTGGATTCCAAATTCACAATTAAATTGAGACCTAAATTCAGATTCCTTTGGGAATTTGATGCTGCCAGAATCGTTTGAGTTTATTAAATCTCAGTATATCAATTTTATATGCTAAATTAAATTTGCATTTTGGGCAAAATCACAGCATCCGATTCCATTCTCCAAATTAACCGAACTTAGACGGTATTATCACTAAAAATTTGTAATATTGTATGACAAGCATGATACTTCTGTTTTAATTAACAATGAGAAATGGTGAAAGAGCTGCCTAATATCCTACTGGTTGATGATGTACCCGCCAATCTGATGTATTTGAAGATCATTCTGGCAGGGGTAGAGGCCAATCTTATTGAAGCGGAATCAGGTTTTGAAGCGCTCAGAAAAATTGAAGGAATTCCGCTTGCACTTGCAATCCTGGATGTGCAGATGGCTGGCATGAACGGCTATGAACTTGCCATCGAAATCAACGACAAAAGGAAAACGGACAGCGTCCCGATTATTTTCCTGACTGCTGCCTTCCCCGACATTGACCATATTCTTACCGGATACGAGGCAGGCGCTGTGGATTATATGATTAAGCCCCTGAACAAGAAAATATTAATCAGCAAAGTCATTACTTTATTGCTATTTTTCAATCAGAAACAGCGTGTTGTTAAAAGTTATGAAGAGCTGAAACGTTCTGAACTTATAATTCAGCAAGGAAAGGAAAAGATGCAACTTTTAAACCGGCACATTATCAATGCCCGAGAAGATGAACGCTCCGCCATATCATTGATGATCCATGACGAACTTGGTCAGTCGTTGACCGCGCTTAAAATAGATCTAAGCTGGATGCGTGAACACAGAAAGAGTGAAAAGGCCGCAAATAAACTGGAAATGATGTTGGCCAACACAAATGATATCATACGGAAAGTACAACGAATTTCCTCAGAACTACATCCCAAGATACTGACGGAACTAGGATTGGCTGATGCCATCGAATGGTATTGCGGGGAGCAGCACGATCGGACTGGACTTATTTTCGAACTTTCACTGGAGGATGTGGTCAGCAAAGATTTCACAAAAGATCTTGCCCTCTACAGGATTCTTCAGGAAGCAGTAACCAATGTGATCCGGCATGCCGGTGCGACTAAAGTAATTATTTCCATCAAGTATGAAAAGAGCGGTATCCGTATGATGATTGCCGACGATGGAGTCGGAATAAATCCGGATATGCTTGACAGTTCAATTTCAATGGGACTTTTGGGTATGAGGGAAAGGGCGGCACAATGCTCCGGAACTTTGGAACTGTCTTTAAATGAACCATCCGGAACCAGGGTTACAGTATTTCTACCAACTTCAAATATCAATCCAAATGAAGATATTAATAGCTGACGACCATGCTATCGTCCGTGAAGGAGTCAAACTGATTGTTAAAACGTTGCCTGAAGTTAGGCAAATTGATGAAGCAGCCGACGGGAAAGAGGCACTTTCCATGATGCTTAAAACGAATTACGACCTGGCCATCCTGGATATCTCCATGCCTGAAATGACGGGGCTGGATTTGCTGCAGCAATTAAAATTCCATGACATCGAAACAAGAATTCTAATGCTCAGTTTTCATCCTCAGGAACAATATGCGGTACGTGCCTTCAAATTAGGGGCTTCCGGATACCTATCCAAAGACAGTGCTTTCGACGAAATGGCCATGGCTATCCGTAAGATCGCAGCCGGCGGGAAATATGTATCTGCTGTCTTTGCGGAGAAGCTGCTTTTCAATGAAGTAAGCAGCACCAACCAACAACTTCATGAAGCTCTTTCTAACAGGGAGTTTCAGGTAATGATCATGTTATCAAGGGGGAAATCGGTCTCAGAAATTGCCTCAGAAATTTTTATTTCAGATAAAACGGTAGCTACGTATCGTACCCGGATCATGGAGAAGATGCAGATGAAGAAAAATGCCGAATTGACTATTTACGCCATAAGGAATAAATTGATTGAGTAACAGGGAAGTGCAGACAGAAAAAACAGGGATTAGCTTTTGCTAATCCCTGTTTTTTTTAGGACAACCCTGTAGATCATTTACCTACATAACAATCAGTCTTTACGGAGAGAATTACTCCATTTCCCCTATAATTCAAAGATTGCAGCCAATCTATTTTTGCTTCTAGAAACCTTCTCCAAAAAATGGAAAGTATGAAAGCAAAAATATCCTTTGGAATCTTCCTGATCTTTTTCACCTACTCCCTTCCTGTGTTGTCCCAAGCGACTGCATACGCCAATATCTACGCAGAGGTAGTCGCTCCCGTTGGGATCAATAATACCAGCGCTCTGCACTCCGGGGAAATAGTGGTTTCAAAAACGCCTAAGACCATTGGCACTTTGGATGAAACTTCCAAATCTGTTCGTGATGCAAAAATTGGACAAAACGGGTCAGTTACGCTAATCTCTTTCAGTATAACGGATGCCCAACATTCGACTTTCGACATAACACTCCCAACTACAATGATAGGCATTGGAGACAATCATTCCAATGTCCTTACAGTCAGCAATTTTACAAGCAATCAGGCCTTGGCATCCGTATCACAAGGGAATAAAAGGACGATTACTGTTGGTGCAGATTTCAATTTCCACGACCATCCTGCCAACCGCAACTTTCAATCGCAAAATCAAATCCCAGTAACCATTAATTACAATTGATATTCCCCCAAACACTGCCATGAAAACCTTGTTTCTTTCCCTTTTGTTAGTAATTCTGATTGTGAACCATCATTCAGCATTTGGAGTTTCGGCAAATACTCAGCCGGTTGAGATCATTCAACCCGACGGAACAAGGATCACAATCATCCCAAAAGGAGATGAGCATATGAAGTGGGCACAGACTACTGACGGATATTCAATCATGCGAAACAGCAAAGGCCTTTACGAGTACACCAGACTAAGTGAAACGATGGATATGGTCCCATCGGGGGTTCAGGTCAGAAACGTTACGGAAAGAACGATGTCTGAAGTGCAATTTCTGCGCAATACCGCCAAAGGGATGACCTATTCACAAAATCAGTTCGGAATGATGAAAAACATCCTCCAGATGTCTCCAAAAAACCATTTGAAAGGTGCCTCAACAACAGGAACGAAAAAATTTGTTTGCATCCTGATCGGATTTACGGACAAAGCATTCACAAAAACAAAGGAAGATTTTGAGAACCTGTTCAACCAGATTGGATACAACACGGATGGAGCCACCGGAAGTGTGAATGATTTCTACAGGGAGAACTCCTATAATCAGCTCAATATATCTGTGACGGTCGCCGGACCTTACACTGCAATGCATAACATGGCTTATTACGGAGCCAATGACGCCAATGGCCATGATGTAAATCCCCAGGCTCTGGTGACTGAAGCGTTGATTCTTGCAGATCCGGCTGTTAACTACGCTGATTTTGACAATGACAGGGACGGTACGGTAGACGGGGTTTTTGTCATTCACGCCGGCTATGGTGAAGAGGCAGGCGCTGCCGACAATGCCATATGGTCACACCAATCCACAGTTTCTTCATTGACTCTGGATGGAATGTACTTGGGTAATTATTCCTGTTCGCCTGAACTCAGGGGCGTAAGTGGATCAGGAATTAGCAGAATAGGCACGATATGTCATGAGCTTGGTCACATCCTTGGCGCTGTAGATTATTATGATGTAAACTATTCAACCGAAGGTAAAAATGACGGTACAGGCAATTGGGATTTGATGGGAAATGGAGTTTGGAACAACAACGGCGCAACACCGGCACATCATAACCCTTACAATAAGATATTCGTTTATGGCTGGGCGGTACCCAAAAAAATCAATCCTGGTGATAATATCGTAATGAACGATGCTGAAAAGAACAACAATAGTTTTTACATCATTAATACCGCAACCCCCAATGAATTTTTCCTGTGTGAAAACAGGCAAAAGCAAAATTTCGATAGTTATATACCAGGGCATGGGTTGGTGATATATCATATTGACGGAAACTATATTAATTCATCCGAATATGCCATCAACACAGGATCCCACCAGGGTATGTATCCAGTTTGTGCCAATGCACAAGGGTTGCCTCCAACAACCTATGGTATAATCAACAGTGACGGATTGCCCTTCCCCGGTGCCGACAATAAAACATCTTTTACAGATACAACAATTCCAAATTCACAGTCATGGTCCTCTGCATATACCTATATGCCAATTACAGGTATCCTCGAAAACAGTATCAGTAAAACAATTTCATTTACATCGCCAATATTGCCCAACCGACCAGTTGCCATCTCTGCCGTTTCAGCCACAAATATTCTTCAAACCAGTTTTGATGCAAACTGGAATCTTATAGCTACCGCGACAGGATATAGATTGGATGTAGCCACCGATCCTGATTTTACTAGCTTAGTATCCGGTTGGAACAATATTAATGTCGGAAATGTGAAAACCTTCCATGTTACAGGGTTATTGACAGGTTCAAATTACTTTTACAGGATAAGGCCTTTCAATACTGGGGGAATTTCTGACAATTCGAATACCGTTACCTTAAAGACCCTCATCGCTCTCCCGGCCACCCCTTTCGGTTTGACAGCTGTTTCATGCAGTAATCTTGTAACGCTAAAATGGAGCAAAAACAGTGATCCAAATTTCCTTAAATATCGGATTTATGGAAGCTTAGCCAATAAACAGGCCGTTAGAATGGATTCTACCTATATCGATCGTTATGATACTACTCATATCTTTTCAGAACTTACACATGGTTTAACCTACTCTTTCCAGGTCGTAGCTGTCTCTGTAGACGGAACTGAAATCGCTTTCAGCAATAACGCAACATCCATTGTAAAAACCGGTTTAATCCCGGTAATAAAAATGCAATCAGACAAGGCAATTTGTGCAAATCCAGTCGATTCTATCACAAGTTACCAGTGGTACAAGGCAAACACAATCATTCTCAACTCCAATCAGCCCTATTGTACTACGAACAAAATGCCCGGAGCCTATTCTCTTGTAACTATCGACCGCTACGGATGTTTAAACACCTCCAATTCTATTTCAACGGTAGCGAATAATTCTCTTACTATTTATCCAAATCCGGCATCGGTAAGTTTCTCCCTGAAATTGAAAGATGCAGTTGATGGAGACACCTATGTAAGTGTTATCAACTCTGCAGGAATAAAAGTGATGGAATTCCATACAGACAAGGCGAATATTGAATCACTCAGAGAAATACCAGTTGACAATCTAAACTCCGGAATCTATATTGTCCAGGCAACTTTGAATCAAAAGGATGTCTATTCATCCAAACTAATGGTCATCAAATAATTACTTCCTATTCCACATTTCCCTTAGAAAGCTCAAAGTGAATTAAATCTCTTGACCTGAGCGCGAGTTGGAGTAATTGGTTTTGACGGAGTTGAAGTTTATTTCTTTCATGGTATTATATGATCCGCGAATTGGCAATAACTGGAAAGGTGTGAATCATGTAAATAATAA
>Ga0118677_10013310_pt1 | contig 11850 bp, 2 predicted proteins | sample AliMusrvi5mmetaG_FD_86154 | JGI IMG/M metagenome (GOLD analysis project Ga0118677, IMG submission 86154) | reverse complement strand
CGGTCACAGCCTCCGGCATTGGCAGCGGTGAGAAATTCATTGCACTGGCCAACGGCCCGAGTGCGAGCCACAGCATGGCACTCACCGCAATTCCACTTTCCTCCGTCTCCACTCTTGCGTCTCTGACACTGAGTTACGGGACACTGAGCCCTACGTTCTCGGCTGGGGCACTGAGTTATACGGCCAGCGTTCCGAGTACCACCCCTTCCATCTCGCTGACACCGACCGTGACGGATGCCACAGCGACCGTGACGGTCAATGACGCGACCGTAGCCTCAGGTTCTGCGAGCGGCTCAATTCCGCTTGTGGTCGGCAGCAACACAATCAACGTGGTGGTCATACCGCAGGACGGAGGTACGCTAACAACCTACACCGTGGCTGTCACCCGCGCTGGAACCTTTGATTTATGGAGATCAGCGGTCTTCACCAATCCTACGGACTTGGCCAATCCGATGATCAGCGGCGAGTTGGCCACCCCCGCCAACGACGGCATCAGCAACGTGATGAAATACTCGATGGCACTCAATCCCATGACCAGTGCTGCTGGCAACCTGCCAACCTCCTCCCGCCAAGCTGGCTACCTGACGCTGACCTACAGAAAAAGCAAAACGGCCAGTGATGTGACGTACACCGTGCAGGCCGCTGACACCCTAAGCGGCAACACATGGGCTCCTGCCACCAACGTGCTGTCGCAGACTGATCCGGCTCCGGGCGGCGGCAGTTATTGGCTGGTGACGGTTCGAGACAACGTACCCTTTGCCACCCACCCGAAGCGTTACATGCGGCTGCAGGTGGTGAAGTAACGGAATAACCTCATATTGATCTACTAACTAGTTATCGATTCAAACTCAAGACATTTGGATGCAAGAAAAAATGTCAACCTAACGACAAGATACTGGTTGGTGCAAACTCGAACCTAACGAAATCTCATACTATTAATGCGCATCTCTGGCTTGCGGCCGGGCGTCCTTACACTCAAAGCAATCAGTTACAATGAAACAATCCATTACCTCCACCCTCGGACTAGCCGTTTTGGCTGGTATATCCTTCGTCAGTCAGGCAATAGCTGAAGTAAGCATAAGCTGGACGAGCATTGGCAACATCGGTAATGCCGCAGACCCGTCCACCGGCTACGGCGCGGTGAATCACGCCTACAATATCGGCACCTACGAAGTGACCAACGCGCAATACGTAGAGTTTCTTAACACCAAGGGGGCGTCCAACAGTAACGGGATATTTAACTCGGTCATGGGAACCACGGGAATCTACGGTAGCAACATCACCCAAAGCGGCAGTAACGGCAGTTACACCTACAGCGTAGGCAGTGCCTATGCGAACATGCCGGTGGTTGGCGTATGTTGGTTTGACGCGGCTCGCTTCTGCAACTGGCTGGGCAACGGCCAGGGCAGTGCCAGCATGGAGACGGGAGCCTACACGCTCAACGGAGCCACAAGCGGCATCATTACCGTAAACCCTGGGGCTATCGTTTACATCCCTAGTGAGAACGAGTGGTACAAGGCGGCTTATTACAACGGAGCCAACTCGACCTACTCGCTTTACCCCAACGGTATGAACACGATCACGACGGCGGATGCTAACTATGGGCCGAGCAGCGGACTGGTAAATGTCAATTATGGCACACCGAGTTCTTATGGTGCCTACGGGATGGGCGGGAATGTATATCAGTGGAACGACGCTGTCATGTCCGGTTCGGTGCGCGGGCTGCGTGGGGGATGCTGGTCCGACACCGACGTCGACGGCTACCTGTCCTCCTCGAGCCGCGCCATCGTCGGTCCGTCATACGAGAACTCCGTCTCTGGATTCCGTGTTGCCAGCAGTGTCCCCACGTCTGTCCCCACGTCTATTGCCACCCCTCTCCAGACTGAAGTCGAATATACGCTGGGTGAAGGCGGGACCAACTGGAGCGCCAACTTTCAAACCGATGCTTCCGGCAACGGGCGGATCATGACAAGTGGTGGCGGTCTCGCTCACTGGTTAAACCGACCGATCGCTAACGGCAGTACCAACAGTTTGATGATCGCAGACGGAACGGCTGCTGTGTCTATGAGCAATACCGCGGGAATGGCCTCAGATTTTCAGGTCAGTATCTTCTTGAGTGCGTCCGCCAATTGGCCTACCACGGGTGCCAGCGGGGCAGGGCTTGTCATATTCCAGATCGGAGACCTCACCCTGCAAGCGGATGGGAATTCGGGGAACGGCAGCATGACTTATTACGCCAAGGTGGCCGACACTTTGATCGGATCTTGGACAGCGACTGAATGGCAGGGCATAGGTTTGATGGTGCAGAAACTCAATAGCGTGTTTACTTATTGGGACAGCACCAATGGAGGCACGTCGTGGAGTCAAATAGGATCAGCCATCTCCGCTCCAAACGCCAACATCGACTTTAGCGCAACTCATCTATTTGTCCGCCCCGGCAATGGCTATAACTATACGGGGTATGCCGACGATTTCAAGGTGAACTCTGTGCTCAATACCCTGACATTTTTCAGGTCCGATATTGACGCCGTGAACGGCAATGCAATCAGTATGAATACGAACGGCAGTGGCTACTACACTCTGCCCACACTCCCCAACCTTGGAGGTGCCACGACTATTGAGGGATGGGTTTACCTGTCCTCGTATGCCAACTGGTGTCGTGTCGCGGACCTAGGCAATGGAGCTGGAAGTTCTAACATCCTACTCGCTGCAAGTAGTAGCGCGACCGGAATACCGAGTTTTCAAGTTTTCACTGATGGATACGAAATGTTAGGCGCTTGTGATAGTCCCACAGCGATCCCTCTTAATACATGGACGCACTTGGCGGGTGTAATCGAAACAGACAAGACACTTCGCCTATATATCAACGGTGTGCAGGTTGCCACCGGCACCGCAACTGCACTGCCCTCCGCTGTGAGTCGCGGTAGTAACTTTATCGGCGAGAGCAACTGGTCGGCTGATTCCTTGGTGGACGGCGCTTTGACTGACGTAAGGATTTGGAACGTCGCTCGCACCGCGGGGCAAATTCAGGCCAATATGAGCGTCGGTTCGATTACAGGACCCACGACGGGCTTGGTGGCTGCCTATTTGATGGGATCGACCGGAGCGGGGCCGCTGGAAGACGTCAGCGGCAATAACTACAGCGCCACTCTTACCGGAAGTCCGACCTATGCCAAACTGGGCGCAGGCACGCTGTCCACGGGGGGCTTCGTTGGAAGCAGCAGCCTGAATGTAGCATCAGGCACGCTGGTCCTGGGGGGAACTAACACATATATCGGGGATACGACTGTCAATGGCGGAACACTCGCCGTGAGCGGTGCCTCCATTCCAGACACCGGAAATCTGGTCATTCAGAGCGGTATGGTCGGACTGTCAGGGACCGAGTCTGTGAGTGGTCTATATTTCGGGACGTCCCGGCAAGATTCCGGCACATGGGGAGCAAGCGGATCCGGCGCGGAACACATTGATGACACGTATTTCTCGGGGACGGGAATGATAGAAGTAGTCAGCCATGATGCCACGATGTCCAATATGGCCCTTGGGTCAGGTTCCGTGAGCCCGGTTTTTTCTCCGGGGACGACATCTTACACAGCAAGCGTGGGAAATGCGGTTACTTCGATCACGGTGACCCCAAACCCCACCAGCGCATTGGCCGCCTCAGAAGTTAATGGCGTGGCGACAGTATCAGGCACTGCCAGTGCCCCGATCCCGCTGAGCGTTGGCGGCAACACAATCACAGTGCAGGTGACGGCGGAGGATGGCACGACTACTAGCACCTATACGGTAGTCGTGACGCGCGCGTCTTCCTCAGCGCTTTCCGGGTTGGTGCCAAGCAATGGGTCAATAAGTCCAGTCTTTACCGAGGAAACCATAACTTACACGGCCAGTGTTACAAACCTCACCACTTGGATCACGGTGACGCCTACGGTGATGGACCCCATGGCCACAGTGACAGTCAACGGAACAGCCGTAGCATCAGGAGTGGCCAGCCAGCCGGTCCTGCTTGGGGTGGGGGAAAACACAATCAATGCGGTGGTCACGGCGCAGGACGGGGTGACCTCCACGAGCTACACGTTGATTGTGACGCGAGCCGCGCCGCCGACAATCTCGAACATCTCCGCCACCCAGCGTGCAGGGACACAGTTGGTGGATATCACCTATGACGTGGCCGGTGACCTTTCGACGGGTTGGGTCAAACTCGAAATCTCCAGTGATGGCGGGATTACCTTCAGCGTGCCGGCCACCACCGTGAGTGGGGCGGTCGGGGCCGGGGTGACACCTGGAACAGCCCGAGTAATCACTTGGAATGCTGGCGCGGACTGGAGCGGACAACAAACCAGCACCATGTGCTTCAAGGTGACGGCAGGCGTTACGCCTCCTAACTTCTCATTGATCCCAGCGGGAAGTTTCCAGATGGGGAATGCCATGGCAGCGGATACGGACATCACCGACGCCCCGATCCGGACGGTGACAGTGAGCGCGTTTTACATGGCTCAGAATTTGGTGACAAAGTCGGACTGGGACACAGTGCGGGCATGGGGACTGGGTAACGGTTACGCGGACTTGAGCGTAGGTGCCGGTAAGGCCGCGAATCACCCTGTGCAAACGCTCACTTGGTATGACATGGTCAAGTGGTGCAATGCCCGCAGCGAGATGGAGGGACTGACGCCTTGCTACACGCTGAGCGGGGCGGTTTACCGGACAACCAACAGTGATGTTGTCGATTGTAACTGGACTGCCAACGGCTACCGGCTACCGACCGAGGCTGAGTGGGAGAAGGCGGCGCGTGGTGGATTGAGCGGAAAGCGCTTCCCATGGGGGGACACGATCAGCGAAAGCCAGGCCAATTATTATGGTGATCCCGTCAAGTTCAGCTACGATTTTGGACCGAATGGTTACAACACCAGTTCGTCCAGTGGAGGCTATCCTTACACGAGTCCGGTCGGCAGTTTTCCTGCGAACGGCTATGGGCTTTATGACATGGCGGGGAACACATTTGAGTGGTGCTGGGACTGGTATGACACCTATGCAGCGGGGGCACAGATGGATCCGCGCGGTGTGCCCTCGGGCTGGAACCGGGTGTACCGAGGCGGTCGCTGGGGCGGCAACGCGGACGACTGCCGCGTGGCGGGGCGCGGCAACGGTGTCGGATCGTCCGAAAGCTACTACAGCATTGGGTTCCGCGTGGTCCGCAGTTTATTTTTACCCGATTCTGCGGCTTTCTCCCTCATTCCCGCCGGAAGTTTTCAGATGGGGAATGCCATGGCGGAGGATACGGACATCACGGACGCCCCGATCAGAGCGGTGGATGTGAGCGCGTTTTACATGGCTCAAAATTTGGTGACTTTCAGTGACTGGGACACGGTGCGGACGTGGGGGCTGTCCAACGGCTACGCGGATTTGAATCCTGGCGCTGGCAAGGCGGTCAACCACCCGGTGCAGACCGTTTCCTGGTATGACATGGTCAAGTGGTGCAATGCCCGAAGCGAGATGGAGGGACTGACGCCATGTTACACGCTGAGCGGGTCGGTTTACCGGACGACTAACAGTGATGCGGTCGATTGCAACTGGGCTGCCAATGGCTACCGCCTGCCGAGCGAGGCCGAGTGGGAAAAAGCGGCGCGGGGCGGTCTGAGCGGCAAGCGGTTTCCGTGGGGTGATACGATCAGCGAAAGCCAGGCCAATTATTACGGGTGGAACAACATTTTCAGCTACGATTTTGGACCTGAAGGTTTCAACTCAATAGGAAGTATTGGAGGCAGTCCATATACGAGTCCTGCCGGGAGTTTCCCGGCGAACGGCTATGGACTTTACGATATGGCTGGCAACATATATGAGTGGTGCTGGGATTGGTCTGGCCCTTATCCAGCAGGGACGCAAACGAATCCGCGGGGTACTGCCTCGGGCTCGTACAGGGTGCGCCGTGGCGGCGGTGGGGAATATAGTGCGGGCAACTGCCGCGTCGCGTACCGTGCTGACTGGCCGGCCGCCGTCATTGAAAAATACGTCGGGTTCCGTGTGGTCCGAAGTTCGATCGCAGGTCCCGTTGCGATTACTTTCAATTCACCTGTGGATACGCGGTCTTCCGTATCCACGCTCTCTGGTCTAACGCTCAGTTCAGGCACCATGAGCCCGGATTTTGCTGCTGGGACTTCAGCTTACTCGACCAGTGTGCCCAACACAACGAACTCGATCACGGTGACGCCTACTGTGACAGATGCAGCAGCCACGACTACGGTTAATGGGACAGGGGTTGCCTCGGGCACGGCCAGTGGGCCAGTCCCGCTGACCGTAGGCAGCAACCTCGTCACGGTGTTGGTCACGGCCCAGGATGGGACGACGACATTGACCTACACGATATCCGTGTTTCGGGAGCTCCAGGCGCAAACCTTGTCATTCGGTGAGTTGGCAGCCTCGACCTACGGAGACCCGTCGATGGGGCTATCTGCCACGTCTTCGTCCGGGCTGGCCGTGAGCTATGCCAGTTCCGATCCGGCAGTGGCCACGATCACCGGCAACATCCTCACCATCACAGGAGCGGGCAATGTGACAATTACCGCATCCCAAGCTGGGGACGGGAATTTCAGTGCAGCAGCGGATGTGCCGAGGACTCTAGCGGTCAACAAGGCCATCGCATCCGTTCAACTGGGTTCACTCGCGGCCATATATGACGGAACCTCGAAAGTAGCGACATCGATAACATCGCCGCAGGGGCTTGCTGTCAGCTATTCGTATGGCGGAGGAGCTGCGTTGCCTGTCAACGCGGGAAGTTATGCGGTGATTGCCACGGTCAACGATGCCAACTATGCCGGATCAGCCACAGGCACCCTGGTGATTGGAAAAGGGGCGGCGGATGTCATCCTCTCTGGATTGTCAGCCACCTATGATGGAAGAGGGCATCCGGCTGCAGGGTATTCCGAGCCACCCGGTTTGGCTATTGTATTCAGGTACAACAGATCTTATTCTGTGCCGGTCAACGCAGGGAACTATCAGGTGACCGCCACCATCAGCGACCCCAATTATGCAGGCACTGCCAGCGATACTCTGACGGTGAATCCTGCGAGCGCCACAGTGTTGCTTGGCTCGCTTTCGCAAACCTACGACGGAAGTGCGAAAGCCACGACATCTACGACGTCTCCAGCAGGTTTGGCGGTTTCCTATACTTATAATGGCTCCGCTGTAGCACCTGTTGGAGCTGGGAGTTATGCAATTGTGGCAACCATCACCAACCCCAATTATACAGGCAGCGCGACCGGGACATTGGTGGTGGCAAAGGCAAGCGGCGGGCTGTCGCTGCAAGGATTGAGCCCGACCTACACCGGTTCACCGATCTCGGCGGGTGCGACAACATCACCGCCCGGACTTGCGGTGAATGATACTTACGACGGCTCTCCCACTCCGCCTGTCAATGCCGGGACTTATGCAGTCGTTGCAAACATCAACGACGCGAATTATGCGGGATCTGCGTCCGGCAGCATGGTCGTGGGCAAGGCGAGCCCCGGCTTTGTATTCTCGGGCCTTGCGGCCACTTACGATGGGACGCCGAAGGTCGTGGGTGTCACAACATCGCCAGTCGGCTTGGCCGTTACGTGCACTTACGAAGGTTCCGCCACGGCTCCGGTGAATGCAGGAAGTTATGCAGTTGTGGCGACGGTCAATGACGCGAACTATGCGGGGACTTCCACCGGGACGCTGACGGTGGCCAAGGCCGCCGCGACGATCACTTTGGCGGATGTGATCGCGGTCGCAGATGGATCTGCCAAAAGCGCTTCTGCGAGCACCACGCCCCCCGGACTCTCTGTGGATTACCTCTATGATGGAGCTTCCTCCGCCGCGCCATCGGCTGCTGGAGCTCATCCGCTGACCGCCACCGTGAATGATTCGAATTGGCAGGGCTCGGTCACTGCCACGGTCAATATCTACGGGCACGCCTCGCCATCGCTGGACACGACGACGCTGGCACTGGGGTCCGTGCATGCTGGTTACGCATCCGCAGTAACCACGGGAGCCGCCACCGCCAGCAATGCGAGTGGATTGAGACTGAATCTGATGGGTTCGGCCGCTGCGTCCAACTTTGTGTCGCTGGATTCGGTTTCAGGGATTGCAGCGGGGCAGGGATTGCCGCTGCATGCACATCTATCAAGCGGGCGTGGCATCGGGCTGGTTTCCGACCCCATGAGTTATACTTTTGGCGATGACTCGCTGTTGTCGGGGGCTTCGTCAAATGTCGGCACGTCCTCGCTCCTTGTGACCGGCCAGGTTTATTCGGGAGATATGGTTTGGAACACCAGCACCGGCAGCTGGGCCGATGCCGCACGCTGGACTGATCACTCCGACGCGACCGTACACGCGGCTCCGGGTCTGGACGCAGGATTTATCGGCACGGATTCGGCTACATTCCCAACAGTGGCCTCCCCAGTGAGCGTGACTCTCGACGGCACATCTGCAAACATCAGTCGCCTCAGCTTAGGTGGCAATTACACGCTGGCACAAGGATCCGGTTCCGCCTCCCTGACGCTGGGTGGGGCCTCCGCCTCGGTCACGGCAACAGGCTCCAACACGGTGTCCGTTCCGCTGATCCTGACATCATCGCAGACATGGACCAACAGCGGAACCCTGACCGTTTCCGGCGCTCTCGCCAACAATGGCAATTTGCTGACAGCAACCGGTTCAGGTTCCAGCACATTCAACGGCAACATCACTGGCGTGGGTGGTTTGCTCAAAACAGGCTCGGGGACCACGACCTTGTCGGGAACCGCCAACGCCTACAGCGGCCAGACGACGGTATCGGCGGGCACGCTGTCGATGACAGGAAAACTGACTACCGGGACAAACACCACGTCTCTGGTGACCATCGGCAACTCGAACACAGACAACGCGGTGATGAAATGCCCGGGTACGCTGACGGCCGGGCAAACCACAGCGCCGAGTTTGAGCGTGGCGTCCGTATCCGGTGCGGCAGGTGATTTCCAGATCTCAGTTCATGACATATCCACAGCCTCTGATGTCTGGCTTGGAAGCGGGGCAGGCGCTTATGCGGGATTGAGGATCAGTGGCGGCTCACTCACCTGCGGCGGCAATCTTGTAGCGGGCGGAGACAACGACCGGGCTCTCATCAGCCAGACCGGCGGAGCCATCGTTATCCCGAATAACCCGCTGATTCTGGCATCCGGAGGTGCAGGGTCGATGGCCGTGGCCAATCTATCCGGTGGTTCGCTCACGGCGACCCAAGCCACGAGTGGCGGTGCCTGCGTGGGAGACTCGGGGAATGCCGCCCTCAATAATTTTACCAGTTCCGTATATCTATCTGGAAGCGGATTGTTGGTCGGAAAAAACAGTGGCTCATCGGGAACCGTCAACCTGCTCGGTGGATCGATCGCCACCAACCGGGTCGCGGCCGGAGCCGGATTCTCGATGCTCAACTTCAATGGCGGGACACTCACGGCCAATGCCTCGACGGGTGCCAGCTTCTTCACCGGTCTGGGAGGCACATATATCTATGGAGCCGGGGGTACGATCAACGCCGCAACCTATAACAACACGCTGGCCCAGCCGCTGCTAGCCCCGGCTGGCTACGGGGTGAGCGCGACCGGCCTGACAGTAAGCGGCGGTGGATATATCGATGCCCCGTTAGTCGTTATCTCTGGCGGAGGAGGTAGCGGGGCTTGCGCGATAGCCAACATCGACGCCTCCGGCAATCTCAGTGGCATCACCATCACCAATCCGGGCAGCGGCTACACATCTCCGCCTGCCTTTTCCCTAACTGGTGGCGGCATCGGTAACACGGGTGCAATTGGCGGAAGCACCACCTTGGTCGCCAATACCAGCGGTCCTCTCACGCTAACGGGAACCACCGGCTCTCTGACGTTTCCTTCCGCATCATCCAACATGTACAGCGGTGGAACGCTTGTCACTGGCGGCCTGCAAGTGATCACGGCCTCCTCCACGGCCTTTGGTGCAGGCACGGTGACGCTCAGGCAATCGGCCGCAGCCAACACCACCTGCCTCACCGTTTCAGGCGGAATCACACTGGCCAATGCGCTCGCCATCAACCTGTCTTATGCCCGCAACGGGGTCGCATCCACCAGTGGCAGCAACACGCTCACCGGTCCCGTGACCATCAGCGGAGGCTCGCAGATTGTGGTTTTCCAGAACACGGGAGCGTCAGGCACGCTCTTCACCATCAGTGGCCCGATCACCGGAAGCAACCTGTTCAACAGCCTGTCATTCCGTGGCAGCGCCGGGGCAAAAGGGCTCGTCTCGTCAACAATCACGCTGGGATCGGGCTGCACGGTGGACAACAGCGGAGCCGCCAACTGGACATTCAGCGGCAGCGGAAGCAGCTGGCCAGCCACAGCGATCCTCGGGTCCGGCAACATCATTGTGGCAGCCGACAACGCCCTGGCCACGAACTCGGTGATGGGTTCGGGTGGCTCAAGCACCGCGACGGGTGCCCTCGACCTCAACGGCCACAACCAGGCGTTCGCCGGCCTCAACAGCTCGAACCTCAATCTGAAGATCGGCAACGGAGCCACCAACTCCACCTCGTTGCTAACGCTTAACAACCTGAACCCGCAGACGTTCCGCGGCGCAATCGTGGACGCACTCGGATCCGGCACCGGAAAAGTCTCGCTGCTGCTCGCCGCCGGGACTCAGACGTTGACGGGCGTGAACACCTACACCGGAACTACAACGGTCAATGGCGGCGTGTTGCAGGTCAACGGAAGCACTGCGGCAGGCAGCGCCGTGACGATCAGTAGCGGATCTCTCGCTGGATCTGGCAGTGTCTTGGGATCGGTAAGTATATCTTCAGCGGCCACCATCAATCCCGGTGTTGTGGGCACAGTGGGCACGCTCACGGTGGGCAGTGCTGTCATATCCGGCACCTATATCTGCGACCTCGCTGACAGCTCATCAGACACGCTGGTGGTGACTGGCAGCCTTGTTTTGGAAAATGCCACCCTGTCGTTCAATCCGCTGGGCTATCCGGCGGCCGACAGCTACCTGATCGCGAGTTATAGCGGGGCCGCGCCTTCGTTCGCCACGGTGAGAAACCAGCCGTCGGGGTATCATCTGGACTACAGTCAGGCCGGGCTTATCCGGCTGATGAAGACGGTTGGGTATGAGTCATGGGCGGCGGGGCTAGGGCTCGATTCAAGCAACAACAGCCCGATGCAGAATCCGGCTTCCGACGGCATTCCCAACCTGCTGAAATACGTCTTCAACGGGGATCCGCTGAGTCCCTGCCCGTACGTGCTGCCAAGCTCGGCGCTCGACGCGCAGGGCCGCTTGGTGTTCACCTACTTCCGCCGGGCCGAGTCGGTCGGCGAAACCACCCAGACCCTCGAATACGGCACCGACCTTCTGGGATGGACTGCGGTGACCATCCCCGCCACCTCCTCGGGCCTGTTCGTCATCACGCCGGACACCCCGAGCCCCGGCATCGAGCAGGTGGTGGCCACCCTGTCGCCGCCAGCCAATCACAGCCAAATCTTCGCACGCCTGAGGGTGGACCAGTAGGAAGATCCGGCCCCTACGGCAGCAATATTCTCGGGGAGCGCCGCCATCTTGGCGGCAGGATTTGGCATCTTGCCAAATCCTCTTCGGGGGAGGAGGATTCCGATTTCAAAAAACCGAGCCATGTACACGAAGAGTCTCCGGCAGGATGCCGGAGACAGCCGCCAAGATGGCGGCGCTCCCCGCCGATGCATGCGGACGGTTTTTTCTAAAAACCTGAAGATAAGTCAGAACTCAGTGTTCGACCTCAAAAGCGCCACGGGGTCGAGCAAGCTCAAATGTTACCATGCGAGCAGCAACCGCCGGGTGGGCGGATAGAGTTGGAGAGTAAGT
>Ga0118677_10013308_pt1 | contig 11853 bp, 11 predicted proteins | sample AliMusrvi5mmetaG_FD_86154 | JGI IMG/M metagenome (GOLD analysis project Ga0118677, IMG submission 86154) | reverse complement strand
CGGCACCAGCGGCACCGGCCGCGCCGGCCCAGCCGTAATTTTTTTGCAATCGTTTCACATTCATTAACTCCTATTCCCCCCAAACACCGTGTTTAAGAAAGTCATTGGTCAAGACGACTCGCATCGTCCATCCCCGGCTCCACCAGCTGGTTACCGGCAGCCCGAACCGTTGGCACCCCCATCCAGTCATGTGCTCGCCCCGCCTGCAGCGAGCCAAGCGTCCCTTTCCCGGCCATCGGTGGGAGCTTCCCGCAACATTCTTTCCTCGGATGTTGAAATCAAAGGCACCGTCAAGTTCACCAACGACCTGATCATTGACGGCAAGATCGAAGGGGAAATCTCTTCCGATGGCAGCCTCACTGTCGGTGAAAACGCCCGACTTAAGGCCGAAATCAAAACCGCCACTGTGGTCATTTATGGAAAAGTCCACGGCAATATCACGGCCCTTGATCGCATCGAGCTGAAATCCAGTGCCGAGGTTATCGGTGATATCAAATCCAAGACGCTCTCGATCGAAGCCGGGGCCATCTTCGTTGGCAAATCCACCGTCGGCACTCCGGCCCAAGCACCGGCCCAGGCCCAAGCACAAGCCCAGGCGGCCGCCAAACCTGCGGGGGCCGCACAACCCAAGCAAGCCACACTGCCGGGCGCCGTTTGATCCATCCATCCGAACCCCCTGGTTGCGGGAATCCCGCAAAGTCCTGTTATGGTCGGTGAGTCCCCATCTCCGCGCCAGCGCATTGAATTGACTTGTCCCGAATGCGGGCACACTCAATTTGAGCCGGCCATGGTCATTTCGACGCAATGCCATGGCTGCCGCGCTAATTTTCAGGTGCACGATGGCAAAGCGGTGGTGCGCACCCGCCCGATTGCCCGGTTGGCCAAGCCGAGGCGGGATTCAGACCCCTTTTTAGAAGCGGTGCCGCCACCACCTCCGCCGATATTTCGTAGCGTCTTGCCGGTTCCCACGTTGCGCCAGCGCTTGTTTCGTTTGCTCTTTCCGCCCAAGCCGCCGCGTGAGATATCATGCTTTGATTGCGGCCACCAATACACGGCCGCAGCCGAGGCCCAGTCCAGCCAATGTCCGCGCTGTTGTTGTTATGTGAGCCTCCTCGACTATCAAATTGACGGCCCTTGGAACCGCCGCATTCAGACACGCGGGAACGTCGTCATTCTCAAAGGCGGGATGGTTTCCGGTTGTGTCATCCAGTGTCATCATCTCACCGTGTTGGGTGAACTCGCCAGCCCCGTTGATTGCTCGGGGGATTTGCTCATCCGCGGTCACGGGAAAGTCATGGGTCGCGTCAGTTGCCAGCACCTCCGCATCCAGCGCCGGGCCAGGGTCGAATTCTTCCTGCCCGTCACATCCGCTAGCGCCAGCATCGCCGGCCACGTTCGCGGCCAATTCTTCTGCTCCGGCACCGTCACTCTAGAGCGCCGAACCCATCTCCACGGATTCATTCGGGCCGCCGCCATTGTCGTCAAATCCGGGGCCAAGCACATCGGCACCCTTGAAATTTCCCAAGCCACCAGCACGCCCGAAGACCCAAAATGATAGGCTGAAGGCAGCTCCTATTTTTGTCTTCTCATATCTTCTGTCTTTGAGTGCAGCGATCTTTTGTCTCTCACTTCTAACTACATGGACCTAACACAAGAAATCCTCGCTCTGAAGCGCTCCCGCAACGCGGTGATCCTGGCCCACAACTATCAAACCGGTGATATTCAGGACGTCGCCGATTTCGTCGGAGACTCGCTCGGTCTTGCCTATCAGGCAAAGTCCACCGCAGCGGATGTGATCGTGTTCTGCGGCGTCCACTTCATGGCTGAGACCGCCAAAATCGTCAATCCTGGAAAAATCGTGGTGTTGCCGGATGCTGATGCCGGCTGTTCGCTCGAAGCCTCGTGTCCCGCACCAGACCTAGCAGCCTATCTGGCAGCCAACGCCGCGAAAAACTATTACGTCATCGCCTATATCAATTGTTCCGGGGCGGTCAAGGCGCTCAGCGACGTCATTTGCACATCCGGCAACGCGGTGAAAATTGTCAATCAGGCACCGCCGGAGCGGCCGATTTTGTTTGTGCCGGACGCGAATCTGGGGGCCTGGGTGATGGAGCAAACGGGCCGCAAGATGGACCTATGGCAGGGGTCGTGCTATGTCCACGTCGAGTTCACGCGTGATTCCATCAACCGCATCAAGGCTGATCATCCCGGTGCTCTTGTCGTTGCTCATCCGGAATGCACACACGCCGTTCGCCTTCTCGCCGATGAAGTATGCTCCACCGAAAAAATGATCGCCTACTGCCGGACAGCCCCGGTTAGGGACATCATTGTCGTCACCGAGAGTGGCATGCTTCACCGCCTGCGCAAAGAGTGCCCCGACAAAAACCTCATTGCCGGCCCCACGGATCGCTGTGCCTGCGCCGATTGCCGCTACATGAAGCTCAACACCTTGCAGAAACTTCGCGACTGCCTGGCTGACCTGCATCCCCGCGTCGAGATGGAGGAAGGCCTCCGTGCCAAGGCCGAGTTGCCACTCCTGCGCATGCTGGAGCAATCCCGATGAGGTCGCCCCAGTGATGGAACAGTCCCGATCGAGGAGGGCTCTGAGAACGTCGCCAAAACCCTCGCTTGATTGTTGCAGCCGCTGCCCTAATCTCGTCCCGAGACGATGTCTTCCAACCACCTCCGCTATCTCCCGGGTCAGGTCCTGGTCACCGCTGCTTTCATCGGCAGCTTGGCTCTGGTACTAGCCGTAGGCTTGGCAGTTCTCGGCCTAACGGATAAATTGGATCTGGCAGTCGCCGGTCTTCTGAGTCGGACCATCCAACCAGAGGGCACGGGCGCGTTTCCCAAAGTCCTGCCGGCTTGGGCCTTGTGGCTGTCCACCGCGCTGCTCACCTACGCCCTTGCCTTTGCCATGCTCGGAGTACCGGGCAGGTGGCGGCGGCTTGTGCTGTGGCTAACGACGCTGGGCATCGTCGTGGCTTGGGGGCCGGTTCTGGGATTGGCGGCGCACGCGCCGCAGATTGCCGCGCCGCTGGTGGCCGCCCTGTGGTCCGGCACCTGCGTGCTCGTCTATACCCACTCGCACCGCATGCCCTGTGACGAAAATGAACCATAAACCCCTGATTTTGGATTTTTCTCATGGCTCAGGCTGATTTCCCAGATCCCGTCAAAGGGCTCATCAGCGAATTGAAACGTCTGCCGGCCATCGGCCCACGCAGTGCCGAGCGCATCGCCATCTGGCTGCTGCAAAGCCCAAAAGCCGATCCAGCTGCACTGGCTGCGGCGCTGGCACACGCCAAGGCGAGCATCATCGCTTGCCCGGTTTGCGGGTTTTTTGCGGTTCAGGGTGCCTGCCAAATTTGCGACGACCCCAAGCGCGACGATGGCATCCTTTGCGTGGTTGAACAAGCGACAGACGTATTGCCCTTGGAGCGCTGCGGTGCTTTCAGCGGACGTTACCACTGCCTCGGCGGCAAACTCTCACCGCTGGACCGCGTCTCACCCGACGACCTGCGCATCCCCAGCCTGCTCCAACGCATCGACGCCGCTCCACAGGAACTCGAAGTGATCCTCGCACTCGGCGCCGACGTCGAAGGCGAAGTAACCGCTAACTACCTCGCAAGCCTGTTGCGCGGCCGCAAATGCCGCATTTCCCGCATCGCCCAAGGCCTGCCCGCAGGCGGTGGCCTCGAGCACGCCGACGAACTCACCCTCCTGCGAGCCATCCAGGGCCGCCGTGATTGCAGCGACAGTCGGTGACCCTCGCCTCGCATGAGCCACTGCCATCAAAACCATCAACCTATGAACAGAATCCTGCATCATTCGAGCGTCCTGGTCGGGGCGGCATTGTTAGTTTTTACGTTAGCCGGAGCGGCCGCTGTGGACAAACCGACGGACGCAAGCGACAAGAAGCCCAACATCATCCTCTGCATGACCGATGACCAAGGCTGGGGGGACGTGAGTTACAACGGGCTCAAACAGATCAAGACGCCCAACTTGGATGCGATGGCTGCGGCGGGCCTGCGCTTCGATCGCTTTTACGCCCAACATCCGAGCTGCTCGCCCACCCGTGCCAGCGTCATGACCGGCCGCCACCCGTATCGCACCGGCACCTACTGGCCCGGCATGCCTTTGCGCTTGCAGGAAATGACCATCGCACAGGCCGTCAAGCGCGTCGGCTATTCCACTGCCCACTTCGGCAAGTGGCACCTGAGCGGCGGCCAACCCGGGATGGGCCGCGCGCTGCCAGCGTCCGATCCGCTTCACCCCGGCCACTTTGGATTCGACGAGTGGTTCTCGGTTTCCAACTGGTTTGACTTGGACTGGACGTTCAGCCGCAACGGTGAACCGGTGAAAGTTGTCGGCGACGGGTCTGATGCCATCGTCGCAGAAGCCCTCAAATTCATCACTCGCAAGACCCAGGAAGCCACGCCATTCATGGCCGTCGTGTGGTTTGGCAGTCCGCACATCCCGCTCAAGCCGATGCCAGAGGACCTCAAGGCCGCCGGCGGCAAACCTTACTACGGCGAAATCGTCGGCGTGGACCGCAGTATGGGAACCCTCCGCGACGGCCTGCGCAAACTCGGCATCGCCGATAATACGCTGGTGTGGTTCTGCAGCGACAACGGTGCCTGGATGGACGAAAAGGCCGCCCCGGACGAGTACGGCTGGAATGGCGGTCTGCGCGGCCACAAGGGCGAATTGTGGGAAGGTGGCATCCGCGTGCCCTGCGTCATCGAATGGCCCGCCGGCATTCCCAAACCCGCCCAAACCAGTGTCATGGCCTGCACCAGCGATATCTATCCCACATTGGTGGACCTCCTGCACATCGAGGTTCCTAACCAAATTCAACCGCTCGACGGCCTCAGCATCCTCCCCCTCATCCAAGGCCACATGCAACAACGCGCCAGGCCGCTGGGTTTCATGCACTACGGCGGCGACACTCTGGCCGATGGTGCGATGGCCTGGGTTGACAACCGCTACAAGCTTTTCAAACAGATGCCGGACCAACTGGCACTTTTCGACATGTTGGCGGACCCTTGGGAAAAGAACGACATCGCCGCAGAGCACCCGGATATTGTCAAACGGATGGACGGGGAATTGGAGGCATGGCGCAAATCTGTTGAGCACAGCGGCAGTGGTGCCGATTATCCCGGCGGCCTACCCAAGCCGGAGCAGCCATAGCCGCCGCCATGATCCCTTCATCCGGAGCCGCCAAACCACCGTCGAGGTGGGTGGCAGCGACCCTACTCGCCTGCCTTGCGTTGGTTCCGCAGAGTTCTGCTCAGACGAGCGAAAGTCCTGCGGCTCCGCTCGCGGCGAGTGCCATCCAGGTCGGCACGCCGCGGGTGCTAACTCTAGGCCAGGGCGTCGCGCTCGATCTCGTCTGGATTCCCCCCGGGGTCTTTCTGATGGGCAGCCCGTTCGAGGAACCCGGCCGCTTCATCACCGAAGGCCGCCGCCATCCGGTGACCCTGACCCGGGGGTTTTGGATGGGCAAGGTCCCGGTCACCCAGCAACAATGGCAACAGCTGTTGGGTGACAACCCGTCCCACGTCAAAGCCCCGCAGCTGCCGGTGGATCAAGTCAACTGGGACGATTGCCAAAGATTCACCCAAGCCCTCAGTCGGCACCTCGCAGCAGATCACCTCACGGCTGCGTTGCCCACGGAGGCTCAATGGGAATACGCCTGCCGCGCCGGTAGCCAAACCCGTTTTTGGTCCGGTGACCGGGTCGCAGATCTGGCGGGTGTCGCTTGGTTTGCCGTCAATAGCGGGGACCAACCCCATGCCGTCCGCCAAAAACCAGCCAATCCATGGGGACTTTGCGACATGCATGGCAACGTCTGGCAATGGTGTCAGGATTGGCACGCGGCCTACGCCCGTGAGGCCGTCACAGATCCAAGCGGGCCGGACGCAGGCAACGAACGGGTGTTGCGCGGCGGCTCGTGGAGCAGCGAGGCTGACGTCTGCCGCGCCGCCTACCGCTTCAGTTACCCTCCGTCCTATCGCCTGATGACGGTCGGCTTGCGGGTCGTCGTGACCAAGGCCCCTTGATCTCTCAGATGAGGTCAGGCGTTCGGATCCCCGCCGCCCGGGCATTTTTCGCCATTTGCGCCGCTAAGGCTTGCAACGCCGTGCGGGGCGGTGTATTGGCTCCCCCCCAGCAGGCACCCTCGCCGTACCCCATCTCTCTCATGATCAAGTGGATTCTTCAAAAAATCGTTGGCAGCAAGAACCAGCGCGAACTGCGCCGGATCCGCCCGACAGTGGTACGCATCAATGAAATTGAGGAGAACCTGCAGCGCGAGCCGGAAGAAAAACTGCGCGAACGCACCCAGCAGTGGCAGGCCCATCTGGCCCGCTACCACACGCTGGATGCCCCGGCCAAGCCACTCATTGAGCGCATGAGCGACGACGAGTTGCGGACCACTGCTGAGGCGCTCGAGCAACGTCTGGCCCCGCTGCGCGACGAATTCCCCGCGCTGCCGGGGCGCATCGAGCCGAGCCCGGCCTCCATCGAGGCAGCAAAGGCGGCGTTTCATGACATCGAGTCGGAGTTTCGCGTTTCGCGGTCCAAATTCCTCGAAAAAATCCTGCCCGAAGCCTACGCGGTCGTCAAAACCTCCGCCCGCCTCTTGTGGGGCACCACCATCAGCGTCAGCGACCAGCCATTGCTGTGGGAAATGGTCCACTTCGACGTGCAGCTCGTCGGCGGCATCGCCCTGCACCGCGGCATGATTGCCGAAATGCAAACCGGCGAAGGCAAAACCCTCGTCGCCACCCTGCCGGTTTTCCTCAACGCCCTCACCGGCCTGGGCGTTCACGTCGTCACCGTCAATGACTACCTCGCCCGCCGCGACTCCGAGTGGATGGGCGCGGTGTTCCGGTTCTTGGGCCTTACCGTCGGCTGCATTCAAAACCAAATGCCGCCCTGGGAGCGGCGCGCCGAATACGCCTGCGACGTCACCTACGGCACCAACGCCGAGTTCGGCTTCGACTACCTGCGCGACAATGGCATGGCCACCTCCAGGGACGAGCAGGTCCAGCGCGGCCATTACCTCGCCATCATCGACGAAGTGGACTCGATTCTCATTGATGAAGCCCGCACCCCGCTGATCATTTCCGGCCCCTCCGCTCAATCGTCCCACCAATTTGACAAATACACACCGCTCGTCGAGCAGCTCGTCAAGCGCCAGACCCAGCTCTGCAATGACTTGGCCGCGGAAGCCAAATCCCTGCTCGCCTCAGGCGATAGCGTCGGCGCGGGCCGCTTGCTCTTCAAGCTCAAGCTCGGCCAGCCCCGCAACCGCCAGCTGATGCGCATGATGGAGGAACCTGAGATCCGCCGCCTCATCGAAAAAGCCGAGCTCTCATTCCATCAGGACGCCCAGAAAAAGGAACTCTTCGCCCTCAAAGAAGAGCTTTATTTCGTCATCGATGAAAAGGGCCACGATTCCGACCTGATGGAGATGGGCCGGGAGTTCCTCTCGCCCGGCGATCCGGAATCCTTCACCCTCCCCGATCTGGGCACCCTCTTCGCTGACATTGAAACCAACCGCGAGCTAAGCGACGCCGAAAAGCTCGCCGCCAAGGATGCCCAGCAAGTCCGCATGGACGCCCAAGCCGAGAAAATCCATAACATCTCGCAATTGCTCAAGGCCTACTGCGTTTACGAAAAGGACGTTCAGTACGTCGTCAAGGAAGGCAAAGTCATCATCGTCGATGAAAACACCGGCCGTGAAATGCCCGGACGGCGCTGGTCGGATGGCTTGCACCAAGCGGTTGAAGCCAAGGAAGGCGTCGAGATTGAGAAGGAGACCCAGACGTTCGCCACGATTACCATCCAGAACTATTTCCGCTTGTATGAAAAGCTCGCGGGCATGACCGGCACTGCGGAGACCGAGGCCGCCGAGTTTCACGACATCTACAAACTCGACGTGCTGCCAATCCCATCCAATAAGCCAAACACGCGCAAGGATGAGAACGACCAGGTATTCAAAACCCGGCGCGAGAAATTCAATGCCGTCATTCAGAAGATCGAGGAAGCCCACGCCAAAGGCCAACCAGTCCTCTGCGGCACCGCCTCCGTCGAGTCGTCCGAAACCCTCTCACGCATGCTCCAGCGGGCGAAAATTCCGCACTCGGTGCTCAACGCCAAATTCCATCAACAGGAAGCCGAAATTGTCGCACGAGCCGGCCAGCCCGGCTCCGTCACCGTTTCCACCAACATGGCCGGCCGCGGTACCGACATCAAACTCGGCCAAGGCGTCCCCGAAACCGGCGGCCTGTTTGTCATCGGCACCGAACGCCACGAATCCCGCCGCATCGACCGCCAGTTGCGCGGCCGTTGCGCCCGCCAAGGCGACCCCGGCCGCTCGCAGGCATTCATTTCCTTCGAAGACGACCTGATGCGCAACTTTGCCGCAGCCGACCGCATGACGGCCATGATGGAGCGCTTTGGCATGAAGGAAGGCGAGGCGCTCGAGCACTCGTGGCTCAACAAATCCGTGGAGACCGCGCAGAAGCGCGTCGAGCAGCGCAACTACATCTGGCGCAAGCGAGTGCTGGATTTCGACGATGTGATGAATAAGCAGCGCGAGGTGGTTTACGGCTATCGCAACGAAGTTCTGTCCACCGAGACTCCGCGCGATTTGGTCATCGAGATCATTGAGGAAACCATTCCTGCCAAGGTCGAAAGCTATCTGGCGGATCACGATGATGAGCCCATCACCGATTACGCCGATCTGCTGCACTGGGTCAATGCCACTCTGCCGATCCGGATCGATTCCGCAGAACTCAACCGCGCCACCCACAGCCCGGACCAGATCGCGCCCATCCTCGTCGCCAAGGTCAAGGAGGCCTACGAGCGGCGCGTCGCCAATCTCCCCCTCGAAGTGCTCGATCAGGAAGAGCGCCGCATGGTGCTCGTCGCCATCGACAAGCAATGGCAGGCTCACCTGTACAACATGGATGCCCTGCGCGAAGGCGTGGGTCTGCGTGCCCAGGGCCAGAAGGACCCGCTCATCGAATACAAAAACGAGGCATACGAACTCTTCGTCACTCTGATGGATGCCATCAAACAGGACGCCTTGCAAAATTTGTTCCGCTCCGCCTCCAATCTCGAAGCCTTCCTCCGCGAGTTGCACAGCCGCCCCCAACAACTCCAAGGCGGCTCGCAAGAACTCTCCCGCGACAACCTCGCCACCGCCGGCAGCTCCGGCCATCTCGACCCCTCGGCCATGCCATCGCCCGAAGGCTCGACCCTCAAACTCAATCTGCCCAAACGCAAACCGAGTTTCGCCATCGAGACCACCGGCCGCAATGCCCCATGCCCCTGTGGCTCCGGTAAAAAGTACAAGCAGTGCCACGGCAAAGACGAGTGACCCACACGAGGCTGCGCCTCAGACCCAAGACGCAAGACTTGAAGACGCAAGAGAAGAAAAACGATTGATGATTGCCGAATGATGAACGTTGATTTCTGATGTGAGCTTGGACAAGAGATTCAGCACGAACCAAGCTCACTTCAAAAATCGTTCGACTGAGCTCACGCCGAGGTCCAAAATCAACATGCGTCAATCGTTCGACTGAGCTCACGCCGAAGTCGTCAACCCATCCGGGTTTGGAAAACTTGATCTCCCCCCCCGCTCATTTTATCATGAAACTCATCCTCGCTTTCTGGCTCAGCGCCCTCGTCACTCAGGCCGCAGATCTTCCCGGTTGGAAACTCGTCTGGTCCGACGAATTCGATCACCCGGGCGCTCCAGACCCCGCCAAATGGGATTGCGAAAAAGGCCTGATCCGCAATGACGAAAAGCAATTCTACACCGACAAACGCCGCGAAAATGCCCGCGTCGAAGATGGAAAATTAATCATCGAAGCCAAAAAGGAACCCATGGGCGGCGGCCAATTCACCTCCGCCAGCTTGATTTCCCGCACTCATGGCGAGTGGACGTACGGCCGCATCGAGGTCAGGGCCAAGCTGCCGGCCGCTCGCGGCACTTGGCCTGCCATCTGGATGCTGCCCGCCGACTTCGGTAAAGTCCCCTGGCCTCGATGCGGAGAAATCGATATCATGGAACACGTCGGCCATGAGCCCGGCCTCATCCATGGCACGCTGCACAGCGAGACCTTCAACCACATCAAAAACACCCAGCGCTCCGCCACCCTGCCCCTGCCCACCGCCAGCAGCGGGTTCCACACGTACTCCATGGACTGGTCCGCCGAGCGCATCGTCATGCACGTCGATGGCAAAACCTATGCGACGTTTGATCACAAACCGGGTGACACCGAGGCTGAGTGGCCGTTCAACAAACCGTTCTATTTGATTCTCAACCTCGCGATCGGCGGCAGTTGGGGCGGCCAGAAGGGCATCGCCGAGGCCGAGTTCCCCCAACGGATGGAAGTGGATTACGTCCGGGTCTATCAAAAATCTGTTGATGGGAAGTGAGGCCGCATGGTGCGGGTTGTCCGGCGTGTTCAGAATGACCAACCTTGCCATGGCTGGCATCAACAGTCCCTCACAACTGATGGCGGAGCGGATTGAGATCCGCCAAAATAGGCTTGCAGCCATCTGCCACCCGTTGCCCGGTGCCACAGCCTATGTCAACCGCCGACCGGTCAATATTCCGGCGGCCCACGAGGGTTTTCTTTTGCTGGAAATGCTGACGGCCCGCTTCCCGCAAATTCCGCTAGCAGAGTGGGAGGCCCGCTGCGATGCGGGCCGCTTTATAAGTGAGGCCGGCGAGTTGCGCGGGAAAAACCATCGGGTGCGCGGCGGCGAGCGGGTGCTCCAGATCTTTCCCAGCGCGGCGGAACCACCCGTCGCCACCGACATCCGCTTGTTGTATGAGGACGAGGCTATAATCGTCATTAGGAAGCCAGCTCCGCTGCCGATGCATCCAAGCGGCCGGTTCAACCGGAATACTCTTCAACACATCCTCTCGCTTGCTTATGCACCCGAAGTGCTGCGGCCGGTTCACCGCCTCGACGCAAATACCAGCGGGGTGGTGGTGATGGCCAGAACCCGTGATTGCTGCCGACGTTTGCAATTGCAGTTTCTCGCCGGAGAGGTCGAAAAACGTTATCTGGTAAAAATCGTCGGTCAGCCGACCGCAGACCACTTTATGGCCACTGCTGCCATTTCAGCCGCACCGGGTGTCTTGGGCACCCACGCCGTTGACACCGAAGATGGGCGTGCCGCACGCACCGAATTCAAGGTGTTGGACCGGCTGGCGAACGGCACAGCTTTGTTAGAGGCTCGTTTACTCACCGGCCGCACCAATCAGATCCGGGTCCATCTATGGCACATGGGGATGCCGGTGCTTGGGGATCCGGCATATCTGGCAGGCGGTATGCTAGGAGACACCCAGACGCTGAATACCGCGGCACAACCTCTACACCTGCACGCATGGCGACTGGCGTTCAAGCACCCGCTCAGCGGCATACCAATGGCATTTGAGGCACCGTGCCCATGGGCGTGATGCCATCAACCTCATGACTCTTGGGGCGGTGGCGGGAGCGGAAAATAGAATGGCTGAACCGGAACTTGACTCGGAGGGCGGCCGATTTCATATTCTGCGCCGAAGTCTTCACAAGAACCATCCACCCCCTCAATCCCATGCACAAAATCCCCGTTCTAACCAGTCTGCTCTTTTCCCTCGGCGGCAGCGCCTTGGTTGCCCAAAACGCCCCCGCACCAGCCGCTCCAGCGACTCCGGCTGCCCCTGCGCCTGTCCCCCCATCTGCTCCTGCGGAACCGGTCGATATGAAGGCCGTGAGTTACATTATCGGTGCGGATTTGGGCCAGAAGCTCAAGACCAACAGCGTTGAGGCCAGTATGGACGAT
>Ga0118677_10013307_pt1 | contig 11856 bp, 9 predicted proteins | sample AliMusrvi5mmetaG_FD_86154 | JGI IMG/M metagenome (GOLD analysis project Ga0118677, IMG submission 86154) | reverse complement strand
GTTCTTGTGGTTTTTGGTTGAATTGGTTCATGGCGGCCTCGATCCCGTGGGCGTTCGCGTATTCGACGGCGTCGGCGGCGCGTGCGACCGCCTCCTGAAGCGCGGGCAACTCGGCAGGATCGAATTTTCCGAGAACGTGGTCATGGAGCCCTTGGCCATCCGGGGCGCTGATGCCGACACGCAGGCGCGGGACCGACTCGCTGCCGAGGTGGATCTGGACCGACTCGAGGCCGTTGTGCCCGCCGGACGTCCCGGACTTGCGCAGCCGCAGCGTGCCGAGCGGCAGCGAGGCGTCGTCCAAGACGACCATGACCTCCTCGCGTTCGAGCTTGAAATACCTCGCGTAGTCGGCGACCGCCTCGCCGCTCAGATTCATGAACGTCTGGGGTTTCATGATCGCCCGGCCGCCGCATTCGGCCACTTGGGAATTCCACTTCGTGCTGAAAGAAAATTTGGCGGCCGACCGCCTGGCCAGTTCGTCCGCGACGAGAAAACCGACATTGTGGCGGGTTCCCGCGTATTCCTGGCCGGGGTTTCCCAAGCCGGCCACCAGACGAATAACCGCGGGTTGTTCCACGCTCGAAATGGGCTACTTTTTCTCCTCGGCACCCGCTGCGGCAGCCTCGGGTTTCTTCTCTTTGATGACTTCGGGAGACTCGGGCGCAGCGGCCACGACCGGCTCCTCGGCCACGGCGGGCTCGGCCACGATAAAGACGGTCAGGTCGCCATCCTCGTCCGCCTCGACTTCGGCGGGGAGCGGCAGGTCGCGGACGTGGATCGAGTCGCCGATCTTCATGGCCGAGACATCGACACGGATGATCTCCGGCAGGTTCTGCGGGAGACACCGGATGGTGACGGTGCGCATGCTCTGTTCGAGGAGGCCGCCGAAGTTTTTCACGCCGTCCGGCTCGCCATACGATTCGATCACGATATCGGCCGAGATTTTCTCGGTCATCGAGACAGCATGGAAATCCACATGGAGGATCTCGCCGCGCAGCGGATGATGCTGGACCTCCTGGATGAGCGAAAGGCGGCTGGTTTTTTTCCCGTTCTCCTCGATTTCGAGTTCGACGAGGATGTTCTCGCCCACGGCGTGGGAGAGGAGCGCCTCGATATCCCTGCGGGAGACCTCGAGGTTTGCGGGTTTGTCCTTGGACCCGTAAATCACGGCGGGGACCCCGCCGCGAGCGCGGACCTGTTTGACCGCGTTACGGCCGCCTTCGGAGCGGGGGCTTGCGGAGAGTTTTACTTGCTTTGCCATAAATATTCTAAGTGGTTTTCAATTCAAAAAGCGAACTCACCGACTCGTCGTCGTGGATGCGCCGGATGCCCTCGCCGAGCAACTCGGCTACCGACAGCACTTTGACACGCTGGTCGGATGTGGGGCGGACTGGAACGCTGTCCGTCGTGATCAACTCCTTGATTTCGGAGTCCTTTAATCGCTCAACCGCCAAATCTGTCAAGACCGCGTGTGAAACACCAGCATAAATATCGAGGGCGCCGTGTTGTCGCAGCATCCTGGCGGCGCTGGTGAGCGTGCCGGCGGTTTCGGTGAGGTCGTCCACGATCAGCACGTTCTGCCCGCTGACATCGCCGATGATATGAGAGGCCTCGGTCTCGCTGGCGCTCACACGCTTTTTCACGACGATGGCCAGCTTGGCACCGAGCGCCTGGGCGTAGGCGGACGCCATCTTGACGCCTCCGACATCGGGCGAAACGACGACAAGATTTCCGATCGCCAGTTTGTGAAGGTGCTGGACCATCACCGGCCGGGCATGGAGGTGATCCACCGGAATATCGAAAAACCCCTGCAACTGCTGGGCGTGGAGATCCATGGTGAGGACCCGGTTGACTCCCGCGGCCACGAGAAGGTTGGCGACCAGCTTGGCCGTGATCGGCACGCGCGGCTGATCCTTGCGGTCCTGCCTGGCGTAGCCGAAAAACGGGATGACCGAGGTGATCCTGGCGGCGCTCGCCCGGCGTGCGGCATCGACCAGAATCAGCAGTTCCATCAGGTTCTGGTTGGTCGGCGGGCAGGTGGGCTGGATGATAAAAACATCGCGGCCGCGGATGTTGTCGTTGATTTTGACGTAGGTTTCGCCATCGGGAAACGAACTCACCGACGCGTTGCCGAGGCCGACATTCAAGTAATCGCAAATATCGCGCGCCAGTGCCGGGTGGGCGTTTCCGGTGAAGATTTTCATCTCCAGGTTGTGAGGAAGGATCATAAGGTGGACGGCGGCAGGGACAGCGGCGAAAAATGCGCGGGCGGCCGAGCTATTCGGACAGAGGAACCGGCGTGGGAGGAGGGTTCAGAGGGATCGTGGGCTCGATCCTCATTTGCCCGAGACGCGCGAGATACGCCCGCTCCATCAGGTCGCAGCGGGCGGTGAGATCCTTGTCCGCCTTTTTCATCTTTTTGAACAGGAGCCTGTAATATTCGCGGAGAGCCGCGCGTTCATCCTCGAAGGATTTTGCGGTTTTCGACTGCTCCATCAGCGAATGCACGGCGGGGTCTTTTTCCACCTGGATCCTCACCTCCTGGTAGCGGATTTTGAGTTTCCGCTCGATCTCCCCCGCGCTCGGCCCCGCGAGGCCCGGCGGACGGCCGGTGCCGGAATCGGTCGGGATGACGGCGTTCGGGTCGGCGAAAGCGGCGTCGGGAACAGATTCTCCGGGCGCGGGCTTCGCGACTTTCGGGACCTCGGTGTCCGAAACCATCGGCGTCTCGGCAGAGCCGGACTGAGGCGGGAGAGGGATGATGTCTTCGCCGGAGGCCGGGGACGCCGCAGGGTTCGCGGCGGGCGTAGCCGAGGCCTGGGGATCCGGCGATGCGGCCGGGGAAGCTGCGGGGGTTGGCCCCGCGAGAGGTGGAGGGGTTGCGTCGGTGGCGGGAGTCACGGCAATCGTCGGAGATGGCGAAGCCCCGCCCGTGGGAGCTCCCATTTGGGCCATCAGAGGCGAGGACATCAAGACAAGCAGGATAAGAAAATAATACATCGGTTGGTCGGCGGAAGCGGCGAACTTGAAATCACAGCAATTTTCAACTCTCTTGGCAAGACCATGAATCAAGTCGCCGACGACAAAGAATGCCCGGTCGCGGCCGCGCGGGCCCGCAGGGACGATTCCGGCACCGTGTTTCTGGACTCCGGAATAACCGGAAAAGGAATTTCGATCCTCGCGGTCGAGCCGGACCTTGTCCTGTCCGGCAACGACTGGGGGCGGCTGGAGCGGGAGCTCGAGGCGAGGCGGAGAGACAGTCCGGGAAACCCGGACGGCGCGGCCATCGGGTTTGTGTCCTTCGAGGGAGCCCACCACTTCGGGTTTTACGACAGCCTGCATCTTTTCTCGCACGAGGAGGGACGGTGGACGAATCGCCCGCGGGCCAAGGTCCGGTCGGCACCGCGCTGCGCTCAGGGCAGATCTCCATCGTCGACTCGATCGACGAGCTCGGCTTTGCGCCCTGGCGCGAAGAGGCCCTGGCCCGGGGCTACCGGGCGGTGGCCGCTCTGCCGCTGAAGAGCGACGAAGGCACGCTGGTGGGCGCGCTGGCCCTGTACAGCGACCAGGCTCGTTTCTTCACGCCGATCCGCCAGGCGATGTTCCTGGTGCTGGCCGAGGCCGCGTCCGCAGCGATCGAAAACGCCCGGATCGCCGAAATGCTGGCGGCACGGACCGCCGACCTCGAAGCCACGATTCGCGGCCGCACCGAGGAAATCGCACAGCGGAACGAGCAACTGGCGCAGACCAACGCGCAGTTGGCCGAGGCCTCGCAATACAAGACCGAGTTCCTCAGCCACATGTCCCACGACCTGCGGTCGCCGCTGACCGCGATCCTGGGATTCGCCGAAGTCCTGAAGGACGAGCTGTACGGCCCGCTGAACGCCCGCCAGAAGGAGCACCTGGGGCACATCTGGCAGGCGGGCCGCCAGTTGCTGGACGTCATCGACGACGTGGTCGAACTGTCCCGGATCGAATCGGGACGGCTGGTGCTGGACACCCAGGACTGCTACCCGCGGCAGGTCCTGGAAGCGGCGGCCTCCCAACTGGCGCACCTGGCGACGACGACACGGGTGACCATCGCCTGGAACGTCCGCCCCGACGCCGAGCAACCGATTACCATCGACCCCCGCAAGATCAAGCAGGCGCTGTTCAACCTCGGTTCCCACGCCATCCGGAGTGCCGGTTCGGGTGGCCGGGTGACGATCGTGGCGGATGCAACCAGCGAATCGGTCAGCGTGGAAGTCGCGTGGGTCCGGCCCGGCCCCATGATCGTGCCGATCGACCTGACGATCCGGAGGGCCCCGGGGTTCGCGGTGTCCCTGGCTCACAGGCTCGTGGAAATGCACCGCGGCCACGTGGCGCGAAAGGACACGCCCGAAGGCGGGGCGTTCGTGCTGGTGCTGCCCCTGCCCGGCGGTGTTGCGGCTGGCTGATCTCCGGGCGTTGATGAGGATGCCATGCACCCGATCCGCGTGCTGCTGGTGGACGACTCCTCCCAGAACCGCGTCCTGATACGGGCGATCCTCGAAGCCGAGCACTACGAGGTCGTCGAGGCGGACACCGGGGAAGCGGCCGTCGAGGCGTTCCGGGCCGAGGCCTTCGACCTGATGATCCTGGACCTCGTCCTGCCGGGCCTGGACGGCTTCGGCGTGCTGAAGGCGGTCAAGAGCACCCCGAAGGCCGGCGACACACCCGTGCTGTGCATGAGCGCGCTGGGCGAGGAGCAGACTCGCATCCGGGCCCTGGACCTGGGGGCGTCGGATTTCCTGACCCGGCCGGCCAGCCGGGCGGAACTGGTGGCCCGGGTTCGCGGCCTCATCCGCACCAAGATCCTCCAGGAGCGCCTGGACGAATCGTTCAGCAAGCTGACCGCGCTGGGCCGCACCGCCGAGGTGCACCTGGCCGACCTCAACGCCGTGGGCACCCTGGCCCCGGATCCGCTCCCCGCGCTGGTCGAGCAGCTCCGGTCCGCCAGCCGGGCGGGCCGCGTGCCGGACGTGATCGCTGCGCTGGACCGCGTCGACAACGGATATGAAGGACGGCTCTTCCTGGCCACCCTGCAGGAGGCGGCGGCCCACATGGACTGCGTGGGCCGGGTCGATCGGCCCGGGTCCTACGTCCAGCCCGTCGTCGGGACCTGGATCGCCAGCGAGGGCGAGGAAGCCTCGCCGTGGATCCGCTGCTTCCTGGACTGCCTCCAGCCCGTGACCGGCGACGTCCAGAACATGGCCTACTGCGTGACGCCCGGGGCCGCGCTCGCAGCCGTCAACTATCCCGGGGGCGTGGACGCGCTGGACGCCGAGGTGGTCCGGGGCTTCGCGCTGCACTGGGAATTCGTCCGCCGGATGTCGGCGGCGGCCAAGGAGATCGAGGACGCCTTCGAGTACACCGTGCGTGCGCTGTCCCGGGCCGCAGAGGCGAACGACCCCGACGTCGGGGCGCACCTGCAGCGCGTCAACGCGTACAGCCGCGTGCTGGCCGAGGCCGTCGGCATGCCCGCGTCCTTCGTGCGGACGATCCACGTGCAGGCCCAGCTGCACGACGTCGGCAAGATCCAGATCTCGATGGACCTGCTGAAGAAGCCGGACCGGCTGACCGAGGACGAGTACGAGGTCATGAAGGCCCACACGTGGCACGGCGCCCGCATCCTGGGGGAGCACCCGCGCCTGGCCACGGCCGCCGCGATCGCTCTGACCCACCACGAACGCTGGGACGGCACGGGCTATCCGCGGGGCCTGAAGGGCGAGCAGATTCCCATCGAGGGGCGCATCGTCAAGCTGGCCGACGTGTACGACGCGCTGCGCAGCGTCCGGCCCTACAAGGCCGCGATGGCGCACCGCTACGCGGTCGAATGCATCCTGCGGGGCGATGGCCGCATCGGCCCCGAGCACTTCGACCCGGCGCTGCTGGACGCCTTCCGGCGCGTGACGCCCCGCTTCAACGAGATCCACGAATCGTTCGTGGAGGCGACCTAGCGCCGGCCCCGCCCCTACCCGAACGCCTTCCGGATCCGATCGGCGGCTTCCGCCACCTTCTCGACCGACGGGACCAGCGCGAAGCGGACGTGGCGCTGGCCGGGATGCGTGCCGTCGGGCAGCGCCTCGCCCAGCGCGGGGCCGGGGCTGCACACCACCGCGACCGCGGGATCCAGCAGGCGCTTGGCGAACTGCAGGCCGTCCATGCCCGCGGGGACCCGCGGCCACACATACAGCGTCGCTTGGGGCGTGAAGACCTCGCACCCCACGTCCCGCAAGGCCGGCACCAGCAGGTCGCGCTTCTGGCGATACAGGTCCCGCATGGCCGCGACGTGCGTCTCATCCGACAGGGCCGCCACGGCGCCGTCCTGGATGTAGGTCGCGGTGCCCGAATCGATGTTGGTCTTCAGCTTCTTGAACAGGTCCACGATCCGCGCGTCGCCGGCCACCCAGCCGATGCGGTGGCACGTCATGTTGGACCGCTTGGATAGCGACTGGAACACGATCACGCCGTCGCGGCCGAATTCCAGGATCGTCCGCGGTGGACGATCGAACCACACTTCCGTGTACGCCTCGTCCGACGCCACCACGATGTCGTGCCGCGCCGCCCAGGCCAGCAGCCCCGGCCAGAAGCCGTCCGGCGCCACCCGGCCCGACGGGCTGTTCGGGTAGTTCACCCAGATCAGCCGTGCACGCGCCAGCACGTCCTCCGGGATCGCGTCGAGGTCGGGCAGGAACCCGTCCTCCATCCGTAGCGGGTAGTAGTACGGCACGCCGCCCGCGAACAACGTCCCGCGGTTGTAGGGCGGGTAGCCCGGGGTCGGGCACAGCACCACGTCGCCCGGATCGATCAGGCAGTTCGGGAAGTTGAACACCGCCTCCTTGGCGCCGATCGTCGCGCAGATGTCCCGCTCGGGATCCAGCGGGACGTTGAAACGCCGGCCGTACCAGGCGGCCACGGCCTGGCGGAACTCGGGAGCGCCCACGTACGACGGGTAGCCGTCGCGGGCGCGGCTGTCCACGGCCTGCTGGATCGCCCGGCGCACCAGGTCGGGTGTCGGCTCGGTGGGATCGCCCACCCCGAAGTCGATCGGGTCATGCCCGCCGGCCTTCAGGGCCGCGACCATGCGGTCGACCTCGGCGAACGGGTAGCCGGGCAGCGATGCGATGCGTTTCGACGGCCGGATGTCCATGGGCCTTCCCTCCAATTCCGAACGCAGGGATACCACGGGAGGTGCATTCGGGCAAAGGTTGCGCGGGCAAGGAGGCGTGCGGGCGGCGTTACTGGTTCATGCTGTTCAGGAACTGCTTGTTGCTGTCGTAGCGGGACAGCTTGTCCAGCAGGAACTCCATCGCGTCCAGCACGTTCAGCGGGTGCAGCAGCTGGCGCAGGATCCACACGCGGTTCAGCGCGAGCGGGTCCAGCAGCAGCTCTTCCTTGCGCGTGCCGGACTTGTTGATGTCCAGCGTCGGGAAGATCCGCTTTTCCATCAGCTTGCGGTCCAGGTGCAGCTCGCAGTTGCCGGTGCCCTTGAACTCTTCGAAGATGACTTCGTCCATGCGGCTGCCGGTGTCGATCAGCGCGGTGCCGATGATGGTCAGCGAGCCGCCGTCCTCGATGTTGCGCGCCGCGCCGAAGAAGCGCTTCGGCTTGTGCAGGGCGTTCGAATCGACGCCGCCCGACAGGATCTTGCCCGACGGGGGGACGACCGTGTTGTAGGCACGGGCGAGGCGCGTGATGGAGTCGATCAGGATCACGACGTCGCGCTTGTGCTCGACCAGCCGCTTGGCCTTCTCGATGACCATTTCCGCGACCTGGACGTGGCGGGCGGCCGGCTCGTCGAACGTGGAGCTGATCACCTCGCCCTTCACCGAACGCTCCATGTCGGTCACTTCCTCGGGCCGCTCGTCGATGAGCAGCACGATGAGGTACACCTCTTTGTGGTTGGTGGCGATGGCGTGCGCCAGGTCCTGCAGGATGACCGTCTTGCCGGTACGGGGGGCCGCGACGACCAGCGTGCGCTGACCCTTGCCCTGCGGGCAGAGCAGGTCGATCACGCGGGTCGAGTAGTTCTTGGCGTCGTACTCGAGGCTGAAGCGCTCGTTCGGGTACAGCGGCGTCAGGTTGTCGAAGAGGGTCTTGGTCTTCGCGACTTCCGGATCCTCGTAGTTGATCGACTCGACCTTCAGCAGCGCGAAGTAGCGCTCGCCGTCCTTGGGCGGCCGGATCTGGCCCGCCACGGTGTCGCCGGTCCGCAGGTTGAAGCGGCGGATCTGCGACGGGGACACGTAGATGTCGTCGGACCCGGGCAGGTAGCTGGTGTCCGGGGCGCGCAGGAAGCCGAAGCCTTCCGGCAGCACCTGCAGCACGCCTTCGCCGAAGATCGAGCCGTTCTGCTCGGTCTGGGCCTGGAGGATCGCGAAGATCAGTTCCTGCTTGCGCAGGCCCCGAGCGCCATCCAGGTTCAGATCCTTGGCGAGGATCAGCAGGTCCGAGATCTTCATGTCCTTCAGTTCTTTCAGGTTCACACGTTCCTCCGTTGCGAAGGCGACCTTGACGCCTCGTGAAGTGGTGGTTCCGGAGCCGTCTGAGCGCCGCTCTGCGGGACTCCAACTGACGGAAAAAAAAGCCGGAACCAAGTGGAAAAAGCGCGGAGGGGCGAGGCCGATCCGCGGAAAGCACGGAGGGAGGTTAGCAACCCCCCGTTGCGTTGTCAAGATCCTCGAACGGGATGATTCGCGGTCGGCAGCGCGGGCCTTCCTACACCCGGGCGACGGCGCCCCGGTATTGGCCCAGTCGCCTGGCCCGGGTTTCCGCGTCCATCGCGGGCTGGAACTGCCGGTCGGTCGCGGCCATGCGGGACAGGTCGGGCTGCGTCCACAGCCCCACGCCGAGGCCCGCCAGCATCGCCGCGCCCATGGCCGTGGTATCCACGTTCTTCGGCCGGATGACCGGGACCCCGACGATGTCGGACTGGAACTGCATCAGCAGGTCGTTGGCGCAGGCGCCGCCATCGACGCGCAGCTCGGCGACGGGCACTCCCGTGTCCCAGCCCATCGCCTCGATCAGGTCGGCCACCTCGAAGCCGATGCCCTCGAGCACCGCGCGAGCCACGTGGGCCCGGGACGTCCCGCGGGTCAGGCCGAACAGCGCGCCGCGGGCCTCGGGACGCCAGTAGGGCGCGCCCAGGCCGGCCAGCGCCGGCACGAACACGACGCCGCCCGAATCGGGCACCGACGCCGCCAGGGACTCGATCTCGGCGGCCCGGGCGAAGAAGCCCAGCCCGTCCCGAAGCCACTGGACCGCCGCGCCGGCGATGAAGGCGCTGCCCTCGAGCGCGTACGACGTCTTCCCTTCCACCGTCCACGCGACGGTGGTCAGGAGGCCCGAACGGGACGGGACGGGAGTCGCGCCGGTGTTGAGCAGCAGGAAGGCGCCGGTGCCGTACGTGCACTTGGACTGGCCCGGGGCGAAGCACGTCTGGCCGAACAGCGCGGACTGCTGGTCGCCCGCGATGCCGGCGATCGGGATCCCGTCGGGCAGGAAGTCCACGCCCTTCGTGAGGCCCAGCAAACCCGACGACGGCACGACATGCGGCAGCACGCCCATCGGGACGCCCATCGCGTCGCACAGCTCCGGGTCCCAATCGAGGGTCTTCAGGTTCAACAGCAGCGTGCGGGACGCGTTGGACACGTCCGTGGCGTGCGTCAGCCCACCGGTCAGGCGCCACACCAGGAAGCAGTCCACGGTGCCGAACGCCAGGCGGCCGGCCTCGGCATCCGCCCGCACCCCGGTCACGTTGTCCAGCATCCAGCGGATCTTGGTGCCGCTGAAGTAGGGGTCCAGCACGAGGCCCGTCCGATCGCGGAAGATCGACTCCAGGCCCTTGTCCTTCAGCGCGTCGCAAAAGGGCGCGGTGCGGCGGCACTGCCACACGATCGCGTTGTACCGGGGCGCGCCGGTCGCACGGTCCCAGAGGACCGTCGTTTCGCGCTGGTTCGTGATGCCGATCGCGGCGCAGTCCTTCGGATCCACGCCCGCGGCGACCATCGCCTGGCGGGCCGACGTGGTCGTGGCGCCCCAGATGGCCTCGGGGGAATGCTCGACCCATCCGGGCTGCGGGAAGATCTGCGGGATCTCGTTGGAGGCCTTGGCCAGGCAGGTCAGGTCGGGCCCGACGACGACGGCGGTCGTCGCAGTGGTTCCCTGGTCCAGAGCGAGAATGAAGCGCGGCATGTGTCCCTCCGGCGGCTGATTGGCCCGGGCACGATGGCGGCGGCACAATCCTCATTGCGCCACAGCCGGAATCGCCTCGGGCCGACCCGATGATTCGCACACCCCCCGGCCCGGAACGTCCCGGCCTACCAGCGGGCGTGCAGACTGATGCTGACACTGTATCGGAGGGCCGTGGACCAGTCTACCTTGCTGTGCGACCCGTAGCGTTCCCACCGGCACCAGTCGACGTCCAGCGCGAACGGCTCGATCGCCAGGTCCATGAACTTCGCCAGGAAGAAGGTGGCGCGGAACCCCGGGCGGACGATCATGTGCACGCCGCTGGCGGCCCCGAACAGGATCATCGGGTCGACCTCGAAGAACGGCGTCAGCAGCACCGGGCCCAGGCGCCAACCGTAGAAGATGCGCAAATCCGGCGACACTTCGTGGACGGTCCTCACGATGCCGTCCGCGGCGCTCACACGCCGTTCCTGGCCATACCGGATGCCGACGCCGAAGTAGCGGCCACCGACCTCGACGCCGTAGGTCAACAGGTACCGGTTCTGCCACCGATCGGTCTGGGTGCAGTTGTGCAGGCAGAACTGGGGGCGAAACACCGCGCCGGCATAGGTGGCGTTGTAGTCCGCCGCAGAGGATGCCGTCGCGGATTCACCGGCTCGGGCCGACGAGGCGGCCAGCAACGACGCCACGACGACTCCCGCCACCCGAAGACAACGGTTCATGGGCGCCTCCTGACCCACCGCGTCACTCCCGGGCCGGGGCAAACCGGATCAGCCCGGACAGCAGCACGCCCGTGGCACCGTAGGCCACGAACAGTTCCCAGGGCGTCCGGTCCAGCGCGTCCCACGGGAGGAGCAGCGCTCCCGACGGGTCCGACGAATGGATGACGCCGAACAGGCTGAACACGGCCATCAGCAGGAACGCCAGCAGCACCGGCAGGGCGCGCCGGTCGATCAGCCAGGCCATCGCCGACCCCCAGAGCATCGCGGTCAGGATGAAGCCGCGGCCGAGGATGGCGAGGGTCCCCACCTGGGCGGCCAGCATCGGATCGGGCTTCGCGCCCGCGCCCATCAACTGGCCGGTATAGATTGACACGAGGTAGGCCAGCACGGGCAGGAAGGACAGCACCACGGCCGGCAGGTGCCTGCGGGGCGGCACGTGGAAGGCCTGCACGGCGATCTCGATGCCCACGAAGAGGAGGACGGGCGCGACCGCGACCTCGGGCAGCCAGTCGACCAGCACGCCGAGCAGGCCGAAGCAGCCGCCGATCCCGATCACCAGGCCCGTGGCCAGCGTGTATCCCGCGCGAGCCTTCATCGCCTTGTAGGCCGGGTGGCCGATGTAGGGCGTCGATTGCGCCACGCCTCCGAACAGGCCCGCGACCAGGGTGGCCACGGCCTCCACCAGCAGGATGTCCCGCGTCCGGTAGTCGTCGCCGGCCTCGCGGGCCGACGCCGCCACGTTGATGCCGCCGATGACCGTCAGGAGGCCGAACGGGATGCTGATGGGCAGGTAGTCCAGCGCCATCGGCAGGCCGGCCCAGAGGTGCGCAAACTGCGGCAACGGGGGATGGAACCCCACGGCCACCGCGGCCGGAGCGTGTGCCGGGGTCAGCCCGGCCAGCACCGACACGAAGTACAGGAT
>Ga0118677_10013305_pt1 | contig 11857 bp, 8 predicted proteins | sample AliMusrvi5mmetaG_FD_86154 | JGI IMG/M metagenome (GOLD analysis project Ga0118677, IMG submission 86154) | reverse complement strand
TAGTAGTAGAGGCACTACCGTGGGGCAAACCGGGGACGGACAGCCAAATTCCGGCAAACGGCGCCGGAAATTGGTGTCAGTCCCCCGGTTTGCGCGGCGTCGTAGGGGGGATTGGATGAGTAGTTTAAGTAAGTATAAGAAGCTGAATTTGAGGAAGGCGTCGATTTTGAACGCGGGTGGGTTTAAGCCTACGGGGGATCCGTTGGTTTCACACTTTGGGATGACTCCGCTGGCTCGGCCGGGCGAGACATGGCCGATGGATGGTGGCGCGCCGCTGATGCTGGTGTGCCAGATGAATCTGACGAATGCGCCTTCGGTGCCGGAGTTATTGAAGGACGTGAAGATGATCACGTTCTTTGCCGCGGAGGAGAGCGAGTTGGCGGAGGAGGGCGGCACGGATTGGGTGGTGCGTACTTACGATTCGCTGGAGGGACTGGTTCCGCTTGTGCCGCCAGCGGGAGCTCCGAAGGTTCGCAAGGGGTTTGAGAGCAAGTGGGTTGATTGTGAGGATTATCCATCGCTCGATGATCCGGGCCGCGTGGTGCCGGATGGCTTTGATGATTCGGAGATCGAGGTGGAGAGCGCTAACCGGACGAAGATCGGCGGATGGCCTGCGAATATACAGGGCGAGCAGTGGTGGGAGTATCGGGAGCATGCGGCTGATCCGAAGTACTGCTTTCAGATTGCCAGTGAGGAGAAGGTTGGTCTGCAATGGGGCGACGGGGGCACGCTGTTCGTAGCGCGCGGGACCGCGGCTGGTTGCGAGAACCAGTGGTTTTTGGACTGGCAGTCGTATTGACGGTTAATTGGGGAACATGCGGGCTGTCCCCGGTTTAAAGCTCTAGTTTGATGATGGTGTCGATGGCGTGGCGTTGCGGTGCGGGGACCGTGACGTCGAGGCCGGTTGATGATTGCGCTATGGTTGCCTGGCCTCCTGTTAGAACAGAGTGGCGGAGGATTTTGGGCTCCATTGCTGGCAGGTGGAGCGTGTCCTGCGGCCAGCGGAGGATGTGCAGGTAGACCGTGTTTCCCTTGTGTGTGCTGCCTCCCCACCAGTTCCCTTCTGACAATACAAAGCCTTTGGCGTTGGGCGGGCGCTTGCGCTCATCGGGGGCGACGATGGGGCCGCCGCGGGTGCCGTAGATGCTTTCGCCGTACTGCTTGAGGAACGCGCCCATTTCGCGGATGCGGGCGGCGTGCGAGGGTTCGATCAGGCCATCGGGGCGCGGGCCGACGTTGAAGAGCATGTTGCCATCGCCGATGGCACAGCAGACGAGTCCGCGCAGGCACTCCTCGATGGAGCGCAGTTTGTCGTCGGGCTTGTAGGCCCATTGGGTGCCGACGGTGGCGCAGGTCTCCCAGGGGCGATTGGTCTGGAAGCGGCCGATGGTCTGTTCGGGCGTATCGAGATCGGCAGGGAGGCCGGCGCGGTTGTTGATGATGAGGTTGGGCTCGAGCTGGCGCATCATCTTGAGCAGGCGCGGGGAATCCCAGTCGGCGGATTTGCCACCGAGGCCATCGAAGAACCACATCTTCGTAGGGCCATAGTTGGTGAGGAGCTCGCGCACCTGGCCGTGCAGGTATTCGATGTAGCGGGCGTGGGCTTCGCCGTTGCGGTAATCGGGGTGGTGCCAATCGGGCTGCGAGTAGTAGACGCCCCAATCGAGGCCGGCGCGATGGCAGGCGTCAGAGAGCAGGCGGACGATGTCTTTGCGGTAGGGCGACTTCTCGCTGGTGATCTTATAGTTGGTGAGTTTGGAATCGAACTCCACGAAGCCGTCGTGATGCTTGGTGGTGAAGACCAGGTACTTCATGCCGGCGTCTTTGGCGAGTTGCACCCATTCATCGGGATTGAATTTGGTGGGGTTGAACATGCGGTAGAGGTTGTCGTAAACCTCCACGGGCACGTTGCCGACTCCGGGACGGCCGCGCCGTTCGGCTCCGCGCGACCAGCCGATTTCAGTGCCTACGATACTGACCGGTCCCCAGTGGATGAACATGCCGAAGCGCAGGTCCTTCCAGCGTTCAATGGCGGCTTTGGGCGCGCCTGGGTCTACTGGGTCCTGCGCGAAGAGAGGAGCCCCGGCCAAGGGGAGTGAGCAGAACGTTCTTCGATTCATTGTGCGAGTCCTTCCATTTTGAAAACGTAGGCGTAGTCGCCGGGCTTATTGGCTGGCAGGTCCAAGGAGAGTCCTGCGGGGGTGCTGGTCCACTTCAGCTTGGCCTTGCTGCCGAGCAGTGAGACGCGGCGCGGTTTGGCGGTGACGGATTTGATGAGGATTTTGCCTGAAGCAGGCCAATCGAGGGCGATGGCGTAGAGCGCACCGTTGCGGGTGGTGAAGCGGATGTCCTCGGCGGTGTAGGGATGGTCCTTTTGTTCGCTGAAACCGCCTCCGCTATTGCGGGTGGGGCCTTCGCCGTAGATGCGCCAGGGGCGGGTACCGTAGATGGCTTCGCCGTTGACGTTGAGCCAACCGCCGAGTTGCAGGAGCATTTCGCGAGCCTTTTGCGGTATGGTGCCATCGGCGTGGGGGCCGACGTTCAGCAGCAGGCAGCCGTTCTTGGAGACGATGTCGACGAAGACGTCGACCAGATCGTTGGTGGTGCGGTATTTGAGGACGTTGTGGTGGAACCAGGGGCCGACGGAGGTGTCAGTGAGCCAGGCGTAGTCGGTGGCTTTTTCCTCGCGGCCACGTTCGAAATCGAGGATGCCGGTGTACTGGTGGATCTCGCGGAACTTGTGTGCCACGCCGATCTCGCGCTTTTCGGCGGCGGCCCAGTTATAGGTGTGGGCGAACATGAGCTGCTGGTATTGAACCGGGATTACCTTTTGGAGTTCGAAATCGAACCAGGTGAGGTCGGGCTTGTATTTGACGAGGACTTCGTCGACCATGGCCAGCCACTGTTTGAGGAAGCGCTCATCGGGCGGCGCGCCTTTGGCGTGGGGGGTGCCGTAGAGGTCGGCGTTTTTGCCGTTGCCTGCATCGAAGGCGTAGCCGGGTTCGAAGTATTGCCAGGCGTAGCCGTGATGGAACGTGGTGATGAACTTCATGCCGCGTTTGCGGATTGCTTTCTCCAACTCGCCGGTGATGTCGCGGCGGGGGCCCATGGCCACGCTGTTCCAACGGGTGGCCTTTGAATCCCACATGGCGAAGTTGTCGTGATGGACGGCGACAGGCCCGGCGAATTTGGCGCCGGCGCGGGCGAAGAGGTCGGCCCACTCGTCGGCGTTGAACTTGGGTGCGGTGAACTGCGGGATCACATCCTTGTAGCCGGTGGTTTTCTGGTCGCCGAAGCGCTTGCGGTGATAGGCGAAGGCGGCGTGCTTTTCGATGTACATCTGGTTGCCGTACCACTCCATGGACGCGGGCGCATCTTCGGCGGCGTAGGTGACCGGTCCCCAGTGGGTGTAGATGCCGAGTTTGGCATCGCGAAACCAGGCGGGGTCGCGGTGTTGCTTGAGGGAGTCCCACTGCGGCTGATAGGGATCGGCGGCGAAGGCGGTGATGCAGAGAAGCCAGATGAGCACGGGTTGACCTCGAAACACATTCAGTATAAAAACACCATTTACTCTTGTCAAGCGCTTATTTTTGGTCTATAAAGGAGCAGATGGCTTACAATGAGCCAGTTTGGACGCTTAAATGACAACAGCACTTGAATCCGGTCCGTTGTTGAAACAGAATCTGGCGGATCGTTTGAAGGACGCGATCGTGGCTGGGCGGCTGAGTCCGGGCCAGCGTGTGGTGGAGGCGACGTGGGCGCACGAGTTCGGGGTAGCGCAGGCGTCGGTACGGGAGGCGATCAATCTGTTGATCGCGGATGGTTTTCTGGTGAAGAGCGCGGGGCGCAGTGCGCGGGTGCCGCGGTATACGCAGGAAGACGTGGCGCGGATCTATGAGGTTCGTGGAGCGCTGGAGGGTCTGGCGGCGCAGTTGGCGGCGGCAGCGGGCGCGGATCTTGCGGGTTTAGAGGCGGCGCTGGACGGCATGGAGCAGGCGGCGGTGCGCGGTGAGGTGAAGGGGCTGGTGGAGAGCGACCTGGCGTTTCACCTGGCGCTGGCCGAGGCGAGCGGCAATCCGGTGCTGGTGGAGATGCTGGGCAGGCTGCTGCGTCCGCTGTTCACGTTTGTGCTGTTGCGTATGATGGAGACGCAGGAGACGACGGTGAGCTGGGCGCCGGATTTCGAGCGGCACCGGGAGATCATCTATCTAATTCGCGACAGCAATCCCGCGGTAGCGGGACAGTTTGTGCAGCACTGCGTGGGGCGGTTCGTGGCCTCGGCGCAGGCTGTGTGGTGGCCGGAGGCACGGCCGAAACGGAGGAGGAGATCATGAAGTTGAAAGTGGCTTTGGTTGCGGGCGGGATGTATGACCATCTGTACGGGTGCATTCCGGAGTTCGAGCGAGCGACCGGCACGAAGGTGGAGGTGCTGTTTAGAGGGAACCATCCGGAGCTGAATGCGCACCTGGCGGGGTTGGACGAGGTGCCGTACGATCTGGTGAGTACGCACACGAAGTACGCGCCTTCGCAGTTGCGGTTTCTGGCGCCGGTGGAGGATGTGGATACCAGCGACTTCTTTCCCTCGCTACTGGGAATGGCCACTATCGACGGTGCGTTGTACGGCGTGCCGCGCAATATCGATTTGCGGCTGCTGCACTATCGGACGGACCTGATCGATAAGCCGCCCACCACCTGGAACGAACTGGTGGAAGACGCGCGGCGGCTGACGTGTGGGGAGAGAAGCGGATTTGTCATGCCGGGCATGGATTCGGGGCTGTTTGGAACGTTCTACGAACTGGCCGAGGCTGGCGGTGCGCATGTGTTTCCACCGTCGCTCGTGCCGGAGGTGAACAACGAGGGCGGGCGCTGGGCGCTGCGGGTGTTGTCTGAACTTTACACCAGCGGGTCAGTGCCGATGGCGATTACGGAGTGGCATTTTGACGAGGTGCATAGCTATTTCCGGAATGGCCATGCGGCGATGGTGTTTGATTGGCCGGGATACTACGGATCGTATTGCGAAGCGACTTCGGCGGTGAAGGACCATTTCAAGGTGGCGCGGATGCCGGCCGGACCGACGGGGAAGATCCGGTGCTATGCCGGGTCGCATACGTTCGCACTGACCAAGACCGGCGTTAACAAGACGGCGGCGCGAGAGCTGCTGCGGTTTCTGACCGCGGCGGAGCAGCAGAAGATCGAGGCGCGTGACGGGTCGGTGCCGGCGCGGCGCAGCATCATGCGGGAGGAGCAGGAATCGGCCAGGGGCGAGAGGAAGCGGCGGCTGGCGCTGCTGAGCGGATCGATCGAGACCGATCTGATCATTCCGCCGAAGCTGGCATGTTATCCGCGGATCGAACACGTGCTTTGGCGCACGGTCAGGTCGGCGATGGTGGGGGAGATGCCGATCGAGCTAGCGTTGGTGGAACTCGAACGGAAGATTGGGGAGATTGTGAAAGATGCTGCTTAAAGACAAAGTTGTTTTTTTGACCGGCGCGGCCAATGGGATCGGCCGGGAGTGCGCGCTGGCTTGTGCGCGCGAGGGCGCGTCGGTGGTGGTGGCGGATATCGATCTGGAAGGGGCGGCGAAGACGGCGGCGGATCTGGGGCGGCACGCCATCGCGCTGGAGTGCAATGTGGCGGATGGGCTTTCCGTGGAGAGCGCGATCGGGCAGGCGCTGGCACGGTTCGGGCGGATCGATGCGGTGCATAACAACGCAGGGATTTCGACTCCTTCGAAGCCGTTGGATGAGACTTCAGAGGCGGAGTGGGACCGGCTGATGTCGGTCAATCTGAAGAGCGTCTTCTGGACGGCGAAGGCGGCGCTGCCGGCTTTGAAGCAGACGAAGGGAACGATTCTGAATACGGCGAGCCTGGTGGGGTCGATGGGGCAGGCCAGTCATGCGGCCTATGCGGCGACCAAGGGGGCGATGATCACGCTGACGAAATGCATGGCGCTCGATTATGCGCCGTTCGGGGTGCGGGTGAATGCGGTGTGTCCGGCCGGCGTGTGGACTCCGATGCTGGAGGAGTGGGCTTCGGAGCAGCCCGATCCGGCGGGGATCAGCAAGTATCTGGACGAGATTCATGCGCTGGGGTATTGTCCGCATGGCGATGTGATTGGAGACGCGGCGGTGTTCCTGCTGTCTGACCGGGCGCGGTTCATTACGGGCTGCATCCTGCCGGTGAGCGGCGGTGCGGAGTTGGGGTACAGACGATGAGCACGACGGTGATTACGAAGATCGAGGCGCAGGACCGGCGCTTTGCGCTGCATGGCGGGGACGGGTCGGATTCGGTGCATACGAGCGGCGAGTATGCGTTCGCGGTGACGAAGCTGCACACCGCGGGCGGGCTGACTGGCTGGGGGATCACGCTGACGCTGGGGAACGGCAACCGCGTGGTGTGCGACCTGATCGAGCAGCTGGCGGGCAGTCTGGCGGGCTGCGAGATCGAGGAGTTGATGGCCGGGTTCGGGGCCGTCTCGAAGCGGCTCGCGGATGATCCGGCATTGCGCTGGCTGGGTCCGCATAAGGGTGCGGTGCATCTGGCGCTGTCGTCGATTGCGAATGCGTGTTTTGATTTGTGGGCGAAGTCGCGCGGTGTGCCGCTGTGGCGGCTGCTGTTGGATCTGACGCCGGCGCAGGTTGTGGCGCTGTTGGATCTCAGTTATGTGGAAGACGAACTGAGTGCGGGAGAGGCGCTGGAGATATTGCAGGCCGCGCAGGCCGGACGGGCGTTGCGGGAGGGCGTGCTGGATACGGGGTATCCGGGGTATGACACGTCGGTCGGGTGGTTTCAGTACGAAGACGAGCGGGTGCGGGAGAATGCGCGCGAGGCTTTGGCGGCGGGGTTCCGGGCGTTCAAGCTGAAGGTTGGTTCGCGCGATGGGGCGCGGGACGTGCGGCGGGCGGCGATGCTGCGGGAGATTGCGGGTCCGGCGTGCCGGATTATGTTCGATGCCAATCAGCAGTGGACGTTGAGTGAGGCCGAGCGGATGTGCCGGGCGCTGGCGGAGTTCGATCCGTTCTGGGTTGAAGAGCCGACGCATCCGGATGACGTGGAGGCGCATCGCAAGCTGGCGCTGAGTGTTGCTCCGGTGAAGCTGGCGTTGGGCGAGCACGTGCCGAACCGGGTGATCTTCAAGAACTACATGCAGGCGGGCGCGGTGCATTTTGTGCAGGCGGATTGCACGCGACTGGCGGGCGTGGCGGAGTTTCTGACAGTTAGCCTGATGGCGCGCAAGTTCGGGCTGCCAGTGCTGCCGCACGTGGGCGACATGGGGCAGATTCATCAACATTTGGTGCTGTTCAATCACATCGCGATGGGGCATGAGGCGGTGTTTCTGGAACACATTCCGCATCTTCGCGAGTATCTGGTGCATCCGGCATCGATCGAAGGCGGCGTGTACCGGACTCCGCAGGAAGCTGGACTGTCGTGCGATTTGAAGGAGGCCTGAGGCGATGGAACAGAATCTGTGGCTGGGGCTGCTGCTGACGCTGGTGGCGGGTCTGCTTTCGGGCAACTGCATGTTGCCGATGAAGTTTGTGAAGCGGTGGCCGTGGGAGAACACGTGGCTGGTGTTCAGCGTGGTTTCGCTGGTGATCCTGCCGTGGGGTCTGGCGCTGGCGCTGGCGGGGAATGTGGGTCAGGTGTACGCGGCGCTGCCGGCTAGCGCGTTCTTGGCGCCGCTGGGGTTTGGCGCGGGCTGGGGGATCGCGCAGGTGCTGTTCGGATTGTCGATCAACCGGCTGGGGATGGCGCTGGGGTACGCGATCATTGTCGGGCTGGGGGCGTTGCTGGGCACTCTGGTGCCGTTGTTCGTTAAGAATCGCGAAGTGATCGGGACCGGGCGCGGGGCGCTGATTCTTTCGGGCGTGGCGATCATGACGTTGGGGATTGCGGTTTCGGCGCGGGCTGGACGGGCGCGCGAAGGGACTGGGGTGCGCGAGGGCGGCGGGAGTTATGCGGCGGCGCTGGCGGTTGCGGTGCTATGCGGGTTGATGGCTCCGATGTTGAACTATGCGTTTGCATTTGGGCAGGGGATCGCGGATGAGGCGATGCGGCAGGGTACGTCGGCGCAGTCGGCCGGGTATGCGATCTGGCCGGTGGCGCTGTTTGGCGGGCTGATTCCGAATGCTGCGTACTCGTGTTGGCTGCTTTCGCGGAACAAGACGTGGGGGCGGTTTGCGGAGTCAGGCGCGGATGTGTGGTGCGGCACTTTGATGGGGGTGTTCTGGATGGCGGCGTTTGCGCTGTATGGGGTGAGTTCGGTGTATCTGGGAGCGCTGGGGACTTCGGTGGGTTGGGCGTTGTTTCAGATCTTCATGATCATGACGGCGAATTTGTCGGGTGTGCTGACTGGGGAATGGAAAGGCGCTCCGGCAGCGGCGCAGCGCGGCTTGTGGGCTGGGTTGGGATTGCTTGCGGTGGCGACGGTGATTATTGCGGCTGGGAATCAGTGATATTGGGTGGGGTTGTGTCGTGTGGGGCAAACCGGGGACAGACAGCCAAAATCCGGCTACGCCGGATATTGGTGTCAGTCCCCCGGTTTGCAGCGTCTTGTATGAGTCAAGATTACTTGTCAACTGCCTTTTCCAGGATGACCAGACGGACGGGTCCTAGCAGGCCCGATGGAGAGGGCTTGCGGTAGCGGGTGGGGATGGTCTGGTAGTGGTTCGAGAGCGCGCTGTAGACGAGGACTTCGATTTTGTTGGGGCCGGGTTTTACCAGTTTGGAGATGTCCATCCGGTAGGGCGGGGCTAGTTTGATTCCGGCTGGTTTGCCGTTGATGGTGACTTCGGCGCTGGCTGAGACTGTGCCCAGGTCGAGTTGAATCGGGTTGCGGGTCTGGGCTGCGGTGAGCGTGATGGTCTTGCTGTAGCGTGCTCCGCCGGAGTAGCTGGAAAGGCCTTCGATCTCTGACCAGTCGCCGGTGGGGATGGTGCCGGGGACGCAATCGAAGGTGACTGGTTCGAGTAGGGCTGCTCCTCCGTAGTAGCCTCTTTCCTGTTCGATTTTGAGTTCTAGTTGTGCCGGGTCGGCTAGGGGTGTGGCTAGCCGGATTTCGTATTCGTTTGCGGTGCGGGTGGGGCGTAGCACGGCTGATTTGCCGTTGATCTGGAGTGAGAGTTTGCCGAGGGCTACGATCTTCATGCTGCGCAGGCCGGGAGGCGAGGTGGTGCGGTACCAGCCGGCGGGGTGCTGGTCCTGCGAGCGCGTATCGAAGGGCAGGAGGCCGGGGCGGTTGTACCAGGCGCTGGAGAGCGGGTAGGTTTGGGTCCAATCCTGTGGACTGGTGGGGTCAGCTAGCAGGAAGTAGCCGCGACCTGGTTTGTCGTAGCGCAGGACAAGGGCGTTGGGGCCTTCTTTCAGGCTGACGGTGGTGGCGTTGGGCGGGAGCGGTTGTCCGCCGAGCCAGGCTGCGGCGGGGAGGTCGCCCGCGGCGAGGATGCGGGCTTGCATAGCGCGGGGGGCGATGACGGAGGTGGCCAGGAAGTAGCGGGTGCCTCCGGGTTCTTCAGTGTAGGCGGTGGTGGTGGATTTGGTTTGGAGCTTGCCGAGGGCGATGGTGTCGTTCGGGAGCTCTGACTTGAGGCCGTGATAGCCCTGGTGGCCGGGGTCGCCTTCGATTCCCCAGCGGGTGGAGTATTCGTAGGGTTTCCAGGCTGTCTTGTTTTCGGGGAGGGGTGGGTTTGCGGTTTCGGCGGTGGCGGGCAGGGGGCCTGTTTTCCAGAAGCGGGGGCCGTAGGAGTAGGTGACGTCGCGCCATTGGCGCTGGTCTTCGCTGTAGCGGAAATGGCGGGCTTCGGCTCCGATGAATTGGGCGGCGACGGGGAGGCGGTAGTCGCCGTAGCGGTTATCGAGCGTGGGCTTCAGTTCGAACTGCCACGGGCCTTCCACGGGGATTACGGTTGCGGTATTGGTGGTGCGCGGGGAGGCGATTTCGGCGCGGCCGGGGGTGAAGACGATCATCTGCGCTTCGGTGGATTCGAGCGGCATGCGTAGGGTGGTGGTTTCGGTGGATTGGGAGATGGCGGATTGGGGTGTGGTGTTGCCGGTCCAGGGATCCCAGAGTTCGACCTTGCCTGTCGCGCGGAAGCTGCACTCGGTGTCTTTTGCGGCACCGTAGACGAAGTAGACTTCGCGTTCGCCTGCTTTGCGGTGGAGGATGGAGGGCTGGGTGGCGGTCTTGCAGACGAAGTCGCGCGGGAAGGCCGTGGCGATGGTCGCGGTGACCTCTTCGTTGGTGCTCAGCCGGGGGAGTTGTTTGGCCATGGCGAGGACTTCCGGGTCGCCATCGCCTGTTCGATCGCTGGCTTGGGGCGGTGCGCCGAGGATGATTACTTTGCCTCCGGCTTTGTGGAATTCGAGGGCTTTTTCGAGTGTGGAGTGGCGGACGGCTCGCATGGCAGGCAGCACCAGGACGCGGTACTGTTCGCCTGCGACTTGCAGGGTATTGCCTTGAACTTTGGCGCGGGCCAGGGATTCGAAATCCATGAAGTCGAAGTCCACGGCTTGCCCATAGAGATGGCGGCCGAGGTTGAAGGCGGTGTCGACCGATTCCTTGCCGCTCATGCCTGCTTCCATTGCGGCGACCGGATAGACGATGGCGACGTCGGCTCGATGGCGGCCCTGGCTGAGCAGGTACGACATGCGCTCGACGGTATGGAGGAATTCGCCCATGTGGTTCCAGTAAGGCATGCGGAAGTGGTTGCAGGGTGGGGCCCATTCCCACCATCCGCCGTGCGTCGAGTAGTACAGGCCGTGGAGGGTGAGGAGGTTCTGGCCCTGGGCGAAGTTGCGCCAGGTGGCGTCGACGACTTGGGCGCTGGTGGTGCCCCAACCGCTGCCGTAGTAGCCTTCGAGCCAGGTCCGTTCGCGTTCGTAGAGGTGGGTGATGGAGCTGGAGACCTTGTTTTTGATGACGTCAGAGGCGAGGCCGGGTTGGTCGTTGCCGGGGCCGGTCATCCAGCGCTGGGTGCGGAAGTAGTCGCCGAATTCGGTGACGTCGCGACCGCGGCCGCCGTGGTCGCAGCCGTAGAGCATGCCGCGGGCGTGGTGCCATTCGTAGAGTGGGCGGAAGTAGTTGGCTTCGGAGAGGGCGACCATGACGTCTGAATAGTCGAGGCGGACTTTGGCGGCGCGGGGGCCGGTTTCTTCGAAGAGGGAGGCGAGTTCGGGGGTTACGTCGTAGCCTTTGCGCTTGCGGAACTCTTCGGCGAAGGCTTTGTTCCAGAGCCAGCCGCGGATGCCGAAGGAGAGTTCGTCGGAGAAGAAGAAGTTGAGGCCTTTGCCGCTTTCGCCGGGGTTGCGGTCTTCGAAGCGCTGGAAGAATTTTTCGATCATCTGGGTGCCGCTGAGGGGGTGCATGGGGTCGAGCGAGACGGGGACGTCGTTGGCGTAGACGGAGACGATGCGCCACTGGCCGGTGGGGGCGGTCCAGCGGAGTGTGCCGCTTTGGAGGTGGGGGCGCAGGTCCGTGGCGGAGCTCGGGACGAGTTTTCGGTTTTCGAGGCGGAAGGCGTGGAGGGTGAGTGGTTCGTGGGCTGGCTTCCAGGTGCAGTCGCCGGCGCAGTCGTGCGATTCGCGCAGGAGTGCCGCGCCGTGGATTTCGGGGTGGTCTTTGAGGATTTCGTCGATGTACCAGCCGTTGCCGGCCCAGCCTAGGGTGTAGTCGCTGAGGCTGGCGGCCATGCCTCGCTGGCGGGCCTGTTTCAGGAACCATGTGAAGAGATCCCACCAGGGGGTGGAGAAGAGCGGTGGATCGCTGGGGATGGTGAGTCCGTAGGAGCGGCCGCCTTTGTCGCTGTGGGCGTAGTTTACCTGCAGGCCGGAGATGCCTTTGTTTTTGAGTTGCTCGAGC
>Ga0118677_10013304_pt1 | contig 11857 bp, 16 predicted proteins | sample AliMusrvi5mmetaG_FD_86154 | JGI IMG/M metagenome (GOLD analysis project Ga0118677, IMG submission 86154) | reverse complement strand
AATTGTTCCAATCCTTTACAAAATAGATTTCAGCCGGCCAATTCATTTGGGGCTCATATGTTGACAAGAGAATACTAATACAAGGAAGGGACGATTATTCCATATTAAATATACTGGAATTTCGTGTCGGCCATATCCGTTCTAGCGGCGGGGGAAGCTCTTTACTCTCCGTCGTTTTTTATTTCTCATACGGTGAATGGCATCGGACCGAGCAACCGACCGAACTTGATTTTTCGGCTTGTACCCTGTACAATTCCGAGTATTCAGTATTCACAAAAGCCATATGATAAAGGTTTTCGGACACATATCACCGGATACGGACGCGACGGGGAGCGCCATTTTGTGGGCGTGGTATCTCAACGAGCACACGTCTTCGGACGCGACGCCGTATGTCCTGGGCGAGCTCAACAAGGAGACGATATTCGTCCTGGACCGGTGGAACATTTCCGAGCCGGAGCGGCTTGAGGGCGTGGAAGAAAAAGACGAGGTCATCATCGTGGACACCACCAATCCGCAGGAACTCTTCAACAATATCGCGGACGTCAATATCGTCAGTATCATCGATCATCATCGGCTCGCCGGACTCTCCACCCTGGGGCCGGTCGAGGCGGTCATACGCCCGGTCGCCTCGACGGCTACCGTCATCCATGACCTGATTGGGGAACATATCGAGGAGGTGCCGGAACATCTGCTCGGGCTGATGCTTTCCTGTATCCTCTCCGACACGCTCGCGTTCCGTTCGCCCACGACCACCCCGCACGACAAGGACGTGGTCGAGAAACTTGCCACGAAATTGGGTATCGACATTCAGAAATATTCCGACGAGATGTTCGCGGCCAAATCCGATCTCTCCGATCTCTCCGACAGCCGGTTGGTCAGACTCGATAGCAAGATCAGCAAGCTCGGCGACAAGAACATCCGTGTTTCCATCGTGGAGACGACGACACCCGAACAGATCATCGCACGCAAGGAGAATATCGTCGCGGCGATCAGGGAAATCGTCAAGGAAGAGGCCGATGTGGACGATATCCTGTTCTGTGTCGTGGATATTTTCCGGGAAGAGGCGACCGTATTCACCTACGACGCATTCGTTTCGGATGTCATATCTGCCTCGTTCGGCGTCTCCGTCTCGTCCGACACGCATGTCTTGCCTGGCATCCTTTCGCGCAAGAAGCAGATCATCCCGGTGCTCCGGTTGCCCGAAGAGTGAGTCCCGCTTTCGGAACCAGAAGAAAGAAGTTTTCGATTGAAAGAAAACCAGATTATTATCCGTACTACGATCCGTAAGTCGTAAGAAATTTATTTATGACGTGTCTGATCGGTAGTTTTTCGGGGAAACAGAAGGCGATTTTCGGTGGTGTCCTGCTGTTGGTCGTCGGTCTGGCGGTCGGTTTCGGGGTGGGATACAAGGTAGGCAGTTCGAGGGCGCGGGCCGGTCTTATTCGGCAACAAGGGACGATGATGCGACAGGGGTTCGATCAGGGCCGGGGCGGATTTTCCAGAGGTCGTCAGGAGATGAACGGATACGGGGCGGGCCAGGCGAATCCGAATCAGGCGCAGGGGACTGGTACGACACAGATTGCGCCGGCGACGCCTACTCAGGGTGCGACAGCCCCGACCAATACTGATCAGGGTACGACGACTCAGGATACGACGGCGACTCCTTCCACAACGGGTGCGAACGCTACCGCCACCCAGACGCAAAACTAATAGCGCATTGAAACCGCTCTCTATCGAAACGGAAAATCCGCCACGGGGCGGATTTTCCGGATGGTCCTTGCTGTTTTTTCCGCAACGAACGCCGGGAATTATAAGCTCGTCAGAGCCGGAAGATCGTCGAACCGGGTCGAATCGCCGATATTCAGGCGATTCAGTCGGAGCGGGTCGGTCGGTCCCGATGCGACCTCGCTGACGGTCGTCGTCGCGGTTTCGTAGCCGGAATTGGCGACGATATTCTCGACATTCCGGTCATTCGTTCCGCCGGGGTAGCAGAAATCCGTGACAGGCGTGCCGAGCGCTTCTTCCAGGACCTGCTTACTCCCACAGATTTCCCGTTCCGCCTGTTCCTGAAACACCTGCGTAAGGTTCGGATGGGAGAGCAAATGGAATCCGAAATTCATGCCGGCGGCCTTCATTTCCAGCATCTCGACCGTCGAGAGGAACCCGCTGCGGTTCATGTCGTTGGTCACGATATAGAATGTCGCCTGAAATCCGTATTTCCTGAGGGTCGGAAGTACTTGGTCATAGGCATCCTGGTAGCCGTCATCGAAAGTCAAGATGAACGGCTTTCCGGAGACCGATGTCGGATGCCGGAAGTAGTCGAGCCCGACCGTCCGGAAACCGTGCGAAAAGAGCCATCGTATCTGTTCCTCGAAATTCCGGGGAGAAACGTAGATGGACGGGTTCCCGTCGTTTTCGTATTCGCTTATATGGTGATACATCAGTATCGGCACCGGAGGCGAGACGGAAATATCTTCAACTGCCGCGTCGGTATCCAGACCGGCCGGCATTTCCGGAAACATCTGGGAACGGTTGGTCCAAAGGGCCGGCGAGAACCGGGAGAAAATAAAAACGACACCCGAAAGGGAGATGGGGACGGAGATTATGAGGACGGTTTGTTTCATACCATTCCAGTGCAATGTATACGGTCGAAAATGACAAAGGGTGGGTTATCGTCTTGTCATGTCGTCACCGGTGTTTCCGCTGACCGACTTTACAGCGTGACGTTTTTATACGAAAATACGGAGTCGCTTTATCCTGAGAGACCGAATATTTTCCATGCGTATGCGGAAGATCGAATATCTGAACGGACTGCGGGGAGTCGCCGCCTTCGAGGTCATCTTTCATCACTTCATCCTGGCCTTTTATCCGGCCCTGTTTTTCGGTGGAACCTGGACGAACCACATGGCCGGGAACATGGAGGATCTTGCGTCAAAGTCCGTTTTTACCGTTTTGTGGGACGGGAATTTCGCAGTCTACATCTTCTTTGTTCTCTCCGGTTTCGTCCTGAGTCACAAGTTCTTCCTGAAGAAGGAACATGAGATCGTCATGGCGAGCGCGGTGAAGCGGTATTTCCGGCTGGCATTGCCGGTGGCATTCTCCGTTCTCGTCGCGTTCATCCTCATGAAGCTGTCGCTGTTTTACAATCAGCCGGCCGGGGATGCCGCCGGGAGCGGGTGGCTCTCGAGCTTCTGGACGTTTCGGCCGGATTTTCAGGAATCCCTGCGTCAGGCGTTCTACGGGACGTTTTTCCTGGACACGTTCCAGTATAATGTGGTCCTGTGGACGATCGCGCATGAGTTCATGGGATTATTCCTCATCTATGCCTTCCTGGCGATCGTCGGAAAGGCGAAGAACCGGCATTTCGCGTACGCCGCGCTGATCTTGGTCTTCTGGCAGACATACTACCTGGCTTCATCCTCGGGATGATCCTCTCCGACACCATCGCCCACGAACGGACGCTCGTGCGGAAGTACGACAAGACGAAGCTTCTCCAGACGGCGCTCCTGCTCCTCGGGCTGTTTCTCGGTTCCTTTCCGGCCGGCCGCGATCCGCACGGGACCATGTATGCACATTCATGGCGTTCCCATGGCTTATCGACCCCGGCACGCTTTATCACACCATCGGGGCGTTTCTCCTGATGGTTGTCCTGCTTGAGTCCCGAAGGATGCAGAAATTCTTCTCGCTCCGGTATTTCCTTTTTCTCGGGGAGATATCGTTCGCCATGTATCTCCTGCATTTTATCATTCTCGGATCGCCTCGAGCTACGTGTTCCTCAGGCTCGAGCCGATCATGCCGTATCAGTACGCGGTCGGACTGTCGTTTGTCGCGTCCTTACCACTCATACTGCTCACCTCGTACGCCGTCTATAAATACGTCGACAGTAACGCCGTGAAATTCTCGCACTATCTCTACGAGAAACTCTTCCGTCACGATGCTTCCTGACGATTTTCCCGTTCATGCATCCATGAACCCGGCGTCTGTCGATAGTTCGTCCCGCGAAGTATGCTATACTGGAACCGTAAGCGGTAACGAACAACACTATGGCGATCACCAGGGACGGATTCATCGGGGAACTCAACGCCGACCTCGCGTACGAGTTCGGGGCGGCGGTGCAATATGTCCAGCATGCGGCGACCGTGACGGGGCCGGAGTACGACGCGATTTCCAAGGAGCTCATCATCCATTCCAACGAGGAGATGATGCACGCGATCTCGCTTGCGAACATGATCTGTGACCTGGGTGGCGTGCCGGGGACGGATGTCGCAGAACGCCAGATGTCGCTTGATTCCAAGGAGATGCTCGAACAGGACCTTGCCGGCGAGGAGCTCGCGATCTCGCGCTACAAGGAACGCATCGCGCAGGCCGAGTCGCTCGGCGAATACGGCGTGCGCCGGCTACTCGAGGACATCCTTATGATGGAGGAGGAGCATCGTCGCGACCTGGCGAATTCGCTCGGCCGGTAAGAGCCCTCTTGTCGTTTCCCTCTCCCGTCTATCCGAGAAGATGATTTTTTGAAAAGGCTGACCCTTCCCCGAAGGTTCAGTCTTTCGATTCCTCTTACAACGTCCTATCCCGTTCGTTTTCGGAATCGGGCCTCTTGTGCTGACAGGAGGTTGACAACGTGAGACATGTGTGTAAAATACCGGCAGACGTTTTTTACCAATCCACTAATCGGACAGAGGAGAGGAAATGAAGCCTATTCTGATACTCGCACCGGTTTACCCGCTGTTCCAGGCCGGAAAGACCGACCTCGGCATGTCACTGTCCATACTCGTGTCGGTCACGATTTTCGCGTTTCTCGGTTACGTCGCACTGGCCTTCGTGAATGACAGACGGCGCATGATATCCGATACGCATATGGCGTGGTTGTTCTATGGCCTGTTGGGTATCTATTATGTGACGTCGACGATCGCGACGATCCTATTGATCCGTGCCGTTCCCTGGTGATGGCGTTATGGTGACATTCGTGAAGACGACAAAAAAGCGGAACAACCTTCCGCTTTTTATTTCGCCCGCGACGAGGAGCCAATACCTGTGCGGCACGTTTTCCGGGTATATTGACATGATGACGCATACCGGTATACTGGTTTCCAATGGTCTTTATCAACGGAAGTCAAACAGGGAGAGGCGAATGGAAGAGGTAAAAGTGAGGGTGGGATCCGATCTCGGCCGGTACGTCGAGGAGCGTTTCGGGAATTTCCCGGCAAGCGCAAGAGACGAGATGATCGGCATCTATCGCGATGTCGAGGAGTGGTTACGGGCGCATCCCGGCGAGTGTTTCCTCTTGTGGAAACGGGAGACGTATTATCGTGATAAGCGAAATCCGAATATCGGTGAAGATCATGATACATGGCTCATCGGCAGGATCGAAGATCTGAGAGATGTCCCCGATTTTCAAGAGCCCGTAATCGGTTTCGTAGGCAACCGGTATTTCCTCGCCTCGAGAGAGAGTTATTATCCGATCGGGGGTTCGGAACGGTTTCTTGAACAGCGACCGGAAGAGGTAGCGGGGCTGCTCCGATCCGTTTTTGATGCTACCGTGCTTGGTCTGGATTCCGTGAAGGCAAATATCGCCCGACTTCGGAAGGAATTCGTGATACCGGACCCGATGCCGAAAGTGAAAATCTGTATCGGTGACTTCGAGATCGCATCATGGATCGATAGTAATGAGGATAAAACGCGTACGAATGTATTCAAGCTTTTCCATGATGCCGGCTGGATGCTTTCGGAGGAGTCGGAACGGTACCGGGAATGGCTCGAGGAACGACAGATGATCGCTGATTTTGAACGGTTGTATCGTGAGGCATATCCTCATATCGCTGCGGTTGCGGCATTGGTACGGGTGACCGACTATAATGAGTGCCTTCCGGAATTCAAAAGGAGTTCGACTCCGGTACGGAGTCGAACTCCTTGATGTGGCGGTGAATTGGCTGACCTGATACTCCTATGAAACGCCGTGATATCAACATCGTTTCGTGGAACGTGAACGGGCTCCGGGCCGCGGGCCGGAAGGGATTTTCGGAGTGGATCGGCACAGGGAAATACGACATCGTAGCTATCCAGGAGACGAAGTTGCAGAATGTCGGTCAATTACCCGATGAACTGCGGGGGCCGGACGGATATTTTTCATATTTCCACTGCGCGACGGAACGCAAGGGATACAGTGGAACGGCCATCTATACCAAGGAGGAACCACGCCTCGTGCGGACGCATTTCGGTGACGATTCACTTTTGTCGAAAGAGGGACGTGTCATCGAGACGGAGTTTCCCGAATTCACCCTCCTCACTGTCTACTTTCCGAACGGGGGAGCGAGCGAGGAACGGCTCGACTTCAAACTGCGATTCTACGACGAGTTCCTCGCACATGTGTCCGCTCTCGTTTCGGAAGGAAAGAAGGTTGTTTTCTGTGGCGACGTGAATACGGCGCATGACGAGATCGATCTCGCCCGGCCAAAAGAGAACGAACAGCATACCGGCTTTCTCCGTATCGAGCGCGACTGGATGGACACGCTCGGGCCGGCCGGATTCGTCGATACGTTCCGGACGCTCCATCCCGAGACGATCGCCTATACCTGGTGGGACATGAAGACCTGGGCACGTTCCCGCAATGTCGGCTGGCGACTCGATTATTTTTTCGTGAGCTTGGACCTCAGGGACGACGTCAGGGACGCGTTCATCCTTTCCGACGTCGAGGGTTCCGACCACTGTCCGGTCGGTATCGCGCTGTCGGTCTGATATCGACTGTCTCGAAGGGAATCTTTTCCGAAAAATGATGAACCGATATGAATGATCATCCGCGAGAAAAGACCGGGTACGAACCTCGTATCGACCCAGAAAAATACCAGGCATTCCTGTTCCGCTGTCCGGTCACGGTGCCGTTCCAGTTCGCCTCGCACCCGTGGTTCGTCTGCAACGAACGCGGGACGATCACACGCTGGGAGGTGCTCGACCGCCTGAGTGAAACGTCTCCGGACAGGGCATATCTGCACGTGAACCGTTTCCCGATCTGGAGCGGCATCGAGATACTGCCGTTCATCCGGAAAGAGCCGTTGTGGAAAGGAAAACTTCTGGGTAAAGTCGAGGGCAACCAGGCAAGGGAAATGATCGATTTTATCCGGACGAGCGGGGAACGATATCCCTACCGGCACACGTATTCCCTGGTCGGCATCAACAGCAATACGTACGTGCAGTGGGTGCTGGACCATTTCGAGGATGTCGACCTGAAGCTGCCGCATAACAGTTTCGGCAAGAACGCGGCGAAGCGGGATCGGATGATCCGGCAGGCCCGCGTCGTCGTCCGCCGGCGTATCGTGAAACTCAAAAAACGGGTGATCGCGAGGCGGTTATCCGACCGGTAGGCGACGACTTGACTTTCCGGGAACCGTTCTCGGCCCGGTGTCGCCATGTCATTTCAGGTGGTCGCGGAGATCGATGACCTCGTCGATACGGATGCGGGCGACGAAGTCCGGGACGTGCGAGACGAAGATCATCGCGCCCTTGTACACGTCGAGCGCGTCGGCGATAACGGGGATATGACGGAAGTTGATGTGGTTCGTCGGCTCGTCGAGGATGAGTAGGTTCGGACGGCGCAAGACGAGCTGTGCGAACATAAGAAGACCCTTCTGCCCCTCGGAGAGCGTCGCGACCGGCTGACGCAACAGTTCGGCGGGGATGAGGAACCGCGCCGCGGCCTTGTAGATGTCCTCGTGCGTGCCGATGTCCATCGCAGATTCGAGCTCGTCGAACGCGGTCTTGTCGAAATCGAGCGTCGAGAAGTCCTGCCGGTAGTAGCCGACCTTGGTGCCCGGCGCGATCCCGACGAGGTCGTTGTCGCCGGAGACGATGGTCTCGAGAAGCGTGCTTTTGCCGATACCGTTCGGCCCCGCGATGAGGAGGTGCGTATCCTTCTTGAGGGTGAGGTTGATCGGCGAGACCTTCGGCCCGTCCGGCGTCATGACGGAGACCTGTTTGATGGTGATGATCGGCCCGACCGATTCCATCGCGGGAATCTCGAACGGGGACAGCGTGAGGTCCTCGCGACGGACATCCACTTTGTTGTCCTCGAGATCCTGCGCCATGTCGCGCATGCGCTTGGCCACTGAGCGGAGCTTGCCACCCTTGTTCGCGAAGACGTTCGCCTGATCCTTTTTCTCCTTGATGGTTTGCTCGAGTCGGGCGTTCTCTCGCTGTTCCTTGGCGATGCGCCGGCCGATCTCCTCGACAACGTCGTAATAGGTCCCGGAATACTGTTCGATCTTGTGCGTGTGGATGTCAAGGTAGAGGACGCCGTCGGTGAACGAGTTCAAAAAGTCGGCATCGTGCGAGATGACGATAAGGGTCTTGTGATAGGCCGACAGGAACGCGGTCAGGTGCGCGATACCCTCGTCGTCGAGGTTGTTCGTCGGCTCGTCGAGCAGTAAGACGTCCGGATCCTTGATGAGCGCGGAGGCAAGCAGGAGCCGGGCCTGCTGGCCGCCGGAGAATTCGCGGAGTTTGCGATCGAGACGCGGGACCGGAAGGTTCACCACGTCGAGAACCTCCTTGATCTTCACGGGCAATTCCCATTCCTTGCCGGGAAACCCTTCGGAAAAGAATTCCTCGACGGATTCGTTCAACCGTTCGCGGGGGATGACCTGGCGTCCGATGGCGACCGTCGCGACCGGATCAAGCGAGATACGTCCGCTCTCAGGCTTCTGTTCACCCATGATAAGGCCGAAAAGCGAGCTTTTTCCGGCGCCGTTCTGACCCATCAGGGCGATTTTCGTACCACCGCGAACGGAAAAATTCACCGCGTCGAGGACGGCTTTCTTGTGTCGGTATTCGAACGAGACCTCACTGAAACGGAGGACGATATTGTCTTTGGCCATGAGAAACAAAAAATGCCGATCCGAAGGGAAACGCAGCTTCATCATGAGTATGGCCTATTTGATGGTATTTGTCGAGTGTCAGTCATTGTAAATGGTAGAAATGTTCCCGAATATTAGGATAGTATAGGAACCGTTCCGAACGATCTGGGCAAGATTATCGACGGTTTCGGTTCGTATTTGAATCAGGTTGGATTTTGCGTTTCCTCGGAATATGATATACTGACCGGGCTAATGAATAAAGAAAACGGTTTATGGATATGACAGAAAAATCCTCGGAGAAGACGCCAGAGAACGTCTCGGAAAAAACGACGAAAGGAAAGCTTCCGGACAAGCGGATTGTGGTGGCCGTGGTTGCCGTGGTGGCCGTGCTCGTCCTGGCCGGTGGCGGGTATCTGTTCGCTTCGAAGACCCCTTTCGGAAAGAAACTGTTCGGGATCACGACCATCGGTCCGGCGGACGCCAAGGTGAAGGCGGAGTCGTTCGTGAGGGATGGTTTGGGCGTTCCGGCCTCGATAGACGTCTCCTTGGCCGATCCGATTGTGGAAGGCGGTCTTTATAAGGTGGTCGTGACCATCCAGAAGAAGGACTATCCCATGTACCTTTCTTTGGACGGGACGAAATTCTTCCCGCAGGCGATCGATGATGCCGCCGTCGCCACGGCGAAAGCGGCCGCGGAGGCGGCCACAAAACCGGCGGCGGTGGTACCGAAGTCCGCCAAGCCGGGTGTGAAACTCTTCGTGATGAGCTATTGCCCGTACGGGACGCAGATCGAGAAAGGCATCCTGCCTGTGCTGGCCGCCCTGGGCAACAAGATCGATTTCAATCTCGAGTTCGTGTCCTATTCGATGCACAACAATAAGGCGACCGGGGATCGCAAGGAGCTTGACGAGAACCTTCGCCAGTACTGTATCCGCACGTTGGAACCGGCAAAGCTCACGACCTATCTCGGTTGCTTCCTGAAGAGTGATGGAAGCGCGGGGAAAGGAGTCGCCTGTCTCAAGACGGTCGGCGTGGATGCGATTAAGAATGCGGCCTGTATGACGGCGTCCGATACGAAATTCGACGTGACCAAGGACTTCGCCGACGAGAGCACCTATAACGGGAGCTTCCCGCCGTTCAATGCGGACAACGCGGACAACGATACGTATGGCGTGCAGGGATCGCCGACTCTGGTGATCAACGGTGTCGCGACGGATTCTCAGCGCGATCCGGCATCGCTCCTCAAGACCATCTGTGCCGCGTTCGACAAGGCGCCGGCGGAGTGCGCGAAGACGCTCGCAACGACCGCCCCCGCTGCCGGTTTCGGCGATGGGGTTGCGGCCACCGGCTCGGCATCGTCCGGTACCGCCTGCGGGAACTAGCTTTCTTGGTGGATGAAGAAGGATGAAGCGGGGATCAGGAAAATGAAAAAAGCCAGTCCCTTGGGGCTGGCTTTTCTATTTCCGGATATCACTGGACGAAAGTGATGATTTCGTCCAGTGATATTGATGGGTCGAACCTGATACGGATTTTTCGCGTCCTCATCAGGTTTTCGCTGAGTGTCTTCTGAATCATCTCGATATCCCGTAGTGTCGCCGGCAGATCATTCAGCCAACCTCGTAGCGTATCGATGTCGAGCGGTTCTTCTATATCGACCTTGCGATGAAGAACCCTCAGGATATCGAGAAGCGTGTCTTCGTCCCATCCGTTCATCGGGTTTCCGTTAACCCGCGCCTGGTAAAACACTTTGTCAACCGCAACCCTTTTGATGACTTGAACGGTCCGATCCGAAACCGTAGCACGAATGAAATCTTTGAAGGATTTCACGGTCGGAGGGTCTCCGCATCGTGTCGTCTCCTTCCACACGAGATATCCCGCGAGCGCGGATTCGAACGGGATGATGCCGAGAAAGAAATTCGCGGTCTCAACGTCATCCGAGTTATCCGCATTTAGGAGTGTAAGGAGCGCATTCAAGAAATTGTTTTTTACCTCCTGAATCCGTTTGGATGTGACGGACTGATGCTGCGTGGTCGTTACGTTCATTTTTTACTCCTTGTTTTGTGTGTTATTAACCCGCTCCCTAATTCCATTACCGTTTCATCCTTGAAAACGGCTTGCATCGAACAAAAAAACTTCAAATAATAGTTGGCAATTAGGGCGCTGGATAATAATAAGATGTTTTTCATTTTCGGTGCGGCGGTCACCATGACGGCCGACGGATGAATCCGTTAAGGTATCGGAAACGTATCGCGACCCTCCTCATCGTCGCCGTCTTGTAACTGCAATGCGATGCAATCGGCGATGATTTTTGCCGAATGGAACGCGATGCCGATAGCGCTGACCGCCATGCAAATGACAGTCGTCCCGATGAGACCGAGAACCCAGAGAGGATCCGACGGTGGCAGAAGATGATGGAAACGGGTCAAGAACTCGCCCGGATCCAGTTTCGACAAATCGGATGACGTGCCAGAGCCATCGAAACGTTTTGTTTGTACGACCGACGGCATGTCTGTCGGAAGATTGAAATGCGGCAAGACAACCTTTTCCATTTGCATGGCTCACCCCGGTTTGGTTGACGGTTATGGTATGTAAAAAAACGTATCCGATATAATAGCATTTCCAAGAAAAATGTCAATGGTTGCCGGAAATGCGTGATAATGGCTTTATGAAGCAAGATATGGAATCACATTTTCGCCGATCGCGACCCATCCGATTTCTTCACGGAGTGGCGGGAATAATACCATTTCCAAGAAACTGCTTTCCTCTCCGTCTCCGCGAGTCCCGCCCTTCACGAAGGGCGAGATGTGGCGGTCCGGAACGGAGTCTTGAATCCTGGATTGCCATGGTCGCAGACTCCCTCGCAAAGACGTTATTACAGGGAATATAGTAGACCTCTTTCAAAAGTACCCTTTTTCCGCTATCATAGAGACAGGAACCGATTCAAAAACACAAACGTATGTATGACAAGGTATCAAAACTCAATCCGGAACAATTCAGGAGAAAGACTG
>Ga0118677_10013303_pt1 | contig 11859 bp, 7 predicted proteins | sample AliMusrvi5mmetaG_FD_86154 | JGI IMG/M metagenome (GOLD analysis project Ga0118677, IMG submission 86154) | reverse complement strand
ATACAAGGCGAGGTTGAGCAGAAACGAGTGATCGAGGTAATTGCCGCCGCTCTTGACCTCCATCAAGTTGGCCGGCGAGATGAGCGGATGGGCCCAGGAATTGCCGATGGGCTGGGCAAAGCGCGGCAGATAGCCGGAAGCGCCGCCGGGATTGGCGCCATTGAGGGTGGCGAAGTTCTGCAAGGGCGCGAGCGGAATGTCGTAGAGGCCCCCGAATTTGGTGCCGTTGAAGGGGGTGAGGCCGGAGATGAAATTGCCGCGGTCCTGCTGATCGATTTGCACCAGATTGACCGAACCCTTGTCGAGTTCTTGGAAGTCGATTTCATGGGAGAAATTGGCCGAGTTTTGGGTGACGACCTTCTGCGAGGCACCGACGATATTGGCGTGTGCGAAGCACCACGGCTTGGTGGCGAGACGGCCGTCCTCGTTGCTGACGTCGCGGCCGCCGGAAGTGGTTTTGGCTACGGCGCTGACCATGCAGAACGGCTTGCAGTTGATGATATTCTTGATCGGCGTGTTCTGTTGGGTGATCAACTTGAGGGCGTTGATCGTTCCGGTTTTCGGGTAACGCAGGGTGTTGCCCTTGCCGAGAACGAAATCCTGCAGGCCGGTGGGCGATTCGTAATCGAACTCGAGCGCTCCGGTGGACACCGGCGCGGTGGCCCCCTTGGGGATGGAGGTCATTTGGACAACGAACTTGTTTTTGCTGAGGCCCGGCACACTCAAGGGCGCGAACACCACGTGGATCTCGTCGGTGCGGGCCAAACCGAGGCAACCGGCCCAGCGGCCGAACTGCTGGTCGGGGCCGTCGATGCGCACCCCGATGGGGTTCCACCAGTCGAGGACGAAGCCGATGCCGTCGCCGCGCCAGCCGGGAATGGCCACGATGTTCTGGGTCATGTTCTGAGCATCCCCGCTGTCGAAGTCCCAGTAGATCCGGCTGCTGGTATGTTCCTGGTACCAGGTGTGGTTGGGGTCGAGGTACCCCGAGAAGGTTTTGACTTCGCCGGGCAGCAGGCGGAAAATCGGCGAACCGGGCGTGCCGTCGGCGGCCTTGTCTTTCAAGGTCATCGCAAAGCACTTGTTGACCAAGCCCAATTCGTTGTTTTGGTAGAACATTTCGTCGAGCGGGGCGAGACCGGTGTTTTGGGCGACGCCGTTGCGATAGACGGTGGCGGCGAAGGGCACGTTCTGGAAGGAGATGTTCACCGTGTTGCATTCGATGGCCACGTTGTACGGATTGTAGAGGGTGACAATCGGCGTGTACTCCAAATCCAGTTCGTATTGGTAGGGGGTGCCGCGGAAGTAGTCGCCTTGGGGGCCATGCAGGGTCGGTGCGCTTGCGGGGATCGGATCGCCGACGTTGCCGGTGTAGGTGTAGATGTCGTTGCCCGCCAAGCTGAACATGATCTGGACCTTGGCAAGGGTCGGCAACAGCACCACGCCGGGGGCCGGGGCGCTGTTGATGGTTACCGAGGGCGGCGAGCCGGTCGAGGCGTGGAACCCGGAAGGCAACTGCGTCTGGAGATAAGGCACGCCGCCCGAGGTGAGCAGGCTGTCACGGTAAATGCGGCTGAAATCCCGCAGCGAGGCCCAGCTCGGATCGGACGGCGCGCTGGAGGCATTCATGCCCAGGCGCGAGACGTAAACACCCTTGTTCTGATAGGTCGCAGGCAGCGTGGGGGTGTTGACCAGCAATTGGAAATCCTGCTTGAAGCCGCCGTGGGCGGTGTCGGTGAACAGCCCGACGGAGTGGGTGGTGATGTCATGGGTGACGGCCTGCAAGGCGTCGCTGGTGGTTTTGCCGAGTTCCTTTGCGGCCAGGCCGTAATTGAGCCGGCTGATGCCTTTCTCGATGGTGGCAAACGGCGGCTTGTCCTTGTTAAACAGGCTGCGCTCCAGCCCCGAAAGCCCGTCGATGAACTCCACGCCAGGGCGCTCGCCCGCGCCGAGTTGCACGGTCTTCGACGCCGCCGAGACCGCATTGGCGGTGTAGGGCGTGTTGACGCGGGCCTTGATGCCCTCGTCGAGCACCGCCCATGCCAACGCTCCGCTTGACGTCTTCTTGCTCGGTGCCGTAAGCGCCACCTTGGTCGCACTCACCGAGTTCTGGGCCAGCGCCTTGTCACCCACGGTGCCCTGGCCCCACAGGGTCACCGGCGTGGTCACCGTCTCGCGGGCAAAGCCGGCCTTGCGCGAACTCGTCGGATCCGCGTAGGAAACCAGCCAGGCTTTGAACTTCGCATCCTTGGCCGGCATCTTGTAGTCGGCGGCCGCCGGGGGCGAGGTCGCCTTGATTTCCATCGACTCCCACACGCCCGTGAGCTGCGGGTTGGCGATTTTCTCGTCGAGGATGTCGGCGCGCGCGGTGACGCGCTGGTCCGGGCCGGCGCTGCGCTGGAGTTCGCCGAGTGCCAGCATCAAGGCCAGACGGGCATTGGAGCGTGCCGTGGCCATCGCCACCCCCTCCGCCGAGGCGCGCAACGCCACGCTCGACAGGGACAACAGCCCGACCACGAGGAGCGTCAGCAGCACCATCAGGGTCAAGGTGATCATCAAGGCAAAGCCTTCGGACCGGCGGCCCTTGGGTTGTGAGTTCATGCGAGATTTGGGGGGTGAATGGGTCGGGCTTGTAGCTCTTTGGTAACTACTTAGGATGGGCATCATCCAACGCCCGCCTCACCGCGGACATTACATCCTTTTGACCCAAAAGCACAATCGAAAATCGTGGGTTTGCGCCAATTGAGAAGTCCGCTTGATGGATGACAAAGGATTGGACAGACTGACTTTACCACTGAGGACACTGAAAACCAGGCATGTAGTCAGTGGTTTGCTTTGCCCGAATATGCGAGATTCTCCACCTGTCGTCTATACCGAGGATTGACGAGAAGGTCCGACTCTGCGGGAGATTCTCCACTTTCCGATTGACGAAACGGGTGGGGCCGGGAAGAGGTGGCGCGGGATGGATTGGATCACACATGCGGCCGTCGGAGCGGCGGTGGGAGAAATCATGTTGGGCAAGCGCCTGGGCAACCGGGCCTTGGGCTGGGGCGCGCTGTTCGGAATCGCGCCGGATTTGCTGGAGGGGCTGGTGGCGCTGTTTCTATCCACTTCCGCGAGGCTGGAGCTGGCTGCCGCGGCGAGCCACTCGCTGCTGCTGATGGGGGTGCTGGCGCTGGCGCTACCCCGCTGGTTGGTGAAACTGTGGCGCCGCAGCAAGGTGACCAAGCAACAGGCCGGCGGATTCATCGCGGCGGCGTGGATTACCCATCTGCTCGTCGATTGCCTCACCCTGCCCGGCGTGCAAGTGCTGTGGCCGTTTCCAGGGTCGCGGGCCGGCTTCGATTTGTTAGGCCAGGGCGACGGGTTGTTCGCGGCACCGCTGGTCATTGCGTTGCTGTCGCTGGTGTGGCTGCGGAGCAAGAAGGAGCAGGTCAAACGCCGCCGCCTGTGGTGGTGGGGCGTGGGCTTGAGCGGCGGCTATCTGGCCCTGGCCGTGCTGGCCAAGTGCGCCGCCTCGGCCGGGTTCGCTGCGGATTTGACCCGCCGTGGCACGCATTTTGAACGCCGCATGGAATCCCCCACCCCCTGGAACCTCCTGCTGTGGCGCGGCCTGGTGGATCGCGGCGACGAGATTTGGGTCGGCTACCGCTCGGTATTCGAGTGGCCCTCCGCGCCCGTGCGCTGGACGGTTTTCCCGCGGCACCGCGAGGCATTTGCCAAGGTGGCGGAAACCCCCGAGGCCACACGGGTGGCCGCCTTTGCCAACGCCTGGTGGATCGCCCGACCTAACAAAACAGGCGTCTGGCTCGCCGACCTGCGCTGCGGCGAGCAACTCCGGTGGGGCGAGCGCAAAGGCATGGTGGACACCCGCTTCATGCGCTCCTGGCAGCTCGAACCGCAGGCGGCCGGCGACCCGCTCCAGCCCATCATCCCGGAACCCAAGAATCGCGGCGAAATGACCCACCGCCTGATGTTGCGAACCTTCGGCCAGCGCGATGCCTGGGACGCCACCCCCCGTCTGGCGGGAGTTCCCGGGACCTTTCCCGAGTTACTGCGGGTCGAAGAGTAGGGCGAAATTGCCGCAATCCGCACTTTCGCAAGCGCCGCGCCTCTGCTATAACCCATGCCAGTGAAAGCACTTTACCTGATGCTCGCGTTGCCCCTGGTGGCATTGGCCGGTCCCCGTGAACCGGCCCAAGTGGCCGTCGAGTTTCTCGACAAGGTCCGCTCGGGCAAACTCAACCTCGAACCCGGCGGTGATACCGCCCTCACTGCCAACACCGACGAAGCCAAACGCCGCGAAATCGCCCGCCGCCTCGAACGCAATGCCACCGATCTGGGCAGCGGCACCTTGGAGGCCAGCGAGTCCAAACTCGACGACAACCTCGCCGCCGTGCTGGTGCGCAAGGTCGGTGGCTTCGATCCCAACCGCCTCCGCGTGTTCGCCGTGGCCTTGGTCAAACACGGCGAAACCTGGCTGCCCGCCCCGGTCCTCGCCTCCTTCGAGAATACCGGCGTCGGCTATGCCCCGGGCCTGCGCAAACGCCTCGATGCCCTCGAAGCCTGGATGCTCGAACAACAGGCCGTCGAACTCGACACCATCCAACAACAAGCCACCGAGCACATGCGCAAGACCATCAGCGCGATGCTTCCACCCGAGGAATTGCGCCAACTCGAACCCGAGGCCGCCGGTCGGCGCTTCCTCGAGGCTTGCGCCAAACAACAGTTGCCGGCCATGCTCGGCCTGTTAGGCGGACTGCAAACCGCGCTGCCGGAGGATTGGCACAAACGCCTGCAAGCCGCCGAGACCGCTGCCACCGAACCCCAGACGGTCAAGCGCCCGTGGCGTTTGCTCGTTGCCACGGACATCTTGCGCACTGTCGTGCAGCAGGAGTCCGACGCGGCGAGCGCCTCGCTTGTCCTCGCCTGCCTTGATCCCACCGGCACCCCTGGCAACCCGTCCCAGCCCCACTTGGAACTCGTCGAATTGAATCTGTCCAAAAGCGCCGACGGCCTCTGGCAGGTGGATCTGCCGCCCGCTTTCTTTCAAACCACCCCGCAGCCGCCCGACTCCGCCTCTGACGGCGAATTCGACGAGAAATCGCTCGACCTCTATCCGGCCGCCCTGCGCGACGACCTGCCGCTGCAGCCCGCCGCCACAGCGCAAGAGGCGCTCAAGGGCGTGGACCAAGCCCTCCACGCGCCGACCCTCCAGCCGCTGATTTCCCTCCTCGACTTGAACGGCGATACGAAGACCGCGCGCCTCGGCTGCACGCGGGCCGCCGGAGCTTGGGGCGCCTTGCACGATCCCGCCTGCGTGCGCCATCCGCTGGCGCTGGGATTTTTCGCAACCGACTCGGTGGCAGCCGCCAGTTTCCAGTATTTTTCGGTGCGCGAACCCGACCGCCTGGACTTGCGTGTGTTCTTTTTCGAAAAGGCCCACGCCGGCTGGCACCTGCTCGCCGGTTGGCAGCCCGGCGAGGATGCCGAGGGCAACCTGCTGGCCGCCAACACCTGGGCCGAGGGCGAGGCCAAACGCTGGAGCGACACCTGGCGCAGCCGCTGCCTCTCTAACAGCACCCGCGTCGCCGCGCCCGCCGAGGGCAACGCCCCGCCCGAAGCCGAGGCCCGCACACTCGTCGCGTCGTGGCTCGCCGCGATCCGCGCCGGCAATGTCGCCGATGCACTCTCCCTCACCGCCTGGCTCGACCCGGATAAAAGCCCGGCGCGCGTGCTGCGCAATCTCGGCTACGAAATCAGCGGCGCCCGCAAAGCCAAATCCGCCGCCGCCATCGTCGCGGTGGCCCGCGGCAATACCTGGACCACCGTGGCCGTCAGCGCCAACGCCGGCGACAAGCCAAGTCACCCGATCTATCCGGTCATCAGCACCCCCGCGGGACCCAAAATCCTCATCGAAGTCGATTGGTTCGCCGACTCCGAGCGCGGCCGTGAGTTCCTCAACAACACCGCCCTCAGCCATCTGCGCGACCATGTCAAGGCCGCCACCGCCGACGAACTGCACGACCTCTTCAAGCAACAGGCCGAAGCCCTTGCGCGCTGACGCCGCCTGGCGAATCCCACCCAAAGCGACAATCTATGAATATCAGCATCGTTTCGCAACCTGAAACGCAGCTCGGCGATGAAATCGACGAACTCCTAGAGCAAGGCATCGCCTATCCCCGTATTGTTTTCGTATCAGCCTTCGTTGCTTTGGCCACAATTCTGCGGTTGCGGGCGCGCCTCCTCGAGCGGATGCAGAATGGGACAAACTTGCATTTCACGATAGGCATTGACTTTGGGGGAACTAGCCGCGAGGTTTTGGAAGAACTCTTGCGATGGCAGTGCGAGACATTCGTTTGTCACCACCCAAGCGCTCAGGCTACTTTTCATCCCAAAGTGTATCTCTTCGAGGGCGCGGCTACAGCGACACTATTTGTTGGCTCAAACAACCTTACGGATGGCGGCTTCTACTCGAACTACGAAGCGGCTACGCGCTATGACTTTGACCTGCCGGACGACGACGACGAATACGAACGGCTGGTCCGACCACTCGCTCCATTTCTTGAGCCGCAAGGAGCTACGGTTCAACAACTCAACGCGGCATTGATTGCGACTCTAGTCGCCCGTGGTGAACTGCCATCGGAGGTTGAACAACGGCAACGTCGTCGGGCGCAGCGCACAGCGCGCAGAGTGGGTGGCGAAAACGTTCCAGGAAGCCCATTCGGACCGACCTCAATGCCCCCTTTGCCGCCACTGCTACCGGATTCACTGCGGAGAGAGATCCGAGAACACGCGGCACGCCAGGCCCAGGATCGGCCCGTAGAATCGCAACAACCGCCGCAGCCGGAGCAACCATGGACACAAGCCGCGCAGCCAGTTGGACACCACCAGGCCCCACCACGGTTCGCAGGCATCTTGGTTTGGCGTAAGATCCTCACTAGGAGCGACGTGTCCAACGTTGGACCAAATACCCATCCCAAAAATCAGGTTGTCTTGAGCCAAGCCGATTTCGAAAGCTCGCCCGGCCAATTCATCGATCAAACTACCTATTTTCGGAACTTATTTCGGGATTTCAATTGGGAACCTGAAACGGGAAGACGAAGGCAAGCAGATCAAGAGCATGTTTTTGTTTCCTTCCGGATTTTCATTCGAGGACAGGATTATGGTGTGAGGAATTTCGAAATCAGTCACAAACCTTCCGGTGAAGCCGACCAAGCGAATTCCCCCACAGTATTACGTTGGGGCAGTGACTTTATTCCTATTATCCGGGACTTGAACCTGACTGGAGCAGTGCTCTCACTGTACGAAACGACGGATCCCAATGCGGACTTCCTGATCGAAATCGCCGAAGCGCAGCCGCATGACTGAATGTTCAAACCGCTTCACCGGGCACCTCAGTCTCTACCGATGATGAAACTCGATGTCGCCGATCTCGAAGTTTGATCCACGCACAGTGAAGAGATTCTTGATCGGCTTGGCTGACACCGAGTTTTCCCAGGACCAAGGAATCTTGCTTCCGCAGAAAATCCGAGCCATTCATTGCACTGCGAAATCGTTTGTCAGCGGACTTAAGTTCGGCGGCGGTCGCTTTAATTACCGGCACCAGAAGCCGCTCGATTTCTGATGGGACCAGCTCAAGAACTCCGCCGCCGTAGTGTCTTCCTTCCATCTCGGCCGTGAGGCAGGTGAGGCTATTAACGAAACCAAGCACCAGTGACTCCGGCTTGATTCCAAAAGGCCGAATTCGGTAGGCAGTATCGGTCGTGTATGCGTCAGCACTGTTAAGCACAAGTCGAGGGTAGTGATGCGCTCTTTTCAGCATTGCGACTGGTGCGGAGTAAACTGATGGAACTTTATACCAAGTCCTCCTGGTCCGGCATTTGAAACGAGTGTGGAGTTTTTGAACCAGACCTATGTCGAGATAGTTCCTCACGGTTTTTGGAAGGTTCGCAATTTCGTCCTCGTCGAACCACAAAAAATTAGCGGGTAAGCCGCTCTTCTTGTTCGCCTCGTGGTCCATGTCTGAATAAACAAGCCCTTTCACATGATTGCTTCGTCCAAACATCGGGTGCGCCCATCTATGCAACGCGAATTTTTCCACAATCGCGTCGGAAACAAGGAAGAAATCGTTTGCACCGGTCACGATTCCAACATCTACGGAGGCAATATCCGCAAATGATTTGACGTCATCGCGGGCCTTCAGTTCGGCAAGCAGTGCACGCTCGCGAAGCGATAGGAAGACGGGCATCCATTTCCCCTCAATGGTGATACCGTTCGTGTACGCCGCGCCTTGGAAGTAATCCTCTGGATCACGCACCAAGTCTTGACGAGACTTTATAGGAATTATTGCAACACCTTTTCCCTTCTCTGATTTCTCCCGCTTTTTCTCGGCTAATAGGAGAACGGTTCCTTGAAGCGTCTCGGAAAACCAGATTTCGGTGGGATCAAGAACCAGAACCTTGGCGCATTGGTCGGCCAAGTAGCGACGCAGTGACTGTGCATGGGGAATATGGAATATTTCAGACGGAATCACCATCGCGAGCCGCCCCCCGGGCTTGAGTAACTTTATGGAAGCCAATACAAATGGAACCCAGGCATTGGTGTGCTTTGTGAAAGGAAGACCGAGTTGACCGAATATTCTTTCCGCAAGGAACTGCTGCTCCGCTGGCAAGTACTGGTAGCGGATGAATGGAGGGTTGCCGACTACGGCATCGAAGCCTTCCTCATTCTGCGCATGAAACAAATACCATCGCAGAAAGTCGGTTTGCTGAACTTTCACTGGCAGTCTTGTCCGTCGGGTTGCCTTTTGGGCCTCTTCATCGTTAAGTTCGCAGGCCGTAATGCGTCTTAAGCTCGCTATCTGAGCATCCTCAATTGCGCTCAAGAAAACCCCGTCTCCGCAACTGGGTTCAAGGAGGGACTTTGGCCTAATGACGTTGACCCAGCGCGCCAAGAACGAAGCGATCACCATTTCAGTGTAAAACCCGCCGCGGAGTTTCTGCTCAGACTCGAATTCGATGAAGTTCATTTCGGTCCTGTTTTGTTTGGAGTTTTCATTTGCGGGAGATCGCAGTTGAGGATTTTTGAGATGACTTTTTCGCCCCGTAGATCGAAGGATCCTCATGGAGCATGTTGATTGCTTGTTCGGCCGCAGGGTTGTTAGCGTGTTCCAGTCGAAATCTTTCAACGATTCGTCGCGCCTCGATCTCAGTTGGGTCGATTTTGTAAAACCTTGCGATTGCTCTGGCTTGTTCAGTTGTAAGCAGACGCTGCCCTAGCTCGGCCTTGCTCAGGTGAGCCTGATCCATTTCGGCAGCCGCAGCGACAACCCTCAAAGGTAGTTGTTTCGTCTCGCGTAAGCCTCGGAGCCACTCGCCGAAGCGCTGAGCAGCGGAGGCGCATGTTGCACGTTGTTGGCTAGCCATACACGGGCTAGATATGGCACGGCTAGCCAGATTGCAAGAACAATTTTGAACTTTTTTGAAACTCACGCACGAGGGGATCACGGACATGCTTTCATCTAATCTCTGTTGCCTTCGGTGTTCCTGTGGTTTCTTCGTCCTATGAAACGAAGGTGTCCTCTTGGCGTCAGAGCCCGTGTAATCCGCGGTTCATCTAACCGCACCATAGGATCACACCCCGGATTTCAGGTTCACCCAGGCAACGCCTCCATCCGCCGCTGGCGTTTTTCAAACAGCACGGTTTCCCTGTAACCCGCCGCTTTGGCCACGGCGATGGCTTGGGCGAAATCGCGCCCCACCTGGTCGGGTGCATGGGCGTCGGATGAGAGCACCAGTGGAATTCCTGCGGAACAGGCCAGTTCCAAGAACCGCGGGGCGGGGTAGCATTCGGCGCAAGGCTTGTGCCAACCCGCCGTGTTCAATTCGATGACGCAGCCGGAAGCCGCCACCGCATCGATCACCGGTTCATAAAACCGCTCCAATTCCCCCGCCGGGAAAAACCCGAATTTTTTCACCAAATCCGGATGGCCCAGAATGTCGAACAAGCCACTCTCCGCCATGGCGGCATACGCCTTCCAATAATTTGCCCAGAGGCTTTCGACGTCCTGCGCGGCCCACCGGCCCAACCATTTCGGATTGTCAAAATCCCAGTCCCCCAGCGCCTCGTCGTGCAAGTAGTGGACCGAGCCGATCAAATAGTCCCACTCGTGGCGCGCGCGGAGTTGCCCGATCCACGGTTCGTAGCCGGGTAGCCAATCGCACTCCAGGCCGGCGCGGATCGCCAGGCGCCCGTCGGCATGGGCCCGCGCCCGCTCGATCCAGCGGCAATAGTCCGGCAGTTCCCGCTCCAGCATCCGCCAGTCGTCGAAGGGTTCCGGCAGTTGCGGCGCGTGATCGGAAATCCCGTATTCGCTCAGTCCGGCCAGCAAAGCGGCGTCCACGTAGGCTTCCGGCTCGCCCTCGGCGTGACGGCACAACGGCGTGTGGCTGTGATAATCGGCTGGCACGGGGATTTTTTCGGTGGGAATCGGAGTTGAATGGACGGCCGATCTCATACTAGACTCCAGCCACGGCGCAAGCGCCAGTATCCCCAATGTCCGATTTCCCCCCAGAATTCCCCGCCGAGAACGTGGTCACCAAGGTCCTTCTCGACCAACTGCGCCGCCATCCCAAGCGCGTCGTCTTCACCGAAGGCGAGGATCTGCGCATCCTCCAAGTCGCCGCCCACTTCGTCAAACACGAAGCCGTCGCCCCCATTCTCCTGGGCAACCGCGAACGCATCCGCGCCTTGGCCGCCGCCCATGGCGTGCCGCTCACCTTCATCCATATCATCGATCCGCCCACCGCCACCGATTTTGGGCTGTTCTGTCGGCGCATGGAGAACATGGCCCGTTACCGCACGCTGCAGGTTGCCAATCCAGCGGAAATTGTCGCCCGCCCCCATTATTTCGGTGCGCTGATGGTCCAATACGGTCAGGCCGACGCCATCGTCAGCGGCAACCAATCGCTGCCCGCCGCCTTTTTCCGCGCCCTGATCCAGACTATCAAACCCCTCCCCCACGTCGCCAAAATCTTTGCCACCAGCCTGATCCTCGGGGCGCATCTCAAGCACCACGGCAATGACGGCCTGCTGTTCCTTGCCGACTGCGGGCTCATCCCCAATCCCACGGTGGAGGATCTCGCCGCCATCGCCTTGGAAACCGGCAAACTCGCCCGCCACTTCCTCGGCCGTACCCCGCGCGTGGCCATGCTCAGCCACTCCACCAAAGGCTCCGCCGACACCCCGGATGCCAAGCGCATGGCCGCGGCGGCCGCCCTGGCCCGCGAGCAAGCCAGCACTGAGTTCCTCGAAATCGACATCGAAGGCGAGCTGCAAGCCGATGTGGCCATCGACCCCGCCGCCGCTGAAATCAAGCTCCCCGGCGCCGAGTCCCGCTTGGCCGCCGATGTCCTGATCTTCCCCAACCTGGATGCCGCCCACATTTCCCTCAAGCTGCTCCAGCACCTCGCCGGCGCCCAAACCTACGGCCAGATCATCCTCGGCCTCTCCCGTCCCGCCGCCCAAATCGCCCGCACCGCCAGCCTCGAAACCATCTTCGGCACCACCGCCGCCGTCGCCGTCGAGGCCATCAAGTTCCACCAGCTCTACCCCGATTCGGACTTCTGAGCCGGAGCGATTCTTGGAGCCCCGGCCTCCGGCCGCCGTCAAGGAGTGGTGGCCTCCGGCCGCCGTCAAGGAGTGGTGGCCTCCGGCCGCCGTCAAGGAGCGGTGGCCTCCGGCCGCCGTCAAGGAGTGGTGGCCTCCGGCCGCCGTCAAGGAGCGGTGGCCTCCGGCCGCCGTCAAGGAGCGGTGGCCTCCGGCCGCCGCTCCTTGACGGCGGCCGGAGGCCACCAC
>Ga0118677_10013302_pt1 | contig 11859 bp, 6 predicted proteins | sample AliMusrvi5mmetaG_FD_86154 | JGI IMG/M metagenome (GOLD analysis project Ga0118677, IMG submission 86154) | reverse complement strand
CACCTCTGGGTCAACCGCATGATCGGCGACGAGGAATTGCCCGATGACGTCGAACATCCAAACGACGATCCCATTCTCAAACAGGGACTGAGTTTCCTGCCTCCGGAAGGCACATTAAAAACATGGCCTGCCTGGCTGGCTGAAAAAAAACCGAGTCCCACCGGACGCATCACTTTCAGTGCCTGGCGGCTGTGGAAAAAGGGAAGTGCGCTTCAGCCCTCCGGCCTGATTGGCCCGGTGACATTGAAGAGTCTTGAGCAAATTGAAGTGCCGTTGGGCCAGGTTAAAAATCCAAGTTAATCCAGATTCGCCGAGTGGTAAAGCTCCGCATAGGTTCCGTTGCGCGCCACAAGTTCATCGCCCCTGCCGATTTCCACGACCTCGCCATTTTTCAAGACGACGAGTTTTTCCATGTCATGAACGGTGGCGATGCGGTGTGTGATAATCAGCGTAGTCCGCCCCTGCATCAATTCCTTGATGGTCACCATGATCGCTGCCTCGGTAGTTGAGTCGAGGGCGCTGGTCGGTTCGTCGAGAAGCAGAATCGGCGCGTTTTTCAAAAATGCGCGTGCGATGCCGATGCGTTGCCTTTGGCCGACGCTGAGATGGTTGCCACGCTCGCCGACCTGTGATTGGTAACCCTCAGGGATTTGCATGATGAAATCGTGCGCCTGGGCACGCTTGGCGGCCTCGATAATTTCCGCCTCCGTCGCGTTGGGTCGCCCGTAGGCGATGTTCTCGCGAATGGTCGTCGAAAAAAGAAGCGTGTCCTGCAGCACGATACTGATCTGGTTGCGGAGCGATTTTTTTGTGAGGTCGCGCAGGTCAACTCCGTCAAGCAATACTCGTCCGGCCGTCGGATCGTAAAACCGCGGGACCAGCGCAAGCAGAGTGCTTTTTCCTGCGCCGGTGCCTCCGACAAAAGCGACGGTCTGGCCCGACTCGATCCGGACGTTGATATTTTTCAAAATGAGACGCGATTCCTCATAGCCGAACTGCACGTTTTCGAAGGCAATTTCGCCACGCGTGGAAGTAATGGCTTTCGCGTGGGGCGCATCCGGCACGTCGTCCGCGCGGTTCAGGACTTCAAAGCAGCGGGTTGCCCCGGCCGCAGCGGTTTCCATGGCCCAGACAGTGTAGGTGAGCGCTTCGATGGGCATGTAGAGCATCTGTAAATAGGAGGAGAGCACGAACAGGGAACCGAGTGTCAGGCTGCCGCTCAGGACGTGGCGCGAACCGATATAATAAACGGCGGCCATGCCGAGCGCCATGAGTGTGCTGACCACCAGCGCGCTGTTCATCGTTGTGAACGTCAGGCGGAGGCTGGCCCGCAGACTTTCGTGCGCACGGAGGCGGAGTTGCTCAACCTCGAAGTCCTCGCGGCCCTCCTGTACGGTCGAGAGAACGGCGCTCTCGCGCTCCTGGATGGTCGTGGACTGCCGGCGCACCCGGTTGGCGTAGTAGTAAATCGCAAAAACAACGAGCGGCAGGATGCAAAGCGCAATCACGGTGAGTTCCCAGTCCATTTTCAACATCACCAGAAACGTGCTGATGAGCGTGAATACGGATTGGAAAATAAACGTGCTTTTGTTGTAGAGGCTCTGGATCGACTGGGAATCGTAGGCGACACGGAATGACGAGTCGCTGCTCCGGCGCGAGTCATGGTATTTCAGCGGCAGCGAATGCAGGTAAGCGTAAAGTTCAGTCCGAAGCTTGAGCAGCGCCTGAAGGCCGACTTTCACAAACACGATGTTCATGACCAGATTGACCAGACCGGCCAAAAAATTAATGGCGACGATGGCGAGGCATAGGATCAGGATTGCGGTGGGGGCGCTGACGCTGCCGAGATAGCGCACGAACTCAGCGTGCGTCGCCTTGCCGGGCAGAACGTCGTCAACGATGACCTTGAACGGCCAAGGCTTGAGCAGGTTGAACCCGATACCGGCAAGCGTCAAAAGCACCCCGAGGATGCTTTCCCAGAGGAACGGACGAAAATAAACAAGGATGCGCCGATAGACTGTCATTTGCGTACATGGAATACCGGACGCGAGCGGATTGCAACGATTCTGCTGCTTGGAATTGAGGATTTTCCGGCTATGATGGGCTGCAGCGATGAATGAATTGATTCAAAAAATCCGGATACAGACGCTTGAGGCCTTCAGGATAAGCCGGCCTATCCTGGTGGCGGTCCGAAACAAACTCTTCACTGGCATCCTCGTTGCGATCCCGATCATCGTGACAATATGGGTGCTACAAATCGCCTACGATTTCATCAAGGGGATCAGCAATCCGTTGCTCGCCCAAATCTGGCTCGCAAAACCCAACTCCGTGGAGCACTACCCCGGATTGACCCTCGGGCAGATCCCAAGCGTCAGTTTTTTTGTCACGCTGCTGATTCTGGTGTTACTCGGGATCATGGCAACCAACGTTCTCGGCAGGCGGATACTGGAGTGGGGGGAGCGGATGATGCTGCGGGTTCCGATCGTGGCGACCATTTATGCCGGGGTAAAGCAGGTGATTGATTCGTTTCGGGCGTTCAACAACGCGTCCAATTTCAAGCGCGTGGTCTATATCGAATACCCATCGGAAGGTTGCAGGCTGATTGCATTGGTGACAGGTCAGTTTTTCGACCAGGCGCTCGACAGGGAAATGACCATCGTGGTTATCCCGACGGCGCCCAACCCGATGACAGGCCTCGTGGTGCTGGTCGAGTCGAGCAAACTGATCGAAAGCTCGCTGACGATCGAGGAGGCGACAAAGCTGATTGTTTCGGCCGGACTGGTCGCGCCCAGGCGCAAGCCGGAACTGTAGAGGCGGTCCGTTCCCGGCCGCCTGTCAAAAATCAACGCGCAAAGCGCCCAATATCGGGTACCAAACGCTCCTGGATAAAGAGAGGAGCTTCGCGCGTTTGGTTTGGGCAGGCGGCCGTGAACGGACCGCCGCCACCGCTTCTATCTTTGTGAAAAAAAGCCCCGCTGTTTTTCCGTGACCGGTTTGCCGAGGCGTTCAAGCACCATCAGCATGTCCTCCCAGACTTTGCGTTTTTCCCCGATCGACTGATTGCGTAACAGGTAGGCAGGGTGATAAGTTGCCATGAGCGGGATGCCCTGGAACTCGTGCCAGCGGCCACGCTGGCGGCTCATCGGCTCCGTGTTTCCCGTGAGTCCTTCCATTGCAGTGGCGCCGAGTGCCACAAGCAGGCGCGGCTGGATGATCGCGATCTGCTCGATGAGATAGGGGAGGCAGGTTCGCATTTCGTCCGGCTTCGGTTTCCGGTTTCCCGACTTCTCAGGTGGCATGTCGGGACGGCACTTGAGCACGTTGCCGATATAGACCTCGTCCCGTTCGAATCCCATCGCCTTGATGATCTTTGTCAAAAGCTGGCCGGCCTTGCCGACGAAAGGTTCGCCCTGTAAATCCTCATCCTCGCCCGGCGCCTCGCCGACAAACATCAATTCGGCGTCAATGTTGCCCACGCCGAAAACGACCTGCGTGCGCGAACGCACGAGATGCGGGCATTTTTCACAGACGATCACCCTGGCGCGAAGCTCCGCCCAGCGCGTAGCCTTGTCTCCCGCCGGTGCGCCCGCGCTGGAAGGGGGGGCGATGGTTCCGACCACTGACAACGCAGCCGGGTCCGCGTTGCTCCGAAGGAAGGATGGGGGAGCCGGTTCTGTAGCCTGAGGCTTGGTGGCAACGAGCCTGGTCAGCGATTCCGCCGAGGCGCGCAAGGCTCCCCCGCGCTGGCTCCGGATTTGCCGGAGTGATTCGTGGATGATTTTTAAAGAGGTTTCAAACGGACTCATTTTTTATCCCCACAAATAAGCGGGTCTCGCAGGCCGAACTTGTATTGAGGTGTGAGGGCGGCGTCAAATCGCGATTCGCACAGGCGCACGCATGTGCGAGATGATCTCAGATTTCATGGAAAATTCACAGTGTCACACCTGATTTATCTATATATCAAATAATATTGAATATGGTTTAAATTAAAGCTTGCGTGTTTGGTACTAATTGTGACAAACAATTTCACATGGAAAAATTACAACCGAAATTTGGGATAAACTTTTAGAAATTAATGTTATGAAGTCAAAATGGATGATATTCGTTCGCGGAGCATTAAAAATGGCGGTTCTGTCGCTTCTTGCGGCGTGCGTTTCGGGGCGGGTTTTGGCGGTCGAAGCTGTGGATGTCGGCGACACCTATACCCAGGCGGGGTCTGCAAACACAGCCTCCGGCAATGCAACAACAATGGTGGTGTCAGGCAGTGGTTCCACTCTCAAACGGGGATGGATCCAGTTCGATCTCAATAGCGTGCTGCCTCCCGGTACCACAGGGAGCCAGATCGGTAAGGCGACCTTGAAATTATGGGCCGCCACAGCAACAACCGGCGGCACCGTCAACGTCTATGCCGTGACCGGCGCCCCGTGGTCGGAAGACACGATCACCCATAACAACGCTCCCCTGGTGTCCTCAACCATCGAGGGTTCTTTTGCTGTCACGACAGCGAAAAGTTTTGTCACAGTCGATTTGACGCCCCTCGTGCAGGATTGGGTGAATGGGATGCCCAATGGTTTAAATAATTATGGACTCGTCATGACCCCGGCCGCGTCCACCGTGAATGTCGCCTTTGACACCATGGAATCAACCACCACGAGCCATGGGCCTCAATTGGACCTCGTTTTATGCTCGCTGACTTCCGGTACGATTTTCGCCTCGCAGATTGCTGGCCTTTCCGCCGTTGCGACCAGCGGCAGCTATTCCTCGCTTAAAGGGGTGCCAACCATCCCGACCAATACAAGCCAGCTCACAAACGGCGCAGGCTTCGTGACTTCCAGCGGGACGGCGGCCTTCGCATTGTCCAGTAGCAATGCGATTTCATTGAGCGGGATGATTCCGGCCTCTCAGGTAAACGGACTCGCTGCCGTCGCGACCAATGGCGGGTTCAACTCATTAAGCGGGCGCCCAACAACGCTTGCGGGCTATGGAATCACCGATCCGGTGATTCTTTCGGGTGGCACGGCGAGCAATCTCACCCTCACCGGAAGTGCCACGATTGGCGGAAATACGACGATCAATGGCGCTTTCAATGTGAGCGGCACCGCCAAACTCACAAACAGCATGATTGTAACGGGAAGCGCTACAACAACCGCGAATGGCATCACCTACGTTGCAAAACAGGGACAACTGGTTCTTATCCCGCAACAAGGTGACCTCTCGATGGGCAAATTCACCACCGGTCTGTTGCCGCAGTAATTACCGGGATATCAATCGATGAATCCTAAGCCCTCATCCAACAAAAGCGCCTCAGTCTCAATCCGTCTGATTGGTGGTATTGCAGTCTGCTTGCTCCTGCCGATTCCGCTGTTTGCCACAGCCCCGAGCTGGTGGAGCGCGCGGGGTGTGGTTACGACGGGAACCGCGAACGACTACGCCGCCGTCAACCAGGGGCAACTCAAAAATATCGCAGTCAAAGCCGTTCAGGAGCTCGATGCGAATTTTTCACAGTTCAGTAACACCTCGACCCTTAATCAATTGGCAGTCACATTGTCCGGCACAAGTCCAGGCACGAATGACTATGCGTCAGTCAATTCGGGGCAGCTCAAAAACGTAGCACAGCCGTTTTTTGACGTGCTTCTCGCAGGGGGGTATCAAGGGCATCCTCTCGAATCCGGCACATATCCATGGCATAACGGTACCGCCAATGACTATGCAATGGCCAACATCGGTCAGGTAAAGAATCTCTTCAGTTTTGATGTGACATTAAGCAGCGATGGCAGCGGGCTTCCTGATTGGTGGGAGAATCAATACGGAATCACATTAGGCTCTGGCACAGCAGCAAATAGCCCGGCGCCGCGAGGAGACGGGCTTTCTTATTTGGAGGCTTATAATCTAGGACTCAACCCGAATGCGAATGAGTGTAATAACGGACATATTCTGTCGTGGATTATGTTTGGAAATGATCAAAATGGTGCACCTGGTTCATTTACCGACAATCCCCTGTGGATAGAGACCTTCGACGACTCAACATACGAACCACTTTCAAATGTGCTAATAACATTTGTGGTAAACCAAGGGGGAGGAGGGCTTTCATTAGCAAACACGGTCGGTTCAGGAACCGCTCCGGTGTTGCGTGTTCGAACCGATTCCAATGGTGATGCAGTAGTTTACTACCAGGAACCAACCGGAGGTCCGATTACTAGTTTGATAACAGCAACCGCAGGGACTGCTTCGTTATTATTTGTTTCTTATAACGGATCTAAAGCAGTAGCCGAATGGAAATTTAACCAGGGAACGGGCGCAACCGCTTCTGATTCATCAGGGTCCGGGGCCAACGGAACGCTACGGAATGTGATTATATCGGGAACAAGTTTTGACGGCGGCGGAGCCTTACAGCTGGACGGACGGAGCGGTTTTGTTGAAGTGCCGAATTCCGGCACATTCAACATCGGAGACGGTCCGATGACTGTGATGGCATGGGTGCGACTCTCTTCTCAGGTGCGGTTGGCTACTGATACGGATGTTTATAATATCGCCTACAAGGGAATTACTGGAGTGTCCGGCTTTCAGTTTGCCTTGGCGGGCGGCTCGGCTAATGGGCTTGTTGCCAGAATATTTAGTAGTGGCACATGTAAACAACTAACTCCATTTAGCGATCAGAGTGCATTGTTGGCCGATGGGAACTGGCATCATGTTGCATTCGTAAGAGACGAAAATGGGGGCGCGAGTCTTTATATCGACTGGGTCGGGGTGGGATGCCAAACATCGATGAGTGGCTCGGTTGACTCGACACAGCCCTTATGGATTGGGCGTGGAGAGAGCGGCGGTTATTTTAACGGAACGATAGACGACGTCATCCTTTTGCGAGCGGCTTCAAGTTCTATCGACATTGGAAACGCTTACAACCACGACCTGGATAATAATACGCTACCAGATTGGTGGGAATTCAAGTATTTTGGCAGCATAGGTCAAGATCCGCATGCAATTTCGGCCCGGGGAGATGGATCGACTCTTCTTCAGGCGTATCAAGCGGGTAATAATCCTAATGACTTCTACAACGGAATGCCGCCAACTCTGTCGATCACCGGCGGGGGCAACCAGTGTGCTTTGCCCGGAATCTCGTCCGTTCCGTTTTCGGTGTCGGTCAACTACGGCGTATCGAGCGCGCTTGTCACCTTCTCGGTGACTTCCGGCGACGCGCGGATCTCACTGGCAAACAACGATCCCGCGCCCAAGACCACGGTTCAGACTATGACCAGTGGCAACGCCGGACAGGCTGTTGCGCAGGTGTACATTTATTTCCCGAATCATCCCGGCAACCAGAGCGTTATTCAGGCCATGGCCGGCAGTGGAACCGCAGTGACTTCGATTAGCACAACAGCAGTGACGAGCGATCCCTCACTTTCTCCGCCCACCAATTTAGATGCCGTGTCCACTGCCCCCACCACCGCCGATCTGAGCTGGACCTTGACCAGCAGTACGCTGCCAACCACAGTGGAGGCCAGTCTCGACGGCGGTGCCACTTGGGTTACTGTCGGCGTTGCGGCCTCGGGAGTGACGGCTGTCACAATTACGGGCATGACGCCCGATAAGAGCGTGAATTTTCGTGTCCTTTCGGGTGGACAGGCGGGTAGCACCGGCGATACGGTCGCATTTTCAATGCCCACGCAAGGAACAACTTCTGGCGGTGGAACCGGAACCGGTAGTGGTGGCGGCTCTACTTCCAATTCGGGAAATTCAACGGATGCAACACCGTTGAGTCACCCGATTTTGACCGGTACGCTAACTTGGTCTGACGGCTCCACAACAAACTATAACAACTGGAATCCGGGTATTCCAGTCCCCGTTTTTAAGGATGTCCCGCCTGTGATGGGGTATGTTCTAACCGCGCCTTACAAATCAGGTACGGCGTTTGCCTCGGCTACCTACAGTTGGAAAGTTAACAAAGGGGGGGGGAGCGTGATTTGGACGATAGGGTTCCATAATTTGCTTCCGGGTGGGACTCTATCGAAATATGGTTCGGGGGCACCCTTAACAGGAGGCCCTTCGCCTATTCAAGTCCTTTCCTGGGCGCCAACTGGAGATGAGACCATAAGTAAAACGTTTTCCTTTGACCCAACAAACCCGCCCCAACCCTTTACGGGAGGAGATGGTTATTATTCTATTAATCTCCTTCCGGTTGACATAGCCGTTGATTCAAACCGAGACGGATTTATCAAGTTCGCAGGGAACGCCAACGATCCCGCTGTTGCCGACAAACCCACGGATACCACATCCCAGGACAAACCTTATAGGTTCTGGTGCAATGATGATGATGACCACGGAGACGCCCCTGGAAGTGACGGGACGGAGCATGTTCCAATTGTGCGGCCTGATTACACATCAAGTATCATAGGCAGCAGGCGCGATCTGGAAGACTTTGCACGGCTATGGATTAATATCGGCGGATTGCAGGACGCAATTACGACGGGCAAAATCCAGGTTGGCTTAAAATGGAAAACGGTTGCATCGGGCACCCCTGCAATTAAAATCTTTTCCTCAGCCGACACAAGTGGCTCCGACGGCTACTTGAAGGATGATAGCGCGGCAGCCGCACAGGTTACTGGCGTCTACAATTCCGAGATCAAGGACAAGAACAACAAGGAGCAGGTTGATACGAACGGGATATTCATTTTGCCAACCAGCTTTTGGAAGGGGGCGGGCAGTAGCGCTCTAACGAAATACCTGCTTTTCGAGGGATGCACCGAGGGCAAGGGGGAACTGGAACTGGTATTTCTTGATCAAAGCGGCAACCAGTCCGGCGAGGGTGGAAGCCTCTGGCTTGATTTGATGAACATCAAGAAAATGTATGAGCGTGGATTTGCCGTGGCTGGAAATACGACGCTACCGTATAATAGCACAACCACCCCGCCAGGCCCCAACATTACATTGGGAAATGATCCAAACGCATCGCAAACTTTCCAGCAAGCATGGGATGAAACGCCGCAGTGCATTGTTATTGTGCATGGGTTCAACACGACTTATGCTCAATCAATGAACTCGGCCGAAACAGTATTTAAACGGTTATACTGGCTGGGTTACAAGGGACGTTTTGCAGCCTTTCGCTGGGCAATACCAGACAGTTGGTTTAATGGCACTGATCCAGGAGGCGCAATCGGCACTTTCAACAACCAAGAATATCTCGCGTGGAACAGCGGAGCCGCTTTGAAGCAATTCATGGCAAGTATGCCGCAGAATTATTCGCGGAATATTATCGGCCACAGTATGGGAAATATGGTAGTGGGTGAAGCCTTACGAGAAGGGATGACGGCAAATCATTATGCAATGCTGCACGCAGCAGCTTCCGCCAGTTGCTACAGCAATGCGAATTTTGTCTATCAAATGACAAACTCGGGGGTGCAGACGGCGGATACCGATTCAGATGCAGGTACCCGAAACCTTGCGTACAAGGGTTGGCTTGGCGGCATCGGTGCCAATCCGGTGAATTTTTATGATGTCAACGACTCCGTAGTTCGCAGCATATGGGATGACAACAATTCGGCCTTCAAGCCGCAACAATTCATTGGCTCGATTCCTTCCCCTTGGGGTGGATCAAATGGCTATTACTATGATCCGACCGCAGCAGTGGGGCAGCGACTGGGTATTTCATTCCTTCTTAGCGTTGGCCGATTCGTCACCGAACCGACTGAATCAAAAGCTTATGCAGATTTCTCCAGAACGGGTACGATTGGTGGTGCGAATAAAGGTAACAATTCACAGGGTGGCTCAATCGTTGATAGTGTGGATGATAGTTATTTTGGCGACCACCACGGTAATGAGTGGGAATTGAAAAACCAGGATTTACAGCAGTTTTACGATGACCTCCTAACCAGTTTTGACCTTAACGCTCAATGAACAGAAAACTAGCTATTGGAATCATCGTGGTAGCTGTAGCTGTGGTTTGTCTTTTGGTGTGGCGACATAGACCGCCAACGCCAATAAAACCAGTCTCTTCGTCTAGGCCGTCGAAAGAACTTACATTACAGACCGCGAATTCATCGCCAACGCCTACATTAAATCAATTACCGCCGGGAGCGACGGAAAATTTGGTTAAGCAGGAAGGAGAACGGGAAAAGAAGCTTTGGGATTTGTGGCTGGCAACACCGATTAGCTTTTATGGAAAAGTGGTTGATGAGAAGAATAATCCCGTTTCCGATGCCAATGCGCACATTTCATTTGTGGATACTTTGGGATCGGGAAGTACGCATACCAAAGTAAATGAAAAAACTGACTCAACCGGAATTTTTCACACCAGTGGGCATGGGTTGGGTGTTGTTGTGATGGTTTCCAAAGAAGGTTACTATCATTTGGAACAGTCTGATGGGAATTTTGAGTATTCCAATGCAGGAGGACAGGTTGATCCTCATACTGATCCAAATAACCCAGCGGTTTTTATTTTGCGGAAAATTGGCAAGACAGAACCTTTGATCGTTATTAGACACAACTACTCAATCGGGAAAAATGGAATGCCTGTCGAGGTAAACCTAGCAACAGGAAAAGTAGCTCAACCCGGACAGGGTAATATTAAAGTAGAAGCGTGGACGAATGACCAGGGGCACCAGATAAACTCGAATCAGCCCTATGACTGGCGTTGCCGAATTACCGTGCCAGGCGGCGGAGTGGTTCAACGCGCTGGAGAGTTTGATTTTGAAGCGCCATTAGACGGCTATGCTGCTTCGGACGAGATTGATATGCCGGTGAATCTTGGCCAGCAATGGCGTACGCAAGCTTCTAAAAATTACTTTTTAATGCTGGCAAATGGGACATATGCACGACTTGAGTTTAGAATGATAGCGGGGGGAGATCATTTTTTTAAAATCACGTCCTATCTTAACCCACAATCTGGTTACAGGAATCTGGAATATGGTCAGAACCAGCCAGGCACTGCACCGTAACCTTGTTGATGAGCGCACAGGAATCTGGTAATCGGTGGGCAGGAGTCTTTTCTTGACAGCGCATACTTGTTAAACGTATCCATACAGGCAACACCATCTGGGAACGGGGGCAGTCTGTGGAAATTGAATTATTTAGGGGATAGCACGCAAGGCACGGGTAGAATTTGATGGGGCGGTGTATCACGTATTGAATACGTCTTGGGATCAGTGGGGAAGAGTTGATTTTAGCAAAAAAGAATGATCCTTGGAATAAGCGTTGGCGTCGCTGATGACGAGCCGGATGGTGACATAGCGTCGATTGGATTGGGCGACATTTTGAGATGGCGGATCGAAGCAACGTCTGCCGTGCGGTGGCAGCTTTCTTACACTTCCTAAATGCTAAATCTTAAATCCTAAATTCCGAAAGTCTTCAGGCAGGGGGGATTGAAATTCCATCCATTGTTCGGTTCGGGGATGAAAAAAGGCCAGCTTCCAGGCATGGAGCATCTGTCTAGGAAAGGTCGTGGTGGGTTTGCCGCCGTACAGGGCATCTCCCATGAGAGGGTGTCCTAGATGCTTGAGATGCACACGGATTTGATGGGTCCGGCCGGTGTGGGGGGTTGCCTGGATAAGGGCCGCTCCGTTGCCGGTTGCCAGGACAAGGAAGCCGCTACGGGCTTCACGCCCCGGGGTGGCAACACCGTAGCGGGCGCTGCCGATCTTGGCGATGGGGAGATCCACCTCCCACCGGGTCGTCTCGGGAATCCCCTGAACCACGGCCCAGTACTTTTTCTCCACCGTCCCGTCCTTGAGGAGCGCCGAAAGGTGCGCCGCCGGCCGCTGGGACGTGGGGAAGATCATCACCCCGGAGGTTCCCCGGTTCAACCTGTGTACCACCCGAACCGGTTCGCTGCTCCCCCGGTTTCGGAAAAACTGCCCCACCATGTAC
>Ga0118677_10013301_pt1 | contig 11860 bp, 11 predicted proteins | sample AliMusrvi5mmetaG_FD_86154 | JGI IMG/M metagenome (GOLD analysis project Ga0118677, IMG submission 86154) | reverse complement strand
ATCTCCGCCTCCCGTAGCTTGCCAATAACTTCCTCAGGCTGATGCCTGCGTCCCATTCCAAATCTCCTTCCAAGGTTCCAATATGATAGTCCCTGGACCACTTGGAAGGGGGCAGATCAGTTGAGCAGAGAGCCGTATTGGGATTTTCGGCGCGCTAACTCATTACTCTCAGATTTTGTCGTGAAGGCGCGGAAGCGATCTTTTACCTTAGTTAGATACAGCCACTGCCGCTTATTAATTGTGCATATAGGAATTGTAGTGGAAAATAAAACTAAGCTTTCCTAGTAACTTTTTTCATCGCGCGGATGCGGCCGACACGTTCGTGTCTGCGCACTTAATATTATTCAGTTCGGACCATAGTGAGCATCTAATATAACTTTTTAATTGATGAGCCGTTTAATCCCGATTCGCGTGTCAAAATGTAGTTAGGCTTTAAGTGTAAATAGCGACTTCCAGAGCCTAAGACTAAAATTATTTGAGTTTGAACCGATAGTATAAATGGCAAAACTTTATTTATGCGAGATTCATCTAGCATTCCAAACGGGTCATCACATATCAGTGGCGGTTGCATCGTGAGCGAAAGTTGATCTCGTACGGCTCTCAAGAGCGAAAGATGTAATACCTGCTCTTCTCCTGCATTCCAGTTGTAATTTAAGGATTTTCCAGCAGCGGATCGAACGCTTAATCGGTAATCTTCATCAACTGTAATGATCAACTGCTCATTCAGGCTAATTTCGTTGTAGTTATTTCTATTTGTGTACATCAAAAGTGATGCGTAATTTGAAATTGCAGAAACCAATTTTCGGCGATCTAAATTAATTTGGCTCGTCTTGGCGAAAAGATCTCTGAAATTCCACCAAACGCCCTCGCGAAGGAGGGGGGTGACGCCCCCCCAGCCGTCATAGAAATAAACCCATTCGGGAAAAAAAGGTTTTGTTTTTCCGTCAACTGAATTCATATAATTTGAATACTCATCTACTAATGCGCGGCATAACGTAGTCATGCCAAGGCCATTGCCGCCTTTAACGACAGTAATACCATCTGAAAATATAAGCTTGCTATCATCTACAAAAGGCCCAATCCCGCTAACATCAATTTCTCGATATCGATAGGTCATTATAAAAACCTTTAGAGATGAGATTATAAAGGTGATAACGGCGCGCAGATCTCGAGGAGTGCTCGAAACATCACATCCAAGTTTCGCGCTTTAAAAGGTTGGGGCGGGCTGGCAATCAGATAATTCTTTTTAACACCAATTTTAATCATCGGTATCCGTTCCTTAGAAAAGTTAGTCAATAGAAAAGTAGTTTTTGTGATTTTTTATAACGGCTTTCCGGATATTCTGGACTTGTTGAACTGAAGTATCCTCGATAGATCTCAGCCAGTTGATCTATTTTTTTGGTTTTCTAATAGATACCACTTGCGATCATCATTTGCGGATCGCGCGATCTGACTCTGCCACTGGAAAAAAAAGGCCTCCGGAGAAAAACCGGGGTGCTCGCCCCAATGTGGTCTCTCGTCGGCCAAAACAGTGGCGCAGAACGCCTTTGTCCGCAGACAAGGGTTTGAAACTACGCGGCTATTTTGGGGAGGTGGAGAATGCCACTTGGAGAGAAAACTGGGTGGCTGGGGGACTAGGGTTCGAACCTAGATAGGCAGAGAGCAGTGTCGCAATCCTATTGTTAGGAGTTGCAGCGGAAGTTCCGTCCGCCGAGTGTCTCGCGCTTGAAGCCTATCTGGGAGATTTGAATCTGGCCAAGACTACCAATCCAATTCTCAGCCTTTGTTTGGAAAGCTTGAGTTGGTAAGGTTGGTGTGTCAGTCAAATGAACTATAATTGTTGGTACAGTGTTGGTACAAAACCAATTCGAAAAACTAGAAAGCTGAACGGAATCAGGATGTTGGATGATTTGTGCCAGAGCTCTTCTGGGACCGTCCCGCTACCACTGTGACTGCCCACGCATCAAAGGACGGCCACTACATTATCCATCCGGACCCCGAACAGTGCAGAAGCCTAACCGTCAGAGAACTGGCTCGACTGCAGACGTTCCCGGACAACTACTATTTTTCTGGTTCTCGAACCGAGCAGTATCAACAGGTTGGGAACGCAGTGCCGCCGTTCTTGGCGCTCAAATTAGCGGGGGTCGTGGCCGGGATTTTGAAGGCACACATGCGCCGCTCCGGCTTCAAAGAGACCAGTAGTGCCAAAAACGTTAGACTGCTCGTGAATAAGAAAAAACATGCCACGGCAGTCCGCTAAAGTCGGGTCAAGGGTGAAGCCGCGTGCCACCGGTCGTGCGGCTCGCAAGTTGAAAAATCCGACCAAGAAGAAAGCGTAACGGCCGAGCCGAGATATCATGTCTCCGGAAGAGCGAAGCGCCCTCATGGCGCGTATTCGCGGGAAGAACACAGGCCCGGAAAGGCTCGTTGCCGAAATTCTGAAGTCCCTGGAGGTTGACCGGCCCCCACTGAGTGGTCCAGTTGGTTTTTTAGTTTAAGGGCTTCGTTTGTGACTTGAACGGCTCTTTTTTCACCAAGTCCTTTTTTTATGGACGTGAAGAATAGTTCCAATTCTACGATGCCAATAACTCTCCTAACTCAGCCATTATATTGCTCACATTCCACTCGACTTCGTAGATGAACGGAGCGTGTATGGCGCTGTGCCTAGCGGGTATTTTCCCCTGGCGCGGCTCGGGTTTCGGTACCTGGGCTTTTCTCAGTGACAGCGCAAGGATTGGCCTTGGCTGCTTACTGGAGTGACCCTATGAGCAATCAAATTACTTCTGACATTTCTGCAAACGATGTGCCTGCTTTGCAGGTGGCAAGTGCGCCTAAATACCAGCGCAAGACTTCGAAGGCTGTAAAGCCAAAGACGACTAAGACCGAGGCGGTGATCTCACTACTGAAGCACAAGAACGGTGCCTCGTTGGGTGATCTCCAAAGTGTAACCGGCTGGCAGGCTCATAGCGTGCGCGGGTTTCTGTCGGGGACGGTGAAGAAGAAGCTCAATCTTCCTTTGTCCTCGCAATTAACCGCGAAGGGCGAGCGCCGCTACCACATCGCCAAGGCCTGATCAGGTGCTGCGTAAGGAGCAGCTTCATACAGAGCTGGCCAATATTAAGGGGAAGTCCCTTGAGGCCTTGCGGGCTCAGTGGACCAAACTGTTCAAGCTAGAACCTGGCCCGTGGATCAGCAGAGATGTGTTGATCCGCGGGCTAGCCTGGAAGCTACAGGAGGCGATGTTCGGCGGGATCAGTAAGACAGCTGCCCGGCGGATGGCCCAGCTCAGTGCTGAGCTAATCGATCATGGCGCGATCAAGCTTGCTCAAACCAATGCCTTCAAACCTGGAACACGATTAGTCCGCGAGTGGCAGGGCAGGGTCCATGAGGTCGTCATAACGGAAGGTGGGTTCATCTGGTCAGGAAGCACCTATGGCTCCCTGTCTCAGGTAGCCCGCCTGATCACAGGAACCCGCTGGTCTGGCCCCCGCTTCTTTGGGCTGAAGGAGGGTGGGGGCAGGGCAGAACTACCTCCCAACCCAGTCCCACCTACCAGCCGAACTAAGGTCTCCGACAAAGCCCTAGCAGGCCTTCCCTGATGACCAAGCCAGGCAAGGTCCGATGCGCGGTCTATACCCGCAAATCCTCAGAAGAAGGCCTGGATCAGGCCTTCAACTCCCTCCACGCCCAGAGGGAGGCAGGGGAGGCCTATATAAAGAGCCAACGCCATGAGGGCTGGACCCTCATCCCCACGGCCTATGACGATGGGGGGTATTCCGGGGGTACCCTGGATAGGCCAGCCCTGAAGACCCTCCTTACCGACATCCGGGAGGGTAGGGTCGATACCGTGGTGGTCTACAAGATCGACCGTCTAACCAGATCTTTGTTCGACTTCGCCAAGATCGTGGAGATCCTGGACGCCCATAAGGCCTCCTTCGTCTCAATCACCCAGTCCTTCAACACCACCACCTCAATGGGGCGGCTAACCCTCAACGTCCTTCTGTCCTTTGCCCAGTTCGAGCGGGAGGTCACAGGCGAGCGTATCCGGGACAAGTTTGCCGCCTCCAAGAAGAAGGGGATGTGGATGGGAGGCAACGTCCCCCTGGGCTATGACCTTAAGGACCGCAAGCTCATCCTTGTTGAGGGCGAAGCCCAAACCATAAGGACGATATTCAGGCTTTATGCCGAACTGGGCTCGGTCCTTAAGCTCAAAGCTGCGCTAGACCGCCAAGACCTCAGAACCAAGCTACGCACGCATATCAAAGGGGTAAGAAGGGGCGGGTTACCGTTCCGGATAGGCCATCTCTACACCATCCTGCGTAACCCGATTTACCGCGGTGAGGTCCATCACAAAGGATCGACCTATGCTGGAGACCACGCCCCGATCATTGATCAGATCCTGTGGGACAAGGTTCAAGCCTGCCTAACCTCCAACGCGGCCATCCGCCGTTCCGGCCAGACCTCCAAAGACCCCAGCTTACTGGCTGGCATCTTGTTCGATGCCAGCAATACCAGACTGACACCAACCCATACCGCCAAGTCGGGTAAGCGCTACCGCTATTACATCTCCAACAATCTGGTGACCGGAACCAAGCGCCGCAAACTCACCCCCACTGAAGGCACACGCCTATCGGCCCAGGAGATCGAGGGTCATGTGATCAAGGCTCTCACAAACTTCCTCAGCGATCCGCAAAAGCTCATGGCCGCCTTCGCATCGGCCGAGCTGGATCCCGCCACAGCCACCAACAGCATCCAACAAGCAAAAGCCTTAAGCCAAGATCTCACCGGCAAAGACATCAAAGAGATCTACGAGCATGTCAGAGACTTAGTCACCCGTGTGCAGGTCGAGGTCTCATCGATAACCATCACCATAGATCGCAAAGCCCTCAGCCAATCTCTCTGCATCCCAGACCACAACGATCCTGAGAAGTGCATCACCATCACCCTACCTGCAGAGCTACGCCGACTGGGCAAAGAGAAGCGGTTGATAATCGCAGCGCACGCGCCGGCATCGAACCAGGACGTGAACCTCATCAAAGCTATCGTGCGTGCGAACAAGTGGTTTGCGATGCTGAGAGATGGTGACGTTGCGTCCATCTCAGACATCGCAAGGTCCGAGAAGCTGCAACGTTCTTATGTGAGCGCGCTGGTGCCGTTTGCCTTCCTAGCACCGGACATTACCCAGGCTATTTTGGAAGGCCATCAGCCCTTGGGTTTGACGCTTGATCGTCTTTTGCATCTCTCGCCGCTTCCACTCGAATGGTCAGCGCAGAGATCGGCACTAGGTCTCAACTAAGGTCTAACTCAATCGCAAATGGCGCCAGTATTGGGCCATCATTGCGTCGCTCTTAGATCGGGACCGTAAGTCCAAAAACGGCCTCCGGAGAAAAACCTCCATGATCGGCATGAAACCACCCGTTTTGCCGCCAGAAACTGACGCAGAATAGGTTTTGTGGCCGACAAGGCTTTGAAACTTCGCGGCTATTTCTGGGATCTGGAGAATGCCACTTGGAGAGCAAACTGGGTGGCTGTGGTGGCAGTAGTTTCCTAATTCGGCTTGCCTGGGGAATTACGCCCAAAAGGCCGGTAATTCCCTGTTATCGGCAGATATCAGGGAATTTTTCGAAAAATCCGGGTCTTTTCTGGCGTCGGCCGCGCTAAAACCGCCGCACGGTCAGGGGCTTGCGGGGTAATTCCCTGATATTTCGGAACAGGGATTTTTTTCACGCGTATCAGGGAGGCTGTTGCGCGTAGGAATACACATAAGCGTGATTGCGTTGAGGCGAATTTCGCAGACCGCGAATATTAATTCGCCAAGAAAATATTCAATTTCGGATTTAATTCCGATTTCCGAATTCATACGCAGAAACTGCGTATTCAATTGGAAAATAATTTCTAGACTTCGGAAATATCATTCCTGTTTGGAATGAAGGGCGGAATCGAGTATATTGATATCAAGCTGATGCACCCCCCGGTGTGGGTGTCGCTTTCAGGCGTAACATCGGTACAAGCGGCCACCTCCCCGGTGTGAGGCAGGGACGCAATTCTTCAACCTGCCACTGGTAGGCGCAATCTGCGCCCGCTCGTGGCTAGCAGGAGGGTTGTCCCATGGCGGCTACCACCAAGCGTACGAAGTCATCTGTTCTAAACACTGCCTCGGCCCTGCCGGCCAAGGCAGGCACCCCCCACCATATTGAACACCTTGCACCTACGTCCTTGAGACCTTGGCCGGGCAATGCCCGGACCCATTCCAAGAGGCAGGTCAAACAGCTTGCCGGCAGCATCAGGGTGTTCGGGTTCACCAGCCCGGTTCTGATCGATGAGCGGGGAACGATCCTGGCGGGCCATGGGAGGGTCCTGGCGGCCATGGAGCTCGGGCTTGAATCCATACCCTCCATCCGGTTGAGCGGCCTGTCAGAGGCCCAGAAACGGGCCTACGTCCTGGCCGATAACAAGTTGGCCCTGAATGCCGGCTGGGACGAGGAGCTACTGGCCCAGGAGCTCCAGGGGCTCCTGCAGGCCGACCTGGGGTTCGACCTGTCCGTGACCGGGTTTTCGATCCCGGAGGTGGACAGCCTTGTTGAGGGCTTGGCACTCCAAGAGCCCGGGGACCCGGCTGAAGACAGACAGCCGCCGCCCTTGGGTGGCCCCCCAAAATCCCGGCTTGGGGATCTTTGGCAGCTAGGCCCCCATAGGCTGGTCTGCGGCGACGCCACCGACCCTGACACCTATGCCCGGCTGATGGGTGGGGCTGCCGCTACAGCGGTGTTCACGGACCCACCCTACAATGTCCGCATCGACGGCCATGTGGGTGGTTCGGGCAAGACCAAGCACCGGGAGTTCGCGATGGCATCGGGCGAGATGTCGCCAGAGCAGTTCGTTGAGTTCCTTCGCAAGGTGTTTTTGCTTCTGATCGCCAACAGCCAGGACGGGTCGATCCACTATATCTGCATGGACTGGCGGCATATGCGCGAGATGCTCGATGCCGGCAGTGCCTATACCGAATTAAAAAACTTATGCGTCTGGGCCAAGGATAATGGCGGCATGGGAACCTTCTACAGATCCCGCCATGAACTGATCTTTGTCTACAAAAACGGGACCGGCCCCCACATAAACACCTTCGAGCTAGGTCAGCATGGCCGCTACCGGACCAACGTCTGGGAGTATCGGGGGGTAAACACCCTCAAGACCGGCCGCATGGACGAGCTATCGCTTCATCCCACGGTCAAGCCGGTCGGTATGATCGCGGACGCGATAAAGGACGTCTCCAAACGCGGTGACATCATCTTGGACGTCTTCGGCGGTAGCGGCTCCACCTTGATCGCTGCCCACAAGACCGGCCGGCGGGGCTATCTGATCGAACTGGACCCCATGTATGTCGATACGATCATCAGGCGTTGGCAGGTCTATGCCAAGGATGACGCAATCCTGATCGAGACAGGCCAGACGTTCGATGAAGTATCAGCATCAACCCGCGTCAGGGGAGGCTGATATGGCCAACGGCAAAAATACCAAGGGTCAGGGCGGCGAAGACAGTTCATTGGATGGTTCCGCAGGCCAGGCTTGGAGGCAGCCAGATCTGCTATGGGGCATGAATTCGGATGGTGACGGAAGAACTAAGACTCAAACCAGTTCCGACAAGCTGCGCAGGTCCAAAATACGCATAAAAGCCAAGTCTCGAGCGAGGACGAAGAAGCTTCGGAAATCCGAATATGAAATCGGCTACGCCAAGCCGCCTGCAAAAAGCCAGTTCAAACCAGGGCAGTCCGGCAATGTGAAAGGCAGGCCCAGGAAAAGTCCAAAGCCATCCGGCGTACCGCAAATGTGGGAGCAGCGGTGCAATGACACATTTTTGGAGGAGGCCTACAGAACAATCTCAATTCGTGAAGGCATTATAACCACTAAAATACCGGTCATCCAGGCGGTGATGCGGCGCATCTATCTTGATGCCATGCGCGGAGATCACAAATCCCAGAAAATGGTCTTAGGTGCTGCACAGGAAATAGAAGGCAACAACTATAAGCTTCACATGGAGTATACTCAGACCATGATGGATCTGAAGAAGCAGGGTGAAGATGAGCTAGAATATTGCAAAAGGCACAAATTGGTGCCGCCGGAAATGATCCCGCACCCTGCCAACATCATTTATAATTCACAGACAGGGTTGGTGCATGTCATTGGGCCAATGACGAAAGAGGATATGGTTTTTTTCAGAAGGGCGCATGAATTCATAAAATGCATGGAGTCGGAAATCTCAGATACTGTCACACACATAGAAAACAATGGCGGAAGTAAAGCCGTAAGGCAGAACTTGGAAAGCCTCCAGAGAGCCCTTCAGAAGTTCAAGCAGGAGGCCCCAGGGTTGTTGAATGGATAAATAATGGCGCTTTATAGACAATAAAAAAACCCCGACGGTGTCAGCCGTCAGGGCTTTGAATTCTTTAGCTGCAGGCTTGGGCCGGTTACTTCACAGCGAACGACGAACGGTCCTTACCGGCCTTCTCAGCTGCTTGGATCCACAGAGGAGCGCGTCCGCGCCCTGTCCACTTGTTTCCATTACCGTCCTTGAACTTCACGGGGGCTTTCTTGCCCTTCAGCTTGCTGACGCGCTTGGTCTTTTTCGCGCCCTTGGCGGGGTGGCCAGCCTTACCTGAAAAGGCGTGCTTCAGGTCAGCGAGCGTCAGCTTGTGCTTCTTGATCAGGGCTACAGCTTTATCGACCCCAGGCTTTGCCTTGGTCTCAAGCGCTATAGCCTTCTTCTGAAGTTCAGCGATGCGAGCGTGAATGGTTTTTAGTGAGATGGTACGAGGCATAAATGGTGTCCAGTTTTAAGATATATGTGTTGAAGCTAAATGTAGTCGAGGAAGATTAGAAATTACTTAAATCATCGAGGTTGGCAATGTATTAAACCATTAATTACCTCACATGCGCTGTTGTGTGCGTAGCTTATAACTCTCATCTGTGGCCTCCTGTAATACTTTGCCTATGCTGGTGGCACAAAATGGCCGGAATGCCGAGGGAAGGGGGGCAGATCTGTTTGGTAGATATCCAGCTGTGATAAAAGTTACGAAGATGGAATGCTTCCAGCCAATCGACAGGCTAGAGAAATCTCAACCTTGAACACATCAAGAGATGGCTGCGTTTGTAGGGAAATTTACCAGGCCGGAAGGCTGTCATGAAAACGCCATTTAATTTTCACCATTAAAACGGGAATGTTGACGTGTCCGCGATAGACTACAGACTGCTTGGCCGTACGGATATTAGCGTGAGCGCGATATGCCTTGGGACCATGACCTGGGGCTCACAGAACAGCGAAGCTGAAGCTCACGCCCAAATCGACTACGCGCTTGACCGCGGTATCAACTTTCTCGACACCGCCGAGATGTACCCGACCACGCCTGGCACCCCGGAAAATCGTGGCAGTACGGAGACCTTCATCGGCAACTGGATTGCGGCTTCGGCCAAGCGCGACAAGATTGTGCTCGCGACCAAGGTTGCCGGACCCTCGTTTTTGGGTCCAATACGCGGCGGCAATAATCATCTTGATCGGCGCAACATTATCGCTGCGCTCGAAGGCAGTCTGCGCCGCCTGCGAACTGATTACATTGATCTTTACCAGCTACATTGGCCAGATCGTTCGGTTCCAAAGTTCGGCGGTCGGAGCCTAAGTGAACTTTCAGATCCTTCGGATACGGTTCCGATAGAAGAAACTCTCGAAGTTCTGGCTGAGTTGGTCACTGCTGGTAAGATCCGCGCCTTCGGTGTTTCTAACGAGACGCCTTGGGGGGTAAGTGAGTTCTTGCGACTTTCCCGGGAGCGCGGTCTACCGCGCGTCGCTTCGATCCAAAATGCGTACAGTCTGCTCAATCGAATTTTCGAAATTGGCCTATCAGAGTTCGCACTTCGCGAAGATGTTGGTCTGCTGGCCTATTCGCCACTCGCTGCCGGCTACCTATCAGGCAAGTATCAGGGTGGGCGGCTGCCGGAAGGCTCGCGAGCAACATTAGCGACGAACTTCGCGCGCTATCGGTCGCCGCGCCAGCCTGAGGCGGTGGCTCGCTATATTGGTATCGCCCAGGCATTTGGTCTTACGCCCGAGGCCGTGGCTCTGGCCTATGTCTATTCCCGCAAATTTGTGACCAGCTCGATCATCGGTGCGACCAGCCTCAACCAACTCTCCGCTGATATCGATGCGAGCCTTGTGCAGCTTCCTGACGAGGCGCTGAAAGCAATCGAGGAGATTTACGGGCTTTACCCCGACCCGTGTCCCTGAGGGCTTTCTTGTCCTGGTCAGGGCCAATCGAAAATAGGTCCTGCTAATTTTGGTTCGGAACCAATTTTGACAGCGAGGTGTAGGCCCGTGTTCTATTCTTCCTTGTTGGCTAATTTGTATGGTGATTGCCGCAAGGGGGTCCATTCAGAAGCGAGCTTATCAGCCTTAGTAATATCGGCCTTCGACATTCTCTTTGTCACTGCTTTTAGCAATGCCAGATCTTCCTGCTTCGACTTACCATCGGGAAGCTTGCCTACAGCTAGTTTCAGCCATTTGTAGGTTTCAATATCGTCTTTAGGAAAACCACTTCCCTTGAAATCGAAGTGCATCTCCCCAAGCGAGCCATAGGCAAATGCCTCTCCTTGTTCTGCTGCCCTGGTAAGCCAGTAGGCGGCCATCACATTGTTCTTTTGTATTCCTTGGCCTTTGTAATAGAAAAAACCTAGATTATTTTGTGATGCCGCCAGCCCTGCTTGTGCTGCTTTTGCATAGTAAAAATTCGCTTTGGCGTGATCGACTGGGATCGATTCTATGCCATTTTCGTAGATCACGCCAAGATAGTGGGTCATGTGAAGGTCTCCAAGATCAGAGGCCTTCTGGTACCATTTGATGGCTTCCGGGATCCATTTCTCGAAACCTTCTGTCCCGTTGAAGTATATGTCCCCGAGCCTTTTGGCAGCTCTTGCATCGCCCTGATTGGCGGCTTCTTTGAGCTCTTCCACTTTATCGAATTCGTCAGATATCTGTTTTAGAGGCATGTTTTGTTTCGTTTTGGCTACTCGGTGCATACGGAAGCCCAGTTTGACAATCATCTGTTTGTCAAAAGGAGCTTCGGGATTGAAGGTTATGTTAAGTAAATCGGATGATGGTGTTTTGCTGGTAAGGCGCTTGATATTCGGATTTATTCCCATTTCGTCGTAGTAAGCTAGTATCTCTGACACCGAGGTTTCCGGAAGCTTAGAAATCTTTACCGTGTCATGCCGGACATTTTTTACTCCGAAAGGTGCGTGCAGGCCGATGTGCGCCATCTGCCTATCTGTCGCGCCAGCAGCAATAAAAACACAAGCTGAGGTGCATTCGGCACTTAACTGTGGCTTGATTACGTCTTTCGTTTCTATCGAAGCTTTGCGGCGACGTAGTATCCGCCCCATCATCTGAGCAGCATCTACGTCACCCCCAAAGGAATTTACGTATATTTTTGGGAGCTTGTATCCGGCCGGAAGTAGGCCATCGATATAAGCGAGGCTATAGGCTGTTTGCTCATCAATGCTATCGTAGATGTAAATGCTTTTCAGGCGCCCATTTCTAGCGCAGGCCGTCAGAGATTCATCGTCTTTGCATTGCCAATCAGGCTTGATCGCTGCTTGCGCGGATGTCGCAAATGCTAAAACGAGAGACACGCATAGTGGCAATTGAGGCCAAATGTTTCTTAGGTTATTTTGTCTGTATTTCATTTTTAAAGAATAAATCCATCGCCTCATGTGATCGGCCCCCACCGGGTGGTCCGTTTTGATTGTTAGTGCATTCCAGCCTCCAGCGCTATGGCCGGCCGTAGGTGGAACGTAGCGGAACCGGAGGGCGGCCATA
>Ga0118677_10013300_pt1 | contig 11860 bp, 10 predicted proteins | sample AliMusrvi5mmetaG_FD_86154 | JGI IMG/M metagenome (GOLD analysis project Ga0118677, IMG submission 86154) | reverse complement strand
TTTCCCTATCAACTGATGGTCGCCTATCACAATTGCGACCGCCAGGTGCCTGCGGAAATCCGCGAAGCCCTCCAGGATGCCATGGAAACCGCCATCTCCACCGTGCCCGCCCTGCCTGGGAAAATCGTCGTCTGTCCGGATGTTTCCGGCTCGATGCATTCTCCCGTCACCGGGCATCAGCGTGGCGCGACCTCGGTGGTGCGCTGTGTCGATGTCGCCGCCTTGGTCACTGCCGCGTTGCTGCGGAAAAACCCCGGCACCCGCGTGTTGCCCTTCGAGGTGAAGGTGGTTGATATCCAACTCAACCCCCGCGACTCGGTCATGACCAACGCGACGAAACTCGCGGCGATTGGCGGGGGTGGCACCAATTGTTCCGCGCCTTTGGCAAAGCTCAACTCCGCAAAGGCGAAGGCCGAGATGGTCATCTTCGTCTCCGACAACGAGTCCTGGGCCGACCCCAAGGCCGCCCGTGGCACCGCGATGTTGCAACAGTGGGAACTCTTCAAACAGCGCAACCCACAGGCCCGCCTCGTGTGCATCGATCTAACACCCAACACCACCACCCAGGCGCTCAGCCGTCCGGACATCCTCAACGTCGGCGGCTTCAGCGACACGGTCTTCGACCTCATCGCCAGCTTCGCCGCCGGTGCCGACGGAACCGACCACTGGTTGCGCGAAATCAACAGCCAACCCCTCAAACCGAAAATGAAAATCGCCTGAATTCGCATTGTAGCGGCGGTCTGTGACCGTCGCTAGCCAAGAACGGTCCATGCCCGCCACCACCCCTTTCGGCACGGAGGATGCCGATGAGATTACAACGCGACCAATCGTTGGGCCGAAAGGCCCTATCTCATCCCCCTTGCCTCCGTGCCGATCCATCCCTCTCACCGCGAATGCCCCGGAAGATTACATGGGTCGCTGGTTCGAATCCAGCCTCGCGCCAGCGGGTAGCTCAGTTGGGTAGAGCCGTTATAACGGATCTTCCAAATTCTTGTCGCGGTCCTGTCCGGGGGGAGCGCCGGCGTCCCGCCGGCAATGTTCGGCATCCTGCCGAACAACCTCCAATGATATGCCCAAGACCAGTCGCGAACGCTCAACGATCTAACAAATCAATTCATGCTGAATGCCCGCGGGACTACACCGGTACACAGCGGGTTCGAATCCCGCCCGAGTCGCAAGACTTGAGAAACGTCTCGCCACCCTTGTCAGCACCTCACTTTCCGCGAATGCCGGTAGGACTCCATTGGAACCCTTGGTCGTCGGTTCAAATCCGACTCCCGCAATCGCGGGATAGCTCAGCCTGGTAGAGCAGGGGAAAGGTCCTTCCAATCCTTGTCGCGGATTCCCTCTCTTACCAACCCTTCAAAACGGCGAATGCCGGTGGAACTACATCACTATTACTGACCAGGTCGCGGGTTCGAATCCCGCCCGGACCACTTTTCGACGGCCCGGTAGCTCAGCGGTAGAGCAGGAATGTTTCACCAATCCCTTGTCGCCGTGGAGATTCAAGACTGCAAGACCCAAGACGCAAGATCAAGAATTCCGTTTCCATGCATCAATCATTGAACTAACGCGACTCTTCTTCTATGCCTCGTTCTTGAGCCCCCTTCGAATTACTCGAAATAGCACTTGCATCGCTCCCTCTTCTCTTGTGTCTTGCAGTCTTGCAGTCTTGCGTCTCTCTCCCCATTTTAACTTTTACCTTTTACCTCCTATGCACGTCATCCACAAAACCGACGAAGCCCTCGGCTTCATCCCCCTGCCTAACAACTCCGGCGCGCCCATCACCGTGGTCGGCACCGATGCCATCCGCGACGGCTTCGACGAAGTCTGCCTGGATCAGGCGGTCAACTCGCGGCTGGCACCCGGGGTCACCGATGTCATTCTCAATCCCGACGGCCATGCCGGTTACGGTGCGCCGATCGGATGTGTGATGGTGTCGCCAACCCATATCTATCCGGGTCCGGTGGGCGTTGACATCAAGTGCTCGATGTCGCTGCTGCAACTCAACATCCCTGAGGACGCGTTGATAGACAAGCGCACCCGCCGCCAGATCATCGATGCCATCGTCGAGCGCACCCCCACCGGCGCGGGCCGCGGCCAGCGCTCGGTTAAAAAGAGCCGCCACGTGGACCGCGACCTCGGTACGCTTGCCGTCACCGAGGGTGCCACAGCGCGCGTGTGCCAGGCGTTGGGCATCCCGCCGGAATGGGCGATCCGCTGCGAAGACTCGCAACACGCCGGTCACGACGGCACGCATGCGGCTCTCAACCTCCGCCTTGAAACCATCCTGGCCGCCGGCCGCATCCGCAATTTCGCGGAGAAAATGCAACAACTCGGGTCCTACGGTGGCGGCAATCATTTCGGTGAGTGCGAGATCACCCGCGTCATCGACCGCCCGGGCGCGCGCGAGGCCGCGGCCGTGTTCGGATTGTTAGACAAGCATGCCTCCTTCCTTAGCCACTGCGGCTCGCGCGGCTTCGGAAATCTGTTAGCACAGGGTCAGTTCAAGGACCTGGAGCGCAAGTTCGAGCTGTGGGGCACGCCCTACCCGGCCGGCGACAAGAAACTCGTCTATGCGCCCCTCGGCACCCCCGAGGCCAACGCCTATCTTGACGACATGGCGCTCGGCGCGAACTTCGCCACAGTCAACCACCTGCTCATCAATGCGCTGGTGCTCGAAGCGTTTCAGGAAGTCCTGCCCGGAACCCAGGGCAACTTCGTCTATTTCATCTCCCATAACATCGCCCGTGAGGAAATCATCGACGGCACCAAGGCCTGGGTCCACCGCAAGGGTGCCACCCGTGCCATCCCCGGCGGCCACTTCGCGCTGGCAGGCACGCCGTTCGCCAAAACCGGCCATCCGATCCTGCTGCCCGGCAACCCCCGCGATGGCTCGGTTGTGATGGTCGCCCAAGGCGGAGCCGAACGCACCGCGTGGTCGGTCAATCACGGGGCCGGTCGCTCCATGGGCCGCAAGCATGCCGCGCGCACCCTCGACCAAGTCGCGGTGGACGCCGATTTCGATGCCTCCGACATTCTAACCAACTGCCGGAAGTACCCGATCGACGAGGCACCCGATGCTTACAAGAATTTCCCCGAGGTGCTGCGCAGCGTCGAGTCCGCCGGCCTGGCCACCACCGTCGCCAAGCTCGAGGCTCGCTTCGTCATCAAGGACGAAACCGCGCCGGACGATTAACAAGACTGCAAGACCCAAGACCCAAGACAAGAAATCTATTCACTGACTCAAATCTTCCTGCCAAGACCTCTTACCTCTTCTCTTGCGTCTTGCGTCTTGCGTCTTGCGTCTTGCGTCTTGTATCTTCGATCCACTATCCACTATCCACTATCCACTATCTATCATGATTTTACTCGATGGCTCCACCGGTGGCGGTCAAATGCTCCGCACCGCCCTCTCACTTTCCATGGTCACCGGGCAGGCGTTCAGGATGGTTCATATCCGTGGCCAACGGCGCAAACCCGGCCTGATGCGCCAGCATCTGACCTGTGTGAAGGCCGCCTGCGAGATATCCTCCGGCACTGCGACGGGAGCGGAGATCGGATCCACCGAGTTGACCTTTCATCCCGGCAAGCTACGGGGTGGCGACTATCACTTTGCGATCGGCACGGCCGGCAGCACCGGCTTGTTGTTTCAAACCTTGCTGCCCGCGTTGTGGCAGGCGGATGCCCCCAGCCGCTTGCGGCTTGAAGGCGGCACGCACAACCCGCTGGCCCCACCCTTTGAATTCCTGGAGCACGTGTTTCTGCCGGCTCTGCGCCGCATGGGTGCCGAGGCCACGATTTCGCTCGTCGAGAGCGGCTTCGCTCCGGCCGGCGGCGGTATCATCGAATCTAACATCAATCCCTGCTGCAAGCTCACTCCTTTTGAGTTCCACGAGCGCGGCGAGCTGCAAACCATGCGCATCCGCGTGCCGATCCGCAATCTATCCGCTGAAATCGGCCGCCGCATGCTCGAAGCCGCGGCGGAGAAATTCCCGGGCACCGACGCCGCCATGGATGTCCGCGAGCCTGGTCCGGGGCGGGGCGTTTGCTGCCTGGTGGAAGCCGCCTTTGACCACAGCACCGAACTGACCAGCAGCTTTGGCGAGCAAGGCGTCGCTGCCGAAAAGGTCGGTGCCCGCGCCGCCAAAGCCATGCATGACTTCATCGGCACCGGCGCGGTGGTGGGCCGTCAGCTCGCTGATCAACTCTTGTTGCCGCTGGCCCTCGCCGGTGCCGGAAGCTTCACCACCATGGCACCCGACGAACACGTGCCGACCAACATCGCGGTCATCGAACGCTTCCTGCCAGTGAGATTCCGCATCACCGAGGCCACCCGCGGCACCCGCGTGATTGCCGTTGCACGCGCATAGTTGCGTGGCTGCGGTGTCCCGCCACAGGCCGTGGTGGCGGCGTCTTCGGCCTTCGTAGCCTTGGCGAAGAAGGCTCGCCGCCAGTCCGGAACGGCCTAGCAAAAACGCCGCACGACGACGCAACTCACCTCCCCGCTCCCCTCTTCACACGCCGGCTGAAGCCAGCGCTCCATAGCCCTTACGGTCGGATCACCCGGTCAGCCATGGCCATCGCCTGCACCGACTGCTCCATGCTGCCGACCTCGCCGATCAGCAATTTGTCCTCGAGGCCGAAGTGCTCCAGACAAGTGCCGCAAGAAGCGATGCGCGCGCCGCGGGCCTGGAGGGTCTCGAGGTGCTCGATCACCTCACTGCCCGCGATGGTGAGGCGCACGCCGGAGTTGACGCAACCGATCAGGTCAATCTGGGTCGCCGAGGCGGCCAGCTTCGCCAGAAAAAGCCGCATCAGCTTGCGACCAAGCTCTGCGTCGCCGCTGCCCATTTGGTCGGAGTTCAGATAGAGAAGAGTCATGGGATGGGTGGTTGGGGTGGTGCGAGGATGACGCCCAAGGCGCTCATGCGCCGTGGGGAATCGGGGTGAGGATTGCCAAGGCATTTTGCCGGAAGCTTAGTCGAGATCAAGCATTGCTTTGGCTTGATTCCACGGCACCAACGGCACCCGAGCCTAGAACGGACTCTTCCCGAACAGTTCCACGATCTCTGCCTTCTTCTTCTTCTTCGTCTCTGCTTCCAATGCCTCGATTTCCTTTTCCAGTTCGCTTTTCTGCCCCTCGATCACCTCAAGGATCACCGTCTCATTCTTCTCCGCGAACTGGAAAATCTCATACACCTGAGAGCGGCGCGGTCTGAAAGGCCGCGGCCGTGGAAGCGACCGCCAACGCTGGCCCGACCGCTACTTCACAAAACTCGGGCTCTTTTGCCTGCTAGACGTTCGGGAACCGTCATTTGCCAGTCTCCGTGATGGAGCAAACCACTGACTGGAGAGCCGGATGCGGCAGATCCGCCCGTCCGGCTCGGAGGGGGGTGGCGCAATGCGCCATCCCTGCCTCTATCATTACGGCTCAATCCATCGACGGTCACGGACCGCCGCTACCATCCTCTGTGCCGCCTCAGCCGTTGAGCGCCCAGCCTTCGCGGTATTTGCGCTTGAGCAACTCGTTGGCTTCGGGGAAATTGGTGACGCGGCCGAGCTTGCCGTCGTACTCGAGCTTCTTGCCGACGCGGTAGGCGACCAGGCCTAACAACATCTGTTCGATCATGTTGCCGCTGTACTCGAAGTCGCAGGCGGTCTTGAGGCTGGGGTTCTTGCAGGCATCGAACCATTGTTTCTGGAAATCGCCGAGCGGCGGCAGGATCGTCTGCGGCGTGCGCTGTTTGAGATAGGTCAGGTCCGCGTTGTCGCCCACGGGGATGAGCATGCGCGATTCGAAGTCGGCGACGAGAAAACCCTTGGAGCCCTTGAACAAGGCACCGTGGTCGATGGCGGTCAGGTTGACGCCTCGATGCGGCGATCTGGGCATCACGCCGCCCTGATACCAACTCACGCGCACGGGGCCGCGCCAGTCATTGGCAGGATGCTCGAAATGCGATTCGCATTCCACCGGGGTGACGTCGGGATTGAACGCTTCGCCTTTCGCCTCGGCTGAGGTGGGCAGGCCGGCATCCACCGCATTCCACAACAAATCCATGGTGTGGCTGCCCATGTCGCCGATCTGGCCGACGCCGAAATCCCAGAACATATTCCATTGCAGGCAATTCGCGCCGGACCCGCCGGAGAAATAGTCGGGGTTATAGGGATGGGCGGGTGACGGGCCAAGCCACAAGTCGAAGTTGAAGCCGGCGGGCGGCTGGCCCTCGGCGGGCAGGTAACCCTTGCGGCGAATTTGGCGGTTGCCCCAGGCCATAGCAGCCTGGACGTCGCCAATGGCACCATCGCGGAGCAATTCGCGCACCCGGTTGAAGTTCTCAAACGCGTGGCGCTGCATGCCCACCTGGGTGGCAAGCTTGGTCTTTTTAGAGAGCCAGTTTGCTCTAACTGTTCTGGCTTCTTCGACGGTGATGGCCAGCGGTTTTTCGCAATAAACATGGAGGTCGCGGTTCAACGCCCAATTGGCGACGAAAGCGTGAGTGTGATCTGTGGTGCAGATAACCACTGCATCGAGGTCTTTTTGCTCCAGACACTTGCGCCAGTCCACATAGGTCTTGGCATTGGGGAATCGCTTGAGAGCATTGGCGAAACGATTCTCGTTGACGTCACAAAGGGCGACCACGTTTTCGTTGGCTAGCGAGTCGTAATGGGCCTCGCCGCGGCCCCACACGCCCATCAGGGCGATGTTGAGTTTGTTGCCGGGTGAATTTTTTCCAGACAGGATGCCACTTGGCAGAAGCGTGAGGCCAGCACCGGCGAAGGCGGTGGTGTTGAGAAAAGAACGACGATTCATGGTGGGGGGTAGGATTGGGTTGGGGTGCAGTTTAAAAGAATGGGGCGCATTGTCGAGGCATAATGCGCTGCCCGTGAACCGCCAATGAACCCGCGCATTGTAGCGGCGTGTCTATGACCGCCGCTGCCCATGAACTGCCAATGAACCCGCGTTTCCTGCAAGCGTCACCTCATGCGCAGCGACGGTCACAGACCGCCGCTACAGAATGTCTCATTGGCTAGCGACCGCCGCTACAGAATGTCTCATTGGCTAGCGACGGTCACAGACCGCCGCTACAGAATGTCTCATTGGCTAGCGACGGTCACAGACCGCCGCTACAATGCCCGTCATCCAATATAAATCAAACGCAGCAGCTTATTGCGCCACGCCGTAAACTTCGACCTCAATGTAATGGTTCATCTCGTTAGAGGTGTTGCCATTGCTGTAAAGGCGGACGTAACGGCCCTTGGCACCCTTGCCATCGGCGATGAGGCCGAAGCGGCTTTCGACGTAGGGATTTTCGGAGCCTTTGCCCAATTTGCAGACATTTTCGTAGTCGTTGTTATAGACGGTTGTCACGCCGGTCTTAAATTCGGCATCGTCGGAGACTTGGATGACCACGCCCTTGTAGGCACGCTTCTGCGAGTGGTAGTGCCAGACGCAGATGGCGTTGATAGCAGCGGATTTTTCCAAGTCGATTTGGACCCATTGTGGGCCTTCGAGGAGTTCGACGAAGTAGCCTTCGCCGGCTTGTTTGTCGCCATCGGTAATGAGGTCGAGCGTACCGATGATCGGTTCCTTGTCACTGCCTGTGACCTTCTTGCCCTTGGACAGCAGCACGGCCTCCTTGGGAACACGGAAGACGGGCTCCTTGTCAGGAACTTGCACCAAATTGGGCACGTTCATGGCCTTGGGTGTGCCTTCGATGAGTTCTGGCGGATAGTCGATGGCGAGAGGCACGCCGTCGGGGGTGCCGCCGGGACTGCTGGTGCCAGCGGTGGTGCTTTTCTTATCACCACAACCGCTGATGAGCAGGGCGGAGGCGACGGCTAGGATGGATACGATTCGTTTGTGTTTCATACGCTTAGTTGTTCTGGGGTGAAGACGATCGGTTGTTTGCTGAGGGCGGAGGGATTGACAAAATAGATAGGTGCTTCGCTGAGGAAGGCGTGACGGGCATCGCAATTGAGTTTTGCCTCGCCGCGCACTGAGGCAAAGAAATTTTCGAGATGCGGTTGGTGGGGTGGCTTGTTGAGCTCACCGGGCAGCGAGAACCCCTCTGGCGGGGCCGACACGCGTGAATCCACCACGCCACCGGCGGGAGGCGCCACCACGGGCGCTGCCTTGCGTCCGAGGAACCCGCGTTGAACGAGGTGATCCCAGGAGAGGGGAATCGGCTTGTCGGGTGGCGGTGCGCTCGGATCCTTGGGAGCCGGGCTGGCTTCCTTGAAAATTTCCGTCGAGGCGGAATTTTCCGAGATTTTGACCGTTCCTTCGGTGCCCATAAACGACTCCCAGTAGCCGCCGCCGGAGCTGGTGGTGGTTAGCACTTGATAGAAAGCGCGCACCTGCCCCTGTGGTGTGTCGTAGTCGAAGAGAGCCATGACATTATCGAAATGCTCGCGTTCCTTGAAGTAGCTGTTGCCGCCGGTGGCGAACACCGATTTTGGCACGGCACCGAGGAACCAGTTGAAGATATCGATTTGGTGGGCTCCGAGGTCGGAGATGGCCCCACCGGACAGGTCTCGGAAGAAGCGCCAATTCATGAACTGGTGCATATCCTTGAAACCGTACTTCGTGAGAATGTCCGGCTTGATCGTCAGCTTGGGATTGTACGCGATGTTCTGCGATGATTTCACAGCGCGATTCCACTGGCCATTGACGCTGACGATTTGGCCGCAAATCTTGTTGCCGTTGATCAACTGGTCGAGGGTGAACCGATAGCGAGGGTTGCTGCGGCGCTGATGGCCGATCTGGCACAGCTTGCGGCTTTTTTCCATGGCATTGACCATGGCGCGGGCACCGTCGATAGTGTTAGACATCATCTTTTCACAATAGACGTTGAGGCCAGCTTCCAAGCATTTCACCGTGTGGGGTGAGTGCCAAAAATCCGGGGTGGCGACGACTACGGCATCCAGGCCCTTTTCGGTGGCCAATAAGTCGTCGATGTCGGAATAGGCGGTGGGTCTATGTTTTTGGAGTGATGCGACGCGGCCGACCGCTCCATTGCGGTTGTAATCCCAGATATCACACACCGCCTGGAAGTGCAGGCCGGGAATGTTGCGCATCGCGTCAAACAGGACTTGGCCCTGCTTACCTTGTCCGATGAGCGCGACGTTGAGTTTATTAGACGGGCTGCCAGTACTAGCGGCACGCAGGAGGCCCGGGGTGCCGAGCACCAAGCCCGCACCCGCGCCGGCGGCGGTTTTCGCGAGAAAATCGCGACGGTTAATCGATGAAGGAGGAGTTTCCATATAAGGTTTGGGGCTGCGGGATTACCATTTCTTCAGCAGGCAGAGGCGGTTGTGCTTGGCGAGCATCAGAGCCATGACGATCATGATCATGTGGATGCCGAGCCAAGCGATGCCAGAGTCTTCCTTGATGAGGATGAGGCCCCAAGTGAGGCTGATATACAACAGGCCCAGCAGGAACAGCGAAGTGCGGCTAGCAATGCCAAACAGAATCGTGAAGCCGAGTACGAGCAAGGCTGGCCCGAGGACCAAGTTATAGATATTGAGCATCACTGGCTCCTCGAGAAACTTCGCCCATGCGGCGGGGGCATCAGCGAGTTTTTCCCCGCCAAATTTGCCGCCGAGTGACTTATAGCATTCCTTGATCCCGGTTTCGATCGGTCCGGGCAAGCGCATCAACGGCTCGGTGGCAAACTTCTTGAAGAGCCCCTCCGGCACGCCGTGGTAATGGTTGAGCGCGTATTCCTTGATGTTGGTGGCTGCGGTGAGCCCGTAGGTATTGGGCTTGCCGTCTATCGCGATGGGTTGATCAGACCCCACGGTGCCGACATATTTTTCGAGCCCGGTTTGGATTGCCCGCACAGCGAGCCAAATGCGCAACAATATCGCGCCGTAGAAGAACCCCAGATGGGTTCCTGGGCAGGCCTTGCAGCAGTCTGTGGCGTCAGTCGATTTGCAGCAGTCTGTGGAGTCAGTCGATTTACAGCAGTCAGTGGATTCGGTGGTCATGGTTGTGCTTTGTTTGGTGGATTGATACGCGTGCGGGTTGCCGGGTTTATCAGTATTATTGGTTAGAAAGCAGGTAATCAGTTGATTTTAGGTTCCCATCCGGCGCGGTAGGTGCGTTTGAGCATGGCTGTGACCTCTGGGAGGCCGCGGGCCTCCATGGCGGCGGCATCCCAATGGATCGGTTTGGCGAGGCGCACGGCGAGGTTACCGGCGAGGACCATTTCGGTGAGGGGAGCTGCGTGGTCGATGAAATTGGACACGGGTTTGTCGCCTTGGCCGCGAATGGCGCGGCAGAGTTCCTGGGTGGGGCCGCCGATGACGCGTGGATAGACTTTTTTGATGGAGCGTGCCTGGTCGCGCAGGTTCTCTGGGAAGACGACCGGAGCGGTGCCGCAGACGGCGTCGTTGACGAAGATGGTGCCAGCGGAGCCGACGAACACCTGGCCGAATTCGCCGTTGAGTTGGAGATCGGCAGGGATGCCCGGCGGCCGCACAAACTCCTTGTCGGTGTTGGGATTATTCACCCCGTCCTGCCACACCACTTTGACCGGTCCGCGCTTGCCCTTGCCGGGAAATTGATAGATAACAGTCGCCCGCTTGGGACAGGTGGCCTCGTCAAACTCAGACACCTTGCTAGCTTCGACGCTGAAATCGCCCCGCAGATCAAGCGCCCAGAAGGCGGAATTGAAGCTATGGCAACCGATGTCGCCCAGAGCGCCGCAGCCATAGTCCCAGAAGCCGCGCCAAGCGAAGGGATGGATTTTGGAACTGTAGGGCCGCGGGGTGGCCACCGTGCCTTGCCAGAGATCCCAATTGATCGAGGAGGGCAAGGGTTCGGCGGGGAATTGCAGGCCTTTACCTTGCGGCCAAATCGGCCGGTTCGTCCAGTAGTGGACTTCCTTGATCTCGCCGATGAGACCCGCTTCTAGCCATTCGCGCAGCACGCGGGTGCCTTCGAATGTCGCGCCCTGGTTGCCCATCACGGTGAACACGCCTTGTGTCTTGGCGAGGGTTGCCAACGTGCGGGCTTCCCAAATCGTGTTGGCCAGCGGCTTTTGCACCATCACATGCTTGCCGCGACGCAGCGCCTCCATGGCAATAGGAAAGTGCATGTGATCGGGCGTGGACACCGTTACCACATCAATCTGATCGCTCATGGCCGCGAACATTTCGCGGTAGTCCGAAAAGCGTTTGGCATCTGGAAATTTCTCAAAGGCGCCCTTGGCGCTGCTTTGGTCGATGTCACACAGAGCGACAATCCGGTTGCCACTGGCAATCTCAAAAATGTCACTCATCCCCTTGCCTCCACAACCCACTGCGGCAATATTTAGCTGCTTGAGCGCCTGTCCCTGGCCGAACAAAACATTCGGCGCCCAAACGCTACCGGCCAGAGCAGTAGCGGATTTGAGGAAATGGCGGCGAGAAATGATTGACATGGCGGCGGCGGGCGGGGTGGCTATGCGTGATGGCATAGCTTGTCAACTGCGGAAGCAGCGCAGCGCGGAGGAAAAAACCACAGCCACCCCACCTGTGCGCTCGGCGCAGGTGGCTTGGTTGGAAGAGGTCTTGGTATCAACATGAGACCTTATTACGCGGCAGTGGCAGCCGATTTTTCACCCATCCTGGTCAATTCTGCGTGAAACCCGCCAGATCGCTCTTGCAGCCGCGACCGTTTGAGCCTATCAACAAGCCGCCAATCCGCCAACCGACGGCACTTAGCCTAACAAACATCTCCAATTTTTCCTCTTGGGAAAGACCTGAGACCTGAGACCTGAGACCTGAGACCTGAGACCTGAGACCTGAGACCTGAGACCTGAGACCTGAGACCTGAGACCTGAGACCTGAGACCTGAGACCTGAGACCTGAG
>Ga0118677_10013297_pt1 | contig 11862 bp, 13 predicted proteins | sample AliMusrvi5mmetaG_FD_86154 | JGI IMG/M metagenome (GOLD analysis project Ga0118677, IMG submission 86154) | reverse complement strand
GTCCATGGGTCGCGGCGATCCCCTTGGCCGTCTTGTCCTTGTAAGAATGGCACCGTTCCAGCAACCCCATCGGCGTGACCACCGATAACAGCCAGCTGAGTTCGGTGACTTCGGGTACATCGCTCTGCCGGAAAAAAACCGTCCGTTCCGGATCCAGCCCGCAGGCCAGGAAATCGAGCGCCACATTCAGAGTGTTCGTCCGGAGCGTCTCAGCATTGTGAACCGAGGTCAGGGCATGGTAATTGGCGATGAAATAGAACGCCTGCCCCCGCTCCTGGAGCTCAAGAGCCGGCCGCATCATCCCGAAATAATTGCCCAGGTGCAACTTGCCCGAGGGCTGAATACCCGACAGAATTCTCATCTCACTAATCTCCTGCCATCCCGGAATCGTTTGCCCGGAACGGAAAGGTCGTAAATTACCCCAATTCAAGGGATGTTAAAAGCAAAAATCTCAGCCGGGACGATTCAGTTGGCGTGCGTTTCCGAGGTGGCCCGACCGCTCCGAGGGCGGGCTCTCTTCCATTGTTCACTCCGGAAGCCGTGGTCGGAGCCCCCGGCCCACCCCAGAGAAGGCACTCACCGATCAGTGATGGACTCCAACTGCATTGCTGATGGCCGTGATCTTCATAACCGCTGACTTGTCAAAATGTTGCCCAGTTTGACGCGCATCGTTGCACCTTCGCAACGGAATCGTTCCGCGAGGGAATTAGGGTCAACCCTTGATAATTGATAATCTGCTTGCGGTAGTTGGGTGATTTGGCATATTCTGGTGGGGTTATGGCAAGGAAACTCCGAGTCCAATTTGAGGGCGCCATTTACCATGTCACAATCCGCGGCGTGGGACGGCGGCGGATTTTTGACGATAACGCTGACCGCGCACGCTTTGTGAAGCGGTTGGGCGAGGCGGTGGAGGAATATGGGGTGCGATTGTACCTGTTTGGACTCATGGGCAACCACGTGCATATTCTCTGCGAAACTCCGCGAGCGAATCTGTCGGCTTTCATGCACAAGTTACAGACCGCTTACACGGTCTATTACAATTTGCGACACCGGCGGGCGGGCCATCTCATGCAGGGGCGTTTCGGTTCCGAGCCGGTCACCGGGGACGAGTATTTGCTCAAGCTTAGCCGATATATTCATCTCAACCCGGTGTTCGTAGGGAGCATGAAGCAGGAGGCTCTGGGAGTTCGGCGGGATAGCCTGCGGCGGTATGTCTGGAGCAGTTACCGGGGATATGCGGGACTGGCCCGTCCCTTCGTATTCGTGGAGGAAGCGCCGATTCTGGCGATGCTAGAGACCTCGTTGAAGAGACAGCGCCAGGCCTACCGGAGGTTTGTGGAAGCGGGAATCGCCGAAACGGATCAGGAGTTTCTCGATCTATTGAAGGAGGCGCCGTGGGGCATTGGAGACGCCGAATTTCAGGGGCGTATTCGGGATCTGCACACGGATCGGATCAGGCAAATGAAAAGGAAGGAGGACATATCCTTTCGAAGGGTGACGGCCACCGTAACGGCGACGGCCGTGCTCGATGCCGTTGCCCGGGAGTTTGGGGGAGAATCTGCGGCACTCCAGATCCGTCAATACGACTGTGTGTCTCGGGCCGTTGCCGCGTTGTTGTTGGGACGGTATGCCGGTATGAATCAGCGTGATACCGCTATTATTTTGGGCATGGGCACTGGGTCCGCCGTCTGTCGGCAGTTACAACGATTACGCACCCGGCAGGCTGAAGATTCGGATCTGGCTGAACGCGTGGCACGCCTCGGACAAGTCATGCAAGACGTTTCGTCTGTTCCATGTAATGCCAAAATATCAATTATCAAGGGTTGACCCTAATTTCTGCTAAGGCATATCTTCGGGCGTGGGGGATGGAACAGAATGAGCACGACCCGTCGAACCAGCAAGTCCAGCCAATCGTCGGGAAGCCAGGCTCGGGCTGAACGATAACGTCGTAACGTTCGGCCACATCGTCGGGAATCGATGCGAGCGTGATGGCGGCAGCCCCTGAAAGACTGGACAGGCCCCGGAGCCAGTCGTATAGTCAGCCATCGGACGGGCTTTGTGGTTATTGCCGATCATAAACTGGAGATCCGACAAGGTTGAGCAGGTTAATTATTGTTCGGATTGAGAAGATGAAAAGAACACTACTCACTTCACTGGTTTTGCTGGCGGGTGCCACAACCCTCTTCGCCGAGGAGTCCCCGGAGAATATTCTGGAGAAATTGGTGGCGTACGTCTCTGCTGGCCGGACCAATGAGGCTGAATCCTGTTACGTTGCAACGAATGATGCGCAAAGGGAAGAAGTCAGAATCCAGATACGCAGCAATCTGCCGAACTGGGTGGACACAATCTGTCAGCCATTACGCTCGTTTAAAGATGGCGATTGTGCACTTGTTGGAAGTTTGGCAATTTGCACTAATTCAGCCTCACCTAAATGCACTGCCGGTTTCAGTTGGATGATTCACACGAAAGAGGGCTGGCGGTTGATGCCAAGTTCGTTCAAAAGGTCTCCCGAACAACATGCCGCATTCCAGCGACTCGTTGACGGCATTGAGCCATTTGAACATGAAATGTACGCACAGCAGAAGGCGAAGGACACCGCGTTGAAAGACGAGGCATTGAAAAAGCAGTTGGCAAAATGGAAAGAAGACAAAGACAGGAATCCGAACAAGGCACCGGATGCGACGCAGTGACCCGCGCGCCTCAGTGCGGACGTTTGGCCTATGAGGACCGCATGATGAAGGACCGCCGGATCATCACGTTTTGCCTGTTGCTTGTCGGCACTCTGACTTCAATTGCTGTCGCCGACGATCGCGAACCGGAGTGGATTGCAAAGGCCATTGCCGAGATAATGGCGCAGGCAGGTGAGATTGTGTTCTATGGCAAGGTTCTCGATCAGCATGGTCATCCTGTTGCCGGCGCCACAGTGATGTCAGATGCCCCAATCCCGATCGGATACATGAGGGAAGAACGGAGGCAGAGGACGTTACAGACGGATACTAACGGATGCTTCGAGATCTCGAAGGAAACCTACGGATTCAAAGAACTCAAAGGAGGCCACCTTACCCTCAGGATCTCAAAGGAGGGATATGATTCCGGCCAAGACTGGCTAAGGCAATTTGTCTACCAAAAGGACTCGCCGCTGCGATTCGTGCCCGACGGGAACAGACCGGTCCTCTTCCACTTGCGCCAGAAAGGAGAACTTGCCTTCCTCATTAAGGGGGAACCGAGGGCCGTTCTGGAGCAGAACGCAGAAGAAGTTGGCACTGACATCTTCCTCCTATCCTCCGACTATCGCCAGCTCCTGCACGACAATCCGAAGGTTGACAGAGGTCTCTTTCCCCACGTCGTCGCACAGGCCGACCTCAACGAGACGGATGATACGTGGACCGTGACTTTCATCGTGAGTGGCGAGGGTGCTGGCATTCTAATGACAACCAACATGCTATACGAAGCACCCGCGTTCAATCAGGCCGAAAGGGGTCAGCCCTGAGTTTAGAGGATAACACCGCGCCCATGCTGGGCGTAAACCAGGTTAGTCGGGATAGGAGTTGATGGAGGGCAAGGTTGGGCGCAAAGGGAAAGACGGGCAAAAAGAAAGGCTTTGCATTTCCGACTGCCCACATGTATCTTCTTTGTAGATACAGGAGGGCTATATGCAAGCAACGATACAGAAATGGGGAAACAGCCTGGCGGTTCGTATACCAAAGGCTTTCGTAAAAGAGGCGCACGTCGCCTACGGCACTACTGTTAATCTTTCCCTCGATGACGGAAGGATCATCATTGATCCACACCCGGTGCCGGAGTACCGGCTTGCTGACTTACTGAAGGGGGTGACAAAGCAGAACCGGCATGCAGAGATCGAAACCGGCAGCCCCGTCGGACAGGAGACCTGGTGATGGCTGCGTACTGTCCCAAAAGGGGCGACATTATCTGGATCTCATTCAATCCTCAAGCAGGACATGAGCAGGCCGGATATCGCCCCGCTCTGGTTCTCTCACCGGAACCGTATAACCGCAAGGTGGGACTAGCCCTCCTTTGCCCAGTCACGACCCAAGTCAAGGGGTATCCTTTTGAGGTCAACATTCCGCCAGGACTCAAGGCGGCTGGTGTCGTTCTGGCAGATCAAGTCAAGAGCATGGACTGGAAAGCTCGCAAAGCTTCCTTCCTCTGCTCTCTTCCTGAATCGAGCATGCGACAAGTGCTGAACAAAGTCGGAACCTTGCTTGACCCATAAATTGAGAATGGAGCCGAATTGAGGTTGCCCGTTTTGACAAATAAAAGAGGACTCATGACAACAAATAATTCACTGGAGCGGTTTCTGAAACTTCAAGTTCAGGAATGGACCCATCAAGACACAGAACAGAAGCGCCCTCTCGGCGGACCGGTCATCGCGATCTCCCGGGAACCGGGCTGTGACGGCGAATCTATCGCCCGAATACTCGCCAAAGAACTCGGACTCGTTGTGTATGATTGGGAAATCGTCGAACAAATCGCCAAAGACGCCCATGTGAGCGAGCAGTTGGTCGCCACGCTGGATGAAACACTTCGTTCGGAACTCGAAGATTGGATGGACGAGTTTGTCGGTGGCTCCGGTTTTTCCGAACACCAGTACGTGCAGAGCCTCAGAAGGGTTCTCTTTTCTATCGCGGCCCACGGGAATGCCGTCATCGTGGGACGGTGTGCCAACTTCTTGATTTTGCCAGAGAAGAGAACGCTGGGCCTTTGCCTTGTCGCCCCACTGAAGGCGAGAGTGCAAAATATCATGCAGAAACTTCACCTGTCGGAAGAAGACGCGCGTGCGAATATTGACCATACCGAACGCGAACTCCGGTCGTTAGTTAAGGCCATTGGTCATGCCGACATATCGGATGCCACTAACTACCACATCGTCATCAACACGGCCTTGGTCACACCGGAAACGATTGTTCAAATCGCGAAAGAAATGTTAAGGGTAAAATCATAGGCATTCATTCACCATGAATAGGTTAACTGCACTCTTGATTTATTGCTCGGTCGTGGGGTGGTCCTGTTACGGACAGGAGAGCGAGTCGATGCCTGTTATCCATCCCAAAGTCTTTTCAATGGTCGAGTCCTGGTTGTCCGATACGGTGTCGCCCGTGGCGACGGAGATCAACTTGGACGCCGTGAGTAGGAACGGGAATCAGTTCTACGGGTCGATAACGACCAATGGCCCGTGGCTTCACGTGGACGGTGAAGACGGCCACGGATACCTGCGGTACAGGTTTCTCAAACGGCAAGGCAGTTCCTACGTGGTGGAGTTTCAAAGCAACGGGGGTGGGTCACTCACGACAAGTTCTCGAATCGGCTTCACCGTGACGAACCGCACTGTGGAAGTTGAGGGAGTACAAACCCGAATTCAGGTGCTCCGCGTGGAGAGTTATCAACAAACCGCCCAACCAGAGCCTGACCGCGACCGTCTAAAGCCGGCACGCTAGACTCGGCAGAGTTGGGGATTGAAGACTCGGAAAGGATGACCATGTTTCAGAAGCACACCGTTGACGATTATTCCGATCCGCTTCCCGGGATCAAACAGAAGACGCTTGTTTTCGGCGAACGAACCCTCATGACCGAGTTCCTGCTGACAGCGAACAGCGCCCTACCCCATCACGCTCATCCGTATGAACAGACGGGATATCTGGTCAAAGGACATATCCTTCTGAAAATTGGAGATGAGGAGTTCGACACGAGGGCTGGAGATTCGTGGTGCATCCCAAGCAACGTCAAACACGGCGCCCGGATTCTTGAAGACTCAATCGCAATCGAGGTGTTCTCTCCCGCCAGGGCTGATTATCTTCCCAAAGCTAAACAGTGAAATAAAATAGTCTACCGCTTGTTGAGTTTGCCATCGAACTTCACGTCGGTCACGTCCGACATGGAGTTCTCAGTGCTCAGGTCGGTCATGACCCCCGAGCAGATCAGGATGGAGAGCAGAGATCCTAATATCACCACTGAACTTGTTCGCATCGTCGTCCTCCTTGAAGTGTTGCAGACAATGACTCGCTTTCCGCGCGCCTAGATCACGCGTCCGTTGCGATCCGTGTGAACGAGCGCTTTCATGTAAATAGCCTTTCAGGTCGGGGCGGGTGTGTCAAGTAGGATGATCTGAATGAACCCGATTTTGCCGGCATTGCCCGGCCTGGTCAGGACCGGTCCATTTTCTTCCGCTCCAGGACAGAGTGGAGGGTCTCAAGCAGGGTGCTCATTTGATAGGGCTTCTGGATAAAAGCCATCTGATTTTCTCCCCCAAAGCGATTCTGAATCTCTTGGGGATTGTAGCCGCTGGATAGAATAATCGGGATGTCCGTGCGAATCCGCAGCATTTCAAGGGAAGCCACATCCCCATCCATGTGCGGCATGGTCAGATCCATGAGAACGCAAGTCAACTCATCACCCCGGTCTTTGAACAACTGCAGGGCTTCCTTTCCGTTATTGCCGGTGATGACCGAAAAACCCGCCTTTTTCAGCATGATTTTGGCCACGGAACGGACCGTCTCATCGTCATCCACCAACAGGATCGTTCCCGATCCCTGCCAGGACGTGGACCGCGGCACATTCTCCTCGGCGGCGACCACCTGTCCGGAGGCGGGGAAAAGAACCTTGAAGGTGGTGCCTTTGCCGGGCTCACTATCGACCTTGATGGCCCCCTTGTGCCCCCGGACAATGCCCATTACGGCCGCCAGGCCGAGTCCGCGCCCCGTGAACTTCGTCGTAAAGAAGGGATCGAAAATCCGGGATTGCGTGTCCAGGTCAATTCCGATCCCGGTATCGGATACCTCCAGGAAAACATACGGCCCTGGTGAACCGCTTTCGCTGATCGCGGTGTCGCGCAGGTAGGTCTCGTCGCAATCCAAAACCCCGGTCGTCAGGGAAACGCTTCCGCTTCTCTCGCCGATGGCCTCCGATGCGTTGATGACCAGGTTCAAGACCACCTGCCGCAGTTGGGAAGCGTCGGCCATAATGGCGGGCAAATGGTCAGCCAGATTGTAGCGCAAGACGACTTTTTTCGAGACCGACACCTCGATCAATTTCGCCATATCGGTCACCAGGCGGGAAATATCCACAGCCCCCACAATGAATTTTCCTTTTCCGGAATACGCCAACATCTGTTTACATAGTTCAGCCGCCTGGAGAGATATCTGTTTGATCTGGTTGAGACTGGGAGCGATGGAAGAGTCCTGGGGAAGATCATGAATGGCCAGGTCGGCGTTGCCCAGAAGGGAGCAGATTGCGGGCCAGAGGCGCAGCAGCAAGCTTTCGAGTTCGGTCTTGCGAATGTTACCCAAGCGTACCCAGATGACCTTGGGCGGCGGTCCCTCCAACATGATGCGATCAAAGAAATCCGTGTCGCGGGTGAGGATGGTCCAGTCGCGTTGGCGTGCATGAATCCACAATTCGTTGTCGGTTGGTTGCTGTGCTAGGTCGGTGGCGTGGGAGCAAGCGACGGGCAGTCCTCGGGCGAGAGAGGCGGGAAGATTCTCATCAATGAGCAGGTGCTTCACGAGGCCAAAAGGACGGTGGAACGGGCAGCACTCAAGTGTCGGGCATATTCGATGCAGGCAAGCACATCCTCACGTTGGAGCTGAGGGTGGGCGGCGAGGATATCCGCGATGTCATCTCCAGCGCCGAGGTAAGCGAGGACGGTTTCCACGCCGATGCGAGTGCCACGGATGACGGGTCGTCCGTTGCAGACTTCCGGGTTGATCTCAATTCGTTGAGTCATTGGGAGGTGGGGGGGGCGAAGGATTGATTTTCGGATTGAAGCATCAGAGGAACCTTACGGTCGAAGGAGTCATTGTCAATGCCGGCATAATGCGGATTACAAAAAGTGAGGGCTGAAACACGGATTTCCACTTGGCGCATTTTGCCAAGTGCGAAAATTCACTGGGGTCCTTGGAATTCAACAATTCCGGGAGGGCGAGTGTTGGAATGCGGGACTCGTTTCCCCGCATTTTGACAAATGCGCCTACGAGGTTCTGGTGGGCGGGGGTGGCTCTTGTTGTTGGAGGTGGGCAGGATGCCCACGCTCCTTGAGGGGAGGAAGGGGTCAATTGGCAGTGGGTCGGCCGAGGCCGTCCGACCCTACCGGGATTCGAATTTGAGGTCGCAGAGCATGGCATCTTGGAATGCCTGCCAGGCGCGGTCGGGGTTGGCGATGCCACGCACTGCGCCTTGGGCGACGCGGGAATATGCGGGACGGAAGCGTTTGAGCGCCATTCTGAAATGGAGTTGGCGCCATTGTTCCATGCCGCCGCGCAGGCCGTTGCCGAGCAGGCCGTTGGCACCGGAGACCCAGGTGCCCTTGAAGGCTTGAATGATGACGCCGCGCGGATCGTGGAAGACGGTGTGATCGAAACTGAGAGTTTCTCCGCCCACCTGATAGGAACGGGGCGGACGATGTTCGATGAGGGTCAGGCCGATGGAGCCCATGCATTGGTCGGGCAGGTGTTTGTAGGCCTCCAGGACACTGGTGGAATCCGCCAGATCCCACTCGAAAAACGCGAGATGGATGGTGGTGCCGTCATCGCGGTCGATGCGGGCGGCGGTGCCGGTGGCGCAATGCAGCGAGGGCAGGGACTTGGCGACGATCTCTGGGAGGGGGGTGTATGAAGAAGAGTTGTCGGTTGTCTGTTGTCCGTTGTCAGTAAGAGAGGATAGAGGATCGTGGATAGAGGATAGAGGATCGGTGGCATTGTAGCGGCGGTCTGTGACCGTCGCCGGATCTTGGGAAGTTGGCAGATCGACATTCTCTCCTCCGACCTCTGGTCTCTGAGCTATGACGTCGGCTTCTCCTTCGCTACTCACGCCGTTGGCGACAAGTGGGCGCGCCCGGCGGTCGCGCCCTACCCCCGGTCGATAGCACAGCACGGGTTGGTCAAGGCCAGCGGGCGCTGGGTGCATCCACCAGTATGCCAAACCCTCGGTCGTCCCGAGCGCGAGGACGATGGCGGAGATAGACGCAAGAGTGGGAGACACGAATTGCACGGGAAGAGTGGTCGGTTGTCCGTGATTGCGAAGGTAGGGCGGACCGGCCTCGGTCCGCCGACTTATCCCCAAGAGGGCGAAGTTCCAATGACCACGCATGATCATCGCTCCCTCAAGGGGAATGTGGGCGCGGCGAGGCCGCCACGCCCTACCCGTTCACCACGGACAGGGGACGGAGGTCGGAGGTCGGAAAGTCCGAAGAGTTGTCTGTTGTCTGTTGCCAGTTAATGCAAGGGGAGCAAGGGACCACTCTTCAATATTGCCTGGCATCTTGTTGGCATGTGGGCAGGGTGCCGACGGATCTACAAGTGGGGCACCGGAAGCTTGCCCGTGGGAGGATAGGCTTCGCGTGGGGCACGGGCTGGGTATTGGTCTTAAGAAGTCCCCGCAGGATGCGGGGACAGGCACGCCGTTGGTCTTAAGAAGTCCCCGCAGGATGCGGGGACAGGCACGCTGGAAGCGTGCGCCCCCCCCCAAGAAAAAGCTGAAAAGCTGAAAGGAGGGGGGTGAGGCCCTACAATTCGATCTGACCTCCTCGCCCCAAGGTTCGGAGATAATCGGCATAGGCGGTCTTGCCGAGCGCGGTGATCGAGGCTTGCAATTGATCGGCGTTCATCCAGCCGTTGCGCCAGGCGATTTCCTCGAGGCAGGCGACCTTGAAGCCTTGGTGGTGTTCGATGGTGCGGACGAACTGGGATGCTTCTAACAACGACTCATGGGTGCCGGTGTCGAGCCAGGTGTGGCCGCGGCCGAGGAGTTCGACGTGGAGGTCGCCGCGTTCGAGGTAGGCGCGGTTGACGCAGGTGATTTCAAGTTCGCCACGGGCGGAGGGTTTGACCGACTTGGCAATGGCGACGACATCCCGATCGTAAAAATAAAGGCCGGTGACGGCGTATTTGGATTTGGGATCGGCGGGCTTTTCCTCGATCGAGACGGCCTTGCCCGAGGCATCGAATTCGACCACTCCGAAGCGCTGCGGGTCGTGAACCTCGTAACCGAACACGGTGGCTCCGGTGCCGCGCCCGGCGGCGGTTTTGAGTTTGGGCGAGAAGCCCTGGCCGTAAAAGATGTTGTCGCCTAACACGAGCGCGCAGCGCTCCCCGGCGATGAAGTCCTCGCCGATGAGAAAAGCCTGGGCCAGGCCGTCGGGGCGGGCTTGCTCGGCGTAATCGAGGGTGATGCCGAAGCGCGAGCCGTCGCCTAACAGCCTGCGGTAGAGAGGCAGGTCCTCGGGCGTGGAGATGACCAGAATCTCCCGGATCCCGGCGAGCATGAGCACCGAGAGCGGATAGTAGATCATCGGTTTGTCATAGACCGGCAGCAACTGCTTGCTCACGGCCATGGTGCATGGATAGAGCCGGGTGCCGGAACCGCCGGCGAGGATGAGGCCTTTCATGGGGGGATGAAGAGTTGTCAGTTGTCCGTTGTCGGTGGAAGAGGAGATGCCGGTAGGCGCGAGAGCGGTAGGGTCGGACGGCGCTTGTCCGCTGGGCAGCGGCGGTTCGCCTGCGGGGGCAGTCAGGGTCGGCCGAGGCCGTCCGACCCTACCGGCGCTTGTCCGCGGCCGAGGCGATCCAATTGATAGGAGCCGTCGAGGATTTCCTGCCACCAGGATGGGTGGTCGAGATACCATTGGACGGTGCGGCGGAAACCGGACTGGTGGTCTTGGGTGGGGGACCAGCCGATTTCGTGGTTGATTTTGGTGGCGTCGATGGCGTAGCGCAGGTCGTGACCGGGGCGGTCGGTGACAAAGGTGATTTGGTTGGCGTAGGGGCAGCCGTCGGCGCGGGGCCGGAGGTGGTCGAGGATCTGGCAGAGCTGGCGGACGAGGTCGATGTTACGCAGTTCGTTGTTGCCGCCGATGTTGTAGGTTTGGCCGGGGATGCCGGTTTCAACCGTCATGAGCAGGGCCTCGGCGTGGTCTTCGACGTAGAGCCAGTCGCGGATGTTCTCGCCCTTGCCATAGACGGGGATCGGTTCGCCGCGCAGCGCCTTGAGGATGACCACCGGAATGAGTTTTTCGGGGAACTGAAAGGGGCCGTAATTGTTAGAGCAATTGGTGACGATGACGGGCAGGCCGTAGGTGTCGTGCCAGGCGCGGGTGAGGAGATCGGAAGCCGCCTTGCTGGCGGCATAGGGCGAATGGGGATCGTAGGGGGTGGTTTCGGTGAATTTGCCGCTGTCGCCGAGGCTGCCATAGACTTCGTCGGTGGAGACGTGCAAGAAGCGGAAGGATTCTTGCGATGGAGGATCGTGGATAGAGGACCGTGGATTGTGGATTGTGGATTGTGGATGACTCGCGGCGTTTTCCTGTTCGACGAGCGATGTTTCTTCGTCGCCGAGGCTACGAAGGACGGGTCGATGTTGGATGATGGATGGTTCGTTTGGCTCGGCATGCTCGGTGCTCTGCCCGGCGTGCGGCAGCCCTCGCCAATACCGCAGGCTGGCCTGCAGGAGGGTGAAAGTGCCGAGGATGTTGGTCTGGATGAAGGTTCCCGGACCGTCGATGGAGCGATCCACATGGGACTCGGCCGCGAGGTGCATCACGGCGTCCGGTTGAAACCGGGTGAAGGCGCTCTGCAGCGCGGCGGGGTCGCAGATGTCGGCTAACAGGAATTGGTAGGCAGGGGACGCCGCGACATCGCGGAGCGAGGCGAGATTGCCGGCGTAAGTGATTTTGTCGATGTTGAGAACCGAGTGGCCGCGCCGGATGAGCAAGCGGACGAGGTTGGAGCCGATAAAGCCGGCACCGCCAGTGACGAGGAGGTTCATGGGGAGGGGGCGGTTGTCAGAGAAGACGCAAGAGGACAAGACGCAAGACGCAAGACGCAAGACGACAAGACGCAAGAGAAGAGATGG
>Ga0118677_10009594_pt2 | contig 11863 bp, 7 predicted proteins | sample AliMusrvi5mmetaG_FD_86154 | JGI IMG/M metagenome (GOLD analysis project Ga0118677, IMG submission 86154) | reverse complement strand
AAAAGACTCTGCTTGATGTAATCCGCCATTTTATTGTTTTTGAAAAGACCAAAGAGCAAACCATTAAAAAGGTGGCGGCCTATCACCAGTATTTTGCCGTCAACAAAGCCATTGTGTCCACCATACGCGCCTCAGCCAGCGAAAGCGGGCATTTTGCAGCTGAACACCCGGCGGTGTATGGCTTGCCGGGCGTCGAACATCAGCCCAGGGGCGATAAACGCGCCGGTGTGGTCTGGCACACGCAGGGCAGCGGCAAGAGTCTTTCGATGGTCTTCTACGCGGGCAAACTGGTGCTTGCGCCGGAAATGAACAACCCCACCATTGTCATGCTGACCGACCGCAATGACCTGGACCAGCAGCTTTTTGAAACTTTCACCAATTGCCAGCAACTGCTGCGCCAGACTCCCAGCCAAGCCGCTAATCGCGATGACTTGAAAAAATTGCTCTCGGTGGCCTCCGGCGGCATTGTCTTTACGACCATTCAAAAGTTTTTGCCTGAAGAAACGGGCGGCCAATACCCCACCCTTACCGAGCGGCGCAATGTAGTGGTGATTGCCGATGAAGCACATCGCAGTCAATATGACTTTATTGACGGTTTTGCCAAACACATGCGCGACGCTCTGCCCAATGCCTCTTTCATCGGCTTTACCGGTACGCCGATTGAAAAGGAAGATAAAAACACCCAGGCGGTATTCGGTGATTATGTGGATGTGTATGACATCCAGCAGGCGGTGGAAGACGGGGCAACGGTGCGCATCTACTATGAAAGCCGCCTGGCTAAAATCGAACTCTCTCAAGCAGACCAGAAACTGCTGGATGAGCGCGTGGAAGAAGTCACCGAAGACGACGAGTTGACCGACCGCCAGCGGCGCTTTGCAAAATGGGCGAGCAAAGAAGCCGTGGTGGGCAGCGCCAGCCGCCTGAAGCAGATCGCCGCTGACCTCGCCCAACACTTCGAGCAACGCCTGAGCGCGGCGGATGGCAAGGGCATGATCGTGTGCATGAGCCGCCGCATCTGCGTGGAACTGCACAAAGAAATTATCAAACTGCGACCGCACTGGTATAACCCGGAAGACGATAAGGGCGCCATTAAAATCGTCATGACCGGCTCGGCCAGCGATCCGCTTGACTGGCAGGAGCATATCCGCAACAAAGAACGCCGCAAAGCCATCGGCAACCGCCTGAAAGATCCCAAAGACCCGCTGCGGCTGCTCATCGTGCGCGATATGTTTTTGACCGGCTTTGATGCGCCCTGCCTGCACACCATGTATGTTGATAAGCCCATGAACGGGCATACTCTGATGCAGGCCATAGCCCGCGTCAACCGCGTCTTTGGCGATAAGGAAGGCGGGCTGGTGGTGGATTATATCGGCATTGCCCAGGATTTGAAAAACGCCATGCTGATCTATGCCGCCAGCCAGGGCAAAGGCAAAATTACCTTTGATCAGGAAGAAGCCGTTGCCAAAATGCAGGAACTGTATGAAGTGGTGGTGGATATGTTTGCGCGTTTCGAGTACTGCCGCTACTTTGCCCTCGAACCCAAAGCCAAACTAAACTTCATCCTTGATGCGGCAAACTACATTGCGGAGCTTACCGAGATCAAAGAAGGCTCGGCCATCCGCAACGGCAAGGAACGCTTTAAAGAAAATGTTATCCGTTTGCAAAAAGCCTTCGGGCTGGCGGTGCCGCATGCCGAGGCCCTTAAAATCCGCGATGATCTGGCATTTTTTCAAGCCATCAAAGCCCGCTTTGCCAAGTTCGATGACCAGACCAAAACCCGCACCAATGCGGAAATTGAAACCGCTATTCGCCAAATCATCAGTGATGCCATTATCTCCAGCGAAGTAATTGATATCTTTGACGCCGCAGGCATCAAGAAGCCCGATATTTCCATCCTGTCGGATGAATTTCTGGCAGACATTCAAGGCATGGAACGCAAGAACCTGGCCTTGGAACTGCTCAAACGCCTGCTTAATGACGAAATCAAGACCCGCTCTAAAATGAATCTGGTGCAGGGCAGGAAATTTTCCGAAATGCTCGCCGAAGCTGTCAAGCGCTACCAGAACGGGTTGATTGACTCGGCGCGGATGATTGAAGAACTCATTCAACTGGCCAGGGATATCCGCGCCGCTGACCAGCGCGGCGAAAAGATGAACATGCGGCCCGACGAACTGGCGTTTTTTGATGCCCTGGCCGACAACCCAACCGCCGAAGCAGTACTGGGCGACCAGACGCTCAAGAAAATAGCCCTTGAACTGGTCGAAAAGGTGCGCCAGAACACCTCAATTGACTGGCAACTGAAAGAAAGCGTGCAAGCGCAACTGCGCGTACTGGTTAAACGCATTCTGCGCAAATACAAATACCCCCCTGATGACCCCGCGACGGGTGAGTATACTACTTCCGTAACAAAAGTTTTGGATCAGGCTGAATTGCTGGCGGATTATTGGACGAAGAGTTAGTAAATTAAAAGCTGCATGTTTAACCAACTGCAGGCAACAGAAGGTTTTGTTTCATGGTCAGGAGATATCGACCTCACTCTCGATGCCATGAATGAAGCAATTCGTCGAGATGCTAGATGGATGCTTAACTAAATGGTAAATTCTCTTAAAGAACCACTATGGGCTGAAATTGAAGAGCTTAAAGCTGAAAATACCCGCCTCAAAACCCTGCTTGACGCGCACGGCATTGACTGGAAGCAAGAACCTGTAACCTATACCCCAACGCCACCCACGCCGAAGGCGGCACACGAAAGCAGTCCAACCCTTGATTCTGCCGCAAAAGTCGCTCTCTTTCGAAGTCTTTTCCGGGGGCGCACCGACGTGTATCCCCTGCGCTGGGAGTCTGCCAAAGGGAAATCCGGCTATTCTCCCGCCTGTTCTAATGAATGGCGAAGCGGAGTGTGCGGAAAGCCTCGGACGAAGTGCGCCGATTGCGAGGAGCGAATGCTTCTGCCCGTCACTGATCAGGTTATTGTTGATCATTTGACCGGGAAGAAGACCATTGGCATATATCCTTTACTCTCCGATGATACCTGCTGGTTTCTGGCGATTGATTTTGATGAAGCGGACTGGCGCGACGATTCATACGCTTTTATGCAATCATGCCGTGACCTTGGTGTGCCTGCAGGGCTTGAAGTTTCACGCTCTGGTGATGGCGCGCATGTCTGGATATTTTTTATTGAGGCCATGCCTGCCCGTGAAGCCCGCAAACTGGGTGCCTCGCTTATCAGTCATACCTGCGCCCGCACACGGCAGTTGAGCCTTGCAAGCTATGACCGTTTCTTTCCCAACCAAGACACACTGCCCAAAGGCGGCTTCGGGAATTTGATAGCGTTACCCCTGCAGAAAAATATTCGTGAACAGGGGCGCAGTGTTTTTGTCGATGAACAGTTTATACCGTGGCCTGATCAGTGGTCGTTTTTATCAGCAATCGCCCGAATGAGTTTCCCGGATATAGATGCAGTTATCCTAAACGCTACAGGCGGAGGCCACCCACTAGATGTAGCTTTTGTAACGGAAGAGGATGAACGCGAGCCATGGAAACGGCCATCGGCAGAATTTAAAAAAATTCCAGGACCATTGCCTGATTCAATCAAATTTGTTCTTGCAAATCAGCTGTTTATTGAAAAGGCGGCACTGCCGCAACCCCTTGCCAACCGTTTGATCCGCTTAGCCGCTTTCCAGAACCCGGAATTCTACAAGGCACAAGCCATGCGCTTTCCGGTCTGGGATAAACCAAGAGTTATCGGCTGCGCAGAAAACTACCCATATCATATCGGACTTCCCCGGGGATGTCTTGAAGCGGTGCTTGATTTGCTGCAGAGGCACAAAATTTGTGCTGAAATTCTAGATGAACGAGTTCGTGGCGAACCTGTCCGTGCGGTTTTTACAGGCCAATTGCGGGATGATCAGACAGAAGCAGTAGAAGCAATGCTTGAGCATAAGACAGGCATTCTCTGTGCGCCAACGGCATTTGGAAAAACTGTTACCGCTGCGTCGCTGATAGCACGGAGGCAGGTTAGTACACTGATTCTTGTTCATCGCAATGAACTCTTGAAGCAGTGGCAGGAGCGTTTGACTACTTTTCTTGAAGTCCCGAAAGGAAGTATCGGGGTGATCGGTGGCGGTAAAAAGAAACCTTCAGGCTGTATTGATATTGCCGTTATGCAGACGTTGTCGCGTTATGAAAATTTACCTGAACTGCTTGATCGGTATGGGCAGATTATCGTCGATGAATGCCATCATGTTTCTGCTTTTTCTTTTGAAACGATTTTGAAGCAGAGTAAAGCATCTTTTGTTGTGGGATTGACGGCAACACCGGTACGCCGCGATGGTCATCAACCGATTATTTTTATGCAGTGTGGCCCGATCCGCCATATTTCTGCGCGGCCGGATTCAGCACCCGCACAGCTCGAAGTCTGGCCGCGCATGCTGCAGGCGCCGCCGCTAGCGCCCAAAGCGGCAATTCAGGATGTTTTTCGCACCCTCACAATCGATATGAAACGCAATCAGCGCATAGCGCAAGATATTATTGATGCATTTCGCGAGGGCAGAAAAATTATTGCGCTGACTGAACGAACAGAACATCTGGAACTACTGCGGACGGCTCTTGGCGATGAAATTGAAACCTGTTTTATGCTTCATGGAAGAATGGCCAAAAAACAAAGAGCTGAAGTGCTGCAAAACCTTTCTACGCTGGATGGCACAGCGCCGAGGGTAATTCTTGCCACGGGCCGGTTGATAGGTGAAGGCTTTGATCATCCGCCTCTTGATACTTTGGTTCTCTGTTTGCCGATTTCCTGGAAAGGAACGTTGCAGCAATATGCAGGCCGCCTGCACCGGGAGCATGCCACCAAGCAAGATGTTCGGATTTACGACTATGTTGATTATAATAACCCGCAGCTTGCCCGCATGTATGATAAACGTTTGCGTGGATATCGAAACATGGGGTACAGCATTATTGCCGATTGACAGCTCTGGGTGATTTATTTTCCGTATATTCTTTTGCCAGCAGCACATTTACGGATTTGACAATTACATGCACCGCATCGTCCTTTTAGATTCTTTTACACCTTCAGGGAATCAGAGTGAATACCAAAATCATGCACCCCACGGGATCAAACTCGATTTTGGTCAGGCACAGTAGCATGGCTAACATTCTTAAGCCTTTACGTGTTTCGGCTTAGATAAGAGCGAAAAATCGTATAAAGAATTTTCCATCCAGCACGAATGCTCCCCGACAGGGTCCCTGATATTTTTGATACGCCGATTCTCGATCGATAGCGAACGGGAATTTCCCGTATGCGCAAGCCTTGCTGAACGGCTTTGATCTGCATTTCGATGGTCCAGCCGAAGTTGCGGTCAGCCATGGCAAGCCGCTTCAGGGATTCAGCCCGTATGGCCCGGAACGGGCCAAGATCGGTAAAGTAATAGCCATATAAAAAGCGCAGAAGAAATGTTGCCAGCCGGTTGCCCCAGTATGCCTGCGGCGGCAGGATTTGCCTGGCATCTGCTCCTTCCATGCGCGAGCCGATCACAATATCCGCAACGCCCGCAAGTATGGGCTGCACAAGCAGCCGCAGTTCTTCCGGGTAATCGCTGTAGTCTCCGTCCAGAAAGGCTATGATATCGGGACCCCTGGCAGCGGAAATTCCCGCAAGGCATGCAGCGCCATAGCCGCGATGGGGCTCAGTTACTATGCGCGCTCCTGCCTGACGGGCAACCTCTGCCGTAGCATCGGTTGAGCCGTTATCGACAACAATTATTTCTGATGCCAGGTCGCGGGGGATTTCCCCTATGACGAGCCCGATGGATGCCATTTCGTTGAGGGCGGGGATAATGACTGAAATGCGGGCAGCGGCGGGAGTCATAAAATAAGACCTTTTTGGCGGTAATACTCAAGATCTTCACTGCGGTCTATATCGCGCAGTTCCGGAAGCAGGGCACAGGGTATATTCAAAGCGAGGCAATGAGACAGAGTCTGTTCGCATACCCGATCCGAACCCCAGGAAATCCCTTCAAACAGGGTTGCGATAGGGTGCCGCAGGCCGATAAGATAGTAGCCGCCGTCGGTTGCCGGGCCGATGACGACTGCAGCGTTGTCCAGGCAAGCAAAAGCCCGCATGATAAGCTCGTGCGTCACGGCAGGACAATCCGCGCCGATGATGATGATTTTTTGATACCCCTCTGCAAGTCCATCCGTAAAGGCATTGTGCATGCGGCTCCCAAGATCATGACCCTGCTGGCTGAAAACTTTCATGCTGGGACCGAGCCACTCCTTCATGGCCTGTATTTTTTCCGGCGGCCAGCAGGCAATTGCCGCAGCATATTCATTCATGTCGACGGGGAAGGCCGCCGAGATAACCAGCTCCGTACAAGCCCGATATATACGCACGGCTTCTGTGTCACCAAGTTTAGCAGCAAGCCGTGTCTTAACCTGACCTGCTTCTGGATATTTAGCAAAAATGATGAGCAGATTGTCAGTCATAGGTTTCAAGGATCCTGCTGCTGTTTGAGAAGATTTCCGAGTGGGTCAAAAGCCTTGCGCAGTATAAGTTTTCCATCCTTGCAGGTGTCCTGATACCGTACTTTGCCGCTTTCATAATAGGTGTATGAAATACCCTCAGCCTTTCCGTTTCTGCCGGCAGCCTCATACTGCAGGTTGCCGCTTTCATAATATTCTTTTCCCGGGCCCTGCCACTTGCCATCGGCATACCAGTACGCATTTTTGAGATTGCCGCTCGGATAGAAATTTTTAAAGTCACCGTTCTGCTCGCCGTTAACATAAAAATACTGCGTCATCAAATTGCCGCTGGGGTAATAAAGGTTACCGATGCCGGTCAATACACCGCCCGTATAGGTGAAATCGGACTTGATGCCTCCGCTCTCATAATATTCACGGCTCGGGCCGTCAAGTTTGTCTTTATTCCATAGTTCTTCTTTAAGCAGATTACCACTTTCATAAAAAGTCCTGGAGCTCCCGGTTTTGAGATCATTGCTGAACTGCTCTTCCGACATGAGCTTGCCGCTTTCATAATAGCGGCGTGCCGGTCCATTTTTGATATTGTCCTTGAACGGCTGTTCAGTTTCCAGTTTGCCGCTGGGGTAGTAGGTCTTAACCATTCCTTCGATGCGGTCACCGGCATAGGGGGTTTCTTTTTTCAGCCTGCCGCTTTCATAATAGTATTTTGCAATACCCTGCATAAGGCCATTTGCATAAACAGTAAGTGTTTCCGTGCCGCCTGTTTCATAATAGGCGCGTGCTTCGCCATCAAGCTTACCCTGGCGGTATACACAGAATTTTTTAAGCGCCCCGTTTTCGTAAAATTCACGCTCCGTGCCGTTTTTTTGCCCGCCGGCCATTTCGGTTTCGGTTTTAACTCTGCCGGCCCGGTAATACTGGCGCTCGATTCCGGCACGGGCAGGTGCGGCCATGCATAAAAGTGCGCCAATAAGTAGTAATGCAGTTAGTGGTTGCATGCCGGTTGTGTTTGCCATCCTACTGAAACTTTCCCGGTTCGGGAGACCAGTCCCAGGGTTTATAAGTGAACGCAGGACTGACGCCATGACCGGTTATGCCGTATTTTTTCAGCAACCCGGCAATGCCCTGCTCTTCACCGAAATCCCCTGCATACCAGCTGAAGATTGCAGGCAGTTCAATCCTGTTGGCCGCAGGGTCATAGTGCACTGATGCTCTAAGATAATTAAGCGTTGCCAGATCGAGCTGGGTATCCAGTTTATCAGCATCATAGAAAAGAATCGGCGGGCAGCTGCGGGCAGTGCAGTTCAGGGCAAAATGAATGCGGGGGTCAAGTTCGCGTACACTCAGCCGCCGCGTAAACGGGCTCATAAAAAGGGGCCGAAGAAAGCGGGGCAGAAAGCCGGGCTCTGAGCGGCGAAGCAGACTGTGTTCTATATCGTCAAGGCTGAAACTGCGGTCAGCAAGGGCGAAAATTTTCCGGCTGAAAAATTTTTTTCTGTCCGCATAGAGCTGCGGGTTCTGGCGCAGCTCTATAGTAGCAAGACTGTTAAAAATATTTATCCAGAATGCTTTTTTCTTCTGGTCCGTATCAAGCTGGCGATAAAGCATTTCAGTCTCTGCCAAGCGCAATGCCGCAAGCTCATTTTCCACAGGCTCCTGATACTTAACATGCTCAAGCAGCCGCTGGGCAGTGCTGGTATATATCCGGCCAGGTTCGGCAACGACAGCCGCTGAAGAAAATAATAAAAAAAAACAGCAGATAATAATTTTAAATAGGGCTTGCATGTACATTCTTTCCGCGGGCTTGAACATAATCAAACAGCAGCAGCGCGTACAAGGGCAGGTATTCAATTAGAAGTACTGCCGGTGATTCCTGCCACTGTCCGCTGGCGTTAAATTCACGCAGTACCCAGTAGGAGGCAAACACAAGGCCGCTGAAGAGCAGCCATGCTCTGTTCTGAACTACTGCCACGAGCGGCACAACCCAGCATACATACCATGGATGCACTATCGGGGTAAAGAGTAGCAATAGACCCAGGATGAAAAGACACTGCCGAAAAATGATTTCCGGATGTTCGAGCCGATTTATATTATTAAACCTGTAATATGCCGCGGCTGCGACCAGGCAGAACAGCGCAGCTATAATGCGACGCGCTGTCTGATTGTCCGGGACAAACAAAAGAAGCAGATTATAGCACGAGCCGTTAAACATCCAGTTCTCGGTGTAGAGGCTAAGCGAGGCAAACAGCTTTTGCCCTGCACTGATAAACGGCAGAAACGCCGCGACAGAAATTATTATAAAAAAGGCAAAAGATAAAAATTTTTTTTTGTGTGCAATTATCGGAAGCAGCAGTAGCGGCAGCAGCTTTACTAAAAATGCCATAGCCAGGGCAACTGCGGACAATTTTTCCCGGCGCTTCAGGCAGAAATAGAGGGCGAGTATCATGAAAAAAATACCCGCGCTGTCAAGATGTCCGCTGCCGGAAAATTCTATTACGATCAGTGGATTGAGCGCATAGATTGCTGACAGCAGTGGATTTTTACCGAGCGTTGTGAGTATTCGCAGCAGCAGTGCCAGTACGGCAAGGTCAAAGAAAATAAAAATCGCCTTCATGGAAGCGACTGAATAGCTGACAGCCGATGCTGTGGCAAAAATGAGCTGGGCAACGGGCGGATAAATGGTCGAGAGGTTTGGCCTTGACACAAGCGGAAAAATTTTCATGTCACGCAGATCTTTAAGCTCAGGGGCGTCAGGAGAAAGCGCATAGGGATTATGGCCGCTGCAGATCACTCTGCCTTCCCACGAGTAGCGGTACAGATCATCGGAAAGCGATGGAATGCTCGGCCACAGGATCAAGCGAAACAGGACGGCAAGGCCGAGTACGGCTGTCAGGTATCTGTTGCTGTGCATAAAGGTTTGCCGTGCCGCAGGTGCATTGCGTTCAGGATATTCATTACGCAGCAACAGACGAAGTGTAAGCAGATACAATAGAAAACAAACGGCAAAAATGCAGAGTGTTTCAGGAACATGGCGCCGAAGGTTTCCCAAAAACAGGAGCGCCAAATAACAACCGGCCTGGCCCAGCGCTGCCGCGCACAACAGCAGTAGTTTCATTTAATAATTTTCTCTAGGACCTGGTTCCTGCCGCCGACATATTGTTTGAAGACGATTGCAAGGGCGGGGTTGTCCTGCAAGCGCATGTTGGAGTCGTGCAGGGGGTTGTCATCATTCTGCCAGCTTCCGTTCCACCAGGCGAAACCGATCACGCGCGGCCAGCGGCCGGTGGTCAGGCCTTCAAGGGCGTGCTGCGCCCACAGGGCCTGGCTGCCGCCGGCAGCATCAGCTGATACGCCGAACTCAGCAACCACAATGGGTTTTGAGCTGCTCAGCTTTTGCAGGCGGCCGTACACCGGCTCCATTAGCTCTGCGAATTCGGGCCAGTGCTCATAAACCGGCTGTTGGGCTCCGTAAATACTGACCGCGAGCCAGTCTATATACCCGTCGCCGGGATAATAGTTTTCAAGCCTGTTCCAGGGCTCCAGTGGCCAGTCATTATAATTTACATGAAACACCCAGGTGATGTTACCGGCGCCTGCTTCACGCATTATCGATATGATGCGGCGATAGGCATCGCGGAAGCGCTCGGGCCCGTCCGGCAAGGATGGGTCACCATAGCCGCCTGTTGTTCCTCCGCCGTTCCAGAAGCCGTTCCAGGGATACCATTTGCCGTTGACTTCCGGCCCGAATTCAACGATCAGCGGCGCGGCGAAATCTCGCGCGGCAAGTGCCCAGGCCAGAAAATCCGCATCAAAATCGCCTTTTAAAATTGCAGCAAGCGTTAACACTCTTTCCGGGCGATCTTCTTTCATAGTGCTGCGAAGCATCAGGCGGATATAGGGAATGCTGCCGGAGGCTTGTATCCATGCTGCAATAGCAGAAGGGAATTTTCGGCTTATGCTCCAGTTATGCGAAATATCGACCCAAGCAGCCTTTTTGCCGGCCATGCTTTCATACGAGGTGAGATCATCCGGCCGGAGGTCCTCATCCACTGCCGAAAGCGGCATCGGGTGCACGCCGTGATAGATACTGCCCGGAGAGGGCAGGGGAATTCCGGCTGCGCTTTCAGCTTTTTTTTCCCCAGACGGTTTGAACTCGCACCCTGTGAAAATAGAGAGTGAAGCTGCAAAAAGTACGATATAAAAAAGAAAGTGGTATTTAATCATTCCGAGTATGGATTATGCAGTGGCTGCGTTCATTTAGTTTGTGTTGCATTGACAAATGTATTACCCCGTGTTGACGGTAATGGTTGGCCTGAAGAATATGGAGAAGGAATTTTAGAATGATACCGGCAATCTTACAATCATTTTATTTTATACTAGTGGACATGGCCATTTGAATTTATCAGTTTGTTATTAAAATGGTTGAAAATAAAAAAGCATTAACTATATATATAAGGATGTTTCCATCCCACAAAAAATCATCAGTCATACAAAAAAAATAAATCCAAACCATTAAACAGGGAGAATGGCCATGGCTAATAAAAAGAAGCTCACCACCAATGCGGGCGCGCCGGTAGTCGATAACCAGAATGTTATGACCGCAGGGCCACGGGGGCCGCAGCTTTTGCAGGATGTCTGGTTCCTGGAGAAGCTCGCCCATTTCGACCGGGAGGTTATTCCTGAGCGGCGCATGCATGCCAAGGGCTCTGGCGCCTACGGTAACTTTACCGTCACCCATGATATAACTGCCTACACCAAAGCAAAAATATTTTCGAAAGTAGGGAAAAAGACCGATCTTTTCGTCCGTTTTTCCACGGTTGCCGGCGAACGCGGTGCAGCCGATGCAGAGCGCGATATCCGGGGTTTTGCCATGAAATTTTACACCGAAGAGGGCAACTGGGACCTTGTTGGCAATAATACACCGGTGTTTTTTCTGCGCGACCCGCTAAAGTTTCCCGACCTGAACCATGCGGTCAAGCGCGACCCCCGCACCAACCTGCGCAGCGCCCTCAACAACTGGGACTTCTGGACTTCGCTGCCCGAGGCGCTGCATCAGGTCACCATTGTCATGAGCGACAGGGGCATTCCTGCCACCTATCGCCATATGCACGGTTTCGGGAGCCACACCTTCAGCTTTATCAATGCAAAGAATGAGCGCTGCTGGGTCAAGTTTCATTTCCGCACCCAGCAGGGCATTAAAAATCTGACCGACGCGGAGGCAGAGGCGTTGATCGGGAAGTGCCGGGAAAGCCATCAGCGCGACTTGTACGAGAACATCGAAAAAGGCGACTGCCCACGCTGGACCCTGTTTGTGCAGATAATGCCGGAAAAGGACGCGGCAAAATACCGCTTTCATCCCTTTGATCTCAGCAAGGTCTGGCTC